>Ga0207665_10002307_pt1 | contig 12880 bp, 13 predicted proteins | sample LARL112metaG_FD_184351 | JGI IMG/M metagenome (GOLD analysis project Ga0207665, IMG submission 184351) | Corn, switchgrass and miscanthus rhizosphere microbial communities from Kellogg Biological Station, Michigan, USA - LAR L11-2 metaG... | ecosystem: Host-associated > Plants > Roots >...
GCCCGGCCGACCAGCACGCGTCCCAGGGGTGCCCGCGGGCCGACGTCGTGCTCAGCCTGTTCGCCACCCGGTACCGCTACCAGGCGCACGCCATCCCGCGGTTCCAGCTCGACGTGGTCTCCACGGCCGTGCGGGCCTGCATGTTCGACGTGAGCCCGGGCAACATCCAGCTGATCATCAAGTCCGGGGACCACCGGGTCTGGGGTTCCGCGGACTGCCAGGCGTCCACCCGGCCACACACCACCCGGCTGGTCCGGGGCGTTCCCGCGGTGATCCAGATCAGCTGGAACCGGAAGGTCTCAGCGCCCCGCTGCCATCTGCCGCGAAAGTGGGCCCGTCCCGGCACGTACACCGCGACCGCGCGCAGCGGCAAGATCCGCAGTCAGCCGATGATCTTCGTGCTGAGCTCGTCCAGGGCCTGACCGCCGGTCACTGGCTCAGGAGTACCGCTCCAGCAGCGTCATCTCGGCCAGCCGGGACAGTCCCTCGCGGGCCGCGCGGGCGTGCGGCTCGGTGACGCCGTCCACGCTCTGCAGTTCGGCGACGGTGGCCGCGAGGAGCTTGTGCAGCCCGCCGAAATGCGCGACGAGCCGCTCCGCGGCCGGGGCCGGCAGCCGCGGGACCTTGGCCAGCAAGCGGTACCCGCGCGGCTCGACTGGCTCGTCCAGCATGCTGGGCCCGCCGAGCCGGAGCACCGCCGCCACCCGGCCCAGGTCGAGCAGATCCTCCGGGGACAGCGCCGCCAGCTCGGCGAGGACCCGGGCGATCTGGCCGCCCGTGTCCCCGTCCCCGGCCGATGGCAGGTAGTCCTGCACGACCAGGTGGCGCTCGAAGTCGCGGCCAGCGATGAGCTCGTCGAACTGGAGGGCCAGCAGCCGCCCGTCGGTGCCCAGCTCGACCTGGTAACCCTCGATTTCGCCCGCGATGCGCCGGACCATCTCCAGCCGCTGCGCCACCGCGGTCACATCCCGGACGGTGGCCAGGTCCTCGATCTCATGCGCGGTCAGCGTCCCGGACACCTCGTCCAGCCGCAGCTTGTACCGCTCCAGGGTGGCCAGCGCCTGGTTGGCCCGGGACAGGATGGCGGCCGAGCCTTCCAGCACATGACGCGTCCCGTCCAGGTACAGCCCGATGATCCGCATCGACTTGCTCACCGAGATCACCGGGCACCCGGTCTGCCGGCTGACCCGCTCCGCGGTCCGGTGCCGGGTACCCGACTCCCCGGTGGGCAGGGTGGGGTCGGGAACCAGGTGCACGGCCGCCCGCACGATGTGCTGCGCGCCGCTGTCCAGCACGATGGCGCCGTCCATTTTGGCCAGCTCGCGGAGCCGGGTCGCGGAGAACGGCACCCGCAGCTCGAACCCGCCGGTACACACCTCGTCCACCGCGGGGCCGTCGCCGAGCACGATGAGCGCCCCGGTGTTGCCGCGCAGGATGCGCTCCAGCCCGTCCCGCAGCTCGGTGCCGGGTGCCAGCGCGGCCAGCATGGACCGGCGGCGCTCGTCTGTGCTGCGTGGCTGGGCGGGGCCCCTGTCACTTGGCGGCACGTCGGTTGGCGGCACGCGACCCCCGGGAGGTTATCGGACGGCCTTAGTTTAACGGGGCCTGGCGGCCCAGGCCGGCGGCTGAGCACACCGGGCGGCGGGATAACCCGCTGAACGCGGTGGTCATCGCTTCCCGGATATCGGTCACCTCGCGGACCTCGATGCCGCCCGGCCGGACCCCCTTCCGCTGTTCGCCGGGCCCGGCCGTCCCGGAGCCCGCGGGCACGATGGCTAGCCGGAATCCCATCCGTTCCGCCTCGGCCACCCGGCGGCCCGGGCCGGTAACCCGGCGTACCTCGCCGGCCAGGCCCACCTCGCCGATCGCCACCACCCACCCCGGGACGCTGAGGTTGATCATCCCGCTGGCCAGCGAGAGCGCGATGGCCAGATCCACCGATGGCTCGGTGAGCCGGACCCCGCCCACCGTGGCCGCGTACACGTCCTGCTTGCCAATCATCAGCTCGGCCCGCCGGCCGAGTACGGCCAGGACCATGCCGACCCGGGACGGGTCGAGCCCGGAGGTGACCCGGCGCGGGTTCTCCAGCGGGGACTGGGCCACCAGCGTCTGCACCTCGGCGAGCAGTGGGCGGCGGCCCTCCAGGGCGACCGTCACGCAGGTACCCGGCACCGGGTCGGCCCGGTGGGACAGGAACATCCCGCTCGGGTCGGGAACCTCGGTGATCCCCTGCTCGCCCAGGTCGAAGCAGCCGATCTCGTCCGTCGGGCCGTACCTGTTCTTGACCGCCCGGACCACGCGGAACTGGGCGTGCCGGTCACCCTCGAAGTGCAGCACCACATCGACCAGGTGCTCCAGGGCCCGCGGGCCGGCGATCGAGCCGTCCTTGGTGACGTGCCCGACCAGCACGGTGGTGATCGCGTGCTGCTTGGCCACCGCGATCAGGGCCGCGGTGACCTCCCGGATCTGGGTGACCCCGCCTGGCGCCGCTTCCACGCCGCCCGCACTGATGGTCTGCACGGAATCGACGATCAGCAGCTTTGGCTTGACCACCGCCACGTGCCCGAGCAGCGCGGCCAGGTCGGTCTCCGCAGCCAGGTAGAGATTGCCGGCCACGGCGCCGATCCGGTCCGCGCGCAGCCGCACCTGGGCGGCTGACTCCTCCCCGGTGATGTACAGCACCGGGCCGGTCTGGGCCGCGTGCCTGCCCGCCGCCAATAGCAGGGTGGACTTGCCCACCCCCGGTTCCCCGGCCAGCAGCACGACCGCGCCGGGGACCAGGCCACCGCCCAGCACCCGGTCCAGCTCACCGAGGCCGGTCGGCCGGGCGCCTGCGGCGGTGGCGTCCACCGCGGTGATGGACACGGCGGGGCTGGCCGGCGCCACCCCGCTGTACTGCGCGGCCGCGCCGGGCAGGCCACCCGGCCCGGGGCTGGACCGCAGCGGCCGCGGGGCCGCGGCCTGCTCCACGGTGCCCCACGCCTGGCACTCGCCACAGCGCCCGGACCACTTGGTGGTGCGCCAGCCGCATTCCGTGCACTGGAACGCAGGGCCCGCAGATGACTTCGCCATGGCCAGGACGGTACCGGCAGATGCCGACAGCCTGGCGGTACCGGATACCGGTGTGCCCGGCAGTGAACCACTGCGGCGGGCGCATAAGCTGGGTCGCGGGAGCACAATCGTCGCCGGGGTGTGGAACTGGGGTGCGGAAGGAGTCACGGTGAGCACTGCGGACAGCGCTCCGCGGCACCTGGTGGCGCTATCAACCGCTTCGGTCTACCCAGACAGGGCACCGGATGCGTTCGAGGTAGCGGCCCGCCTGGGTTACGACGGAGTCGAGGTGATGGTCACCCCGGACGCGGTCAGCCAGGACGTGGACGCGCTCCGGCGGCTTTCGGACTACCACGGTGTCCCGGTGCTCGCAGTGCACGCGCCCTGCCTGCTGATCACGCAGCGGGTCTGGGGCCGTGATCCCTGGGGCAAGCTGCTGCGGGCCAAGGACGTGGCCGAGCAGCTGGGCGCCCGGGTGGTCGTGGCGCATCCGCCGTTCCGCTGGCAGCGGGACTACGCCCGGGACTTCACCACCGGCCTGGCCCGGATGCAGGACGAGACCGACGTGCGGTTCGCCGTGGAGAACATGTTCCCGCTCCGCGCGGGCGGTGCCGAGGTGGCGCCGTACGCGCCGACCTGGAACCCGGTGGACATGGACTACCCGCACGTCACGCTGGATCTCTCGCACACCGCGGTGAGCGGCTCGGACGCCCTGGCCATGGCCGATGAGCTCGGTGACCGGCTGGCCCACGTGCACCTGGCCGACGGCACCGGGCTCGCCTACCGGGACGAGCACCTGGTGCCCGGTCGCGGCACCCAGCCGTGCGCGCCGGTGCTGCGCAGGCTAGCGGCCCAGGACTACCGCGGCGTCGTCGTGCTGGAGGTCAAGACGTTCCGGGCGCCCACCCAGGAGGCCCGCCTGGCCGACCTGGCCGAGGCCCTGGAGTTCGCCCGGGCCAACCTGGCCGCCAGTGACGCGGTCACCGCCGGGCCCGGGCCGGCCCGGGCCAACGGGACCCAGCCCGGCCCGGTCCACTTCATCGGCAGCCGGGACGGTTCGATCCAGATCACCGGCGGCCAGGACAGCTCAGCTCAGGCCACCGCGCGCCAGGACCACCCGGGGCCGGGCGGGCCAGCCAGGAACGGGGCTGTCCCGGCCGGCCAGGACCCGGTCACGCCGCGCGGCTCAGTATTACCGGCCGCACCCCTGAATCCGGCGCCCGCCCGGCCGGCGGGCTGGACGTGACCTTGACCGAGGATGCATTCTGCCCGTCATGACATCGAACAGCAGTGTGGCCGCCCGCTCCGCCGGAGCTCCCGGGCCGCCCGCGCGTCCCGCGGCCGCGGCGACGCTGATCACCGTCGCACCGACCGGTGCCGAGTCCGACAAGGCCGCGGTGCCCGCGCTGCCGGTCACCCTGGACGAACTGGCCGCCACCGCCATCGGCTGCCGCGCGGCCGGGGCCGCCGTCATCCACGTGCACATCCGGGACGCCGACGCGCGGCCCACGCTGGACCTGGGCCGGCTCAAGGACACCGTGCAGGCGCTCCGCGAATCCACCGACCTGATCGTGCAGCTGTCCACCGGCGGGGCGGTGACCGACAGCTTCGAGGACCGGCTGGCGGTGCTGGACGCGGCCCCGGATGCCTGCTCCCTCACCTGCGGCACGGTGAACTTCGGCGACGAGGTGTTTGCCAACCCCTGGCCGTTCATCCGCGAGCTCTACGCGCGGACCAAGTCCGCCGGGGTGGTCCCGGAATTCGAGCTGTTCGACCTGGGGCACGTGGCCACGCTGCACCGGCTGCTCAGCGAGCAGGGGCTGCCGCACGGCGGGCATGTGCACTGCGACCTGGTCATGGGTGTGCCCGGCGGCATGCCGGGCACGGTGGCCGCGCTGACCGCGGCGGTCGCCGCGCTGCCGGCCGGCGCCACCTGGTCGGCCACCGGGATCGGCCGCACGACCCTGCCGGTGATGCTCGGCGCGCTGGGCGCCGGCGGGCACCTGCGGGTTGGCATGGAGGACACCACGTCATTCGCCCGCGGGCGCCCGGTGACGGGCAACGCCGAACTGGTCGAGCGCGCCGCGGCCCTGGCCGGGCTGGCCCAGCGGCCACCGATGCTGCCGGACGAGGCCCGGGTGCTGCTGGGGGTGAGCGGCCGTAGCTGAGTCACCGGTGCTGGCCGAGGTGGTCCGGTCAGGGTTCGTCGAATCACGCCATCGCGGCGCGGCACTGATACTCGGCGCGGACGGCCAGCCAGCCTGGGTGGCGGGCCAGGTCACCGAGCCCATGTTCCCACGGTCGGCCAGCAAGCCGATGCAGGCCGCGGCGATGCTGCGCTGTGGCCTAGACCTGGATGGCAAGCTGCTCGCGCTGGCCGCCGCCAGCCACTCCGGCGAGGACTTCCACGTCGCCGGGGTGCGGGAGATCCTGAGCCGGGCCGGCCTGCCGGAGAGCACGCTGCAATGCCCGCCCGCACTGCCCATGGACGAGGCGTCGCAGCGGGAGATCCTCAGCCACGGTGGCGGTCCGGACCGGGTGCACATGAACTGTTCGGGCAAGCACGCGGCGATGCTGGCCAGCTGCGTGGCGGCGGGCTGGCCCACCGGCAGTTACCGCGATCCCGGCCATCCACTCCAGCTGGCGATCCGGGCCACGATCGAGGACCTGGCGGGCGAGCCGGTCACAGCCACCGGGGTGGACGGCTGCGGTGCCCCGCTGTTCGCCCTGTCGCTGACCGGCCTGGCCCGGGCCTTCCAGGCCATGGTCACCGCGCCGCCGGCCACGCCGGAACGCAAGGTCGCCGACGCGATGCGCGCCTACCCGGAGTGGACCTCAGGGACCACGCGTCCGGAGCGGGCCCTGATGACGGCGGTGCCCGGCCTGCTGGTGAAGTCCGGGGCCGAAGGCGTCGACGGGCTGGCGCTGGCCGATGGCAGCGCCATAGCCGTCAAGGTCGAGGACGGGGCCGCCCGGGCCCTGCCCCCGGTGGCCGTGGCCCTGCTCGGCCGGCTCGGTGTGGCTACCGGCCGCGCCGCGGCAGCTACGGCGCTGGCTGAGATCGCCCACGTCCCGGTCATCGGCGGGGAGGAGACCGTCGGCTGGATCCGCGCCACGCTGCCGCCGTAACGCGCCCGCCCAGATCCAGGCCAGGACCGGCTGCTTGCAGTGCTTGCTGCCCGTTTGCAATTGCAAGCACGATTTGATTCACTGGGTTCGTGAGTCCTATGCGAGTCAGCTCCATCGGTGAATACATCAAGGAGCAGCGGGAGCAGGCGAAGATCTCGCTGCGCCAGCTGGCTGCGGCCGCGGGGGTATCCAACCCGTACCTGAGCCAGATCGAGCGGGGCTTGCGCCGGCCGAGCGCGGAGATCTTGCAGCAGATCGCCAAGGGCCTGCGGATCTCCGCAGAAGCGCTGTACGTGCAGGCCGGGATCCTGGAGGACCGGCCGGCCGATTCCGGGGTCCGGGCGGCGGTACTCGCCGAGCCGGAGCTCACCGAACGGCAGAAGCAGGTGCTGCTGGAGATCTACGACTCCTTCCGCAAGGAAGCCGCCGCGGCCCGGGCGGGTGCGGCGGAGCCCGCGGCCGATGCGGCCGGGGTCCTCGCGGATGCCGGGTCACCAGCCAGCGCGGCTGGTCCCAGCGGTCCCGCTGGCCGGCCCACGGCCCAGGATGACGAGGACGACGATGACCCGCTCGCGGTGGCAGAACCGCTGGGCGCAACCGACGCGGCACCGCACGAGCCGGTGCCCGCGCCCGGGTCAGCCAGCCAGCCCGGCCCGGCCGGGCCCGGCCGGGCTGGCCCGGAGGTACACGGCCGGCCCGGACAGGCCGGCCAGGAAGGGTGAAATCAGACATGAACCGTGGCATTGCCGTGCGGACCGAGGTCCGCAAGCTCACCGATAGCAAGCCCGTGCAGGCCGCTGCCGGTGCTGGCGCACTGGCCAGCACCGCGCTGCGGGAACTGCCCGCGCGGATCGCCCGCTGGCGCAGCGATGGGACGCTGACCACGCTGGCGACCGACTACATGACGACGGCCCGCACCTGGGCGGTCAAGGAATACGACAAGCTGGCCTCGGACGGCGCGCGGGTGCTGCACGGGAAGACCGCCCTGAACGGCAAGGGCGGCACGGCCCGCAAGCGCGGCTAGCGAGCAGCATCAGCAGGTCTGGACGGGAGGCTGGGTTTTGTGGTACCAGTCTCCCTCCAGACCGGATAACCTGGCATTGTGTTGCTGAACACTGGGGCCATGAGCCCGCTCTACTGGTTCCTCGAGGTACTGGCGATCGCCGCCCTTGCCGTCGAGGTCTGGGCCTTCACGGACGCGCTGCGCCGCCCGGGCAAGGCTTACCAGGCCGCGGGCAAGCAGACCAAGCCGCTCTGGCTCATCATCCTCGGCGTAGCCGTGGTGGTCGGGCTGTACCTGGGTGTCCTGTCCGGTGGATTCGGCGCTGTTGGCATCCTGCCGATCGCGGCCTTCGTGGCCGCGGCCATCTACCTGACCGACGTCCGGCCCAAGGTCCGCGAATTCCGCGACGGGTCGAGTTCCGGCCCGTACGGGCCCTGGTGACGGCCGCGCGCAGCCCGCAGCGTCACCGGTTGGTAAATCGGCGAGCTTAGTCCGCGACGCGGATACGCAGCCGGCGGAAGCCTTTGCCTTTACTCTCGATCTTGACGACCTCGATCCGGCCGACCTGGCGGGTCGAGGCGACATGCGTACCGCCGTCCGCCTGCTGGTCCAGGCCAACGATGTCGATGATCCGCACGTCCTTGACGTCTGGCGGTACCAGGTTGGTAGCGGTGCGGATGATGTCGGGCAGAGCGAACGCCTCGTCCCGGGGCAGGACTCGCACGTCGATGCGGCGGTCCGCCTGCACCTCGGCATTGCACGCGGTCTCGACAGCGTCGCGAAAGCCCGGCGGAATGTCCGGGAGGTTGAAGTCCATCCGGGCGGTCAATGGCTCCATGTTGCCGCCGGTCACCGGCGCGCCGAAATCACGGAATACCACGCCGCACAGCACGTGCAGGCCAGAATGAGTGCGCATCAGCGCGGTCCTGCGCTCATCCTCGATCGCGCCGCGCACCGAGGTACCTGGCACGGGCAGCGGATCACCCTCGGCTGGGATCAGGTACAGGTCGTCACCTTTGCGCGCGTCCACAATCCTGGTCTGCACGCCGCCCCACAGCAGGACGCCATGGTCCGGCGGCTGGCCCCCACCGCCCGGATAGAAGGCTGACCGGTCCAGGACGATCCCCTCTGGACTGGCCCCGAGAACCTGGGCCTCCCACTCGCGCAGCGTCTGGTCGTCCAGTTCGAGCCGGTGCGTGCGCCACTGCATTTCGCCCATGCAAGAAGCCTATCGGCGCAGACGCGAAGAGGCGCCCGCCTGCCGGTAGCCGGGGCCTCGATCGGGAGTGTGCTTACCGGTTGCGCCGCGACCTCCAGCTGACCCGGCTGGCCCGCTTCCGGCCGCGGGTCCGGTCAGCGGGCGCGGGGGGTGAGCACGCCGCCGGCCGCCTCGGCCAGCATGGTCATCTCATAGGCCACCAGGTCCAGATCGGCTTCGGCCGTGGTCACGGTGGCGAGACTCGATCCGTCGCTGATCGACATGATCACCAGGGTGCCGTGGCCCATGGCCACCAGCGTCTGGGTCACGGCGCCGCCGTCGAAGACCCGCGCGACCCCGCAGGCCAGGCTGACCAAGCCCGAGGTGATCGCGGACAGCTGCTCGGCGTGGCTGGGCGCTACCCCCTCGGAGACCGCCATCGGTACCCCGTCAGAGGACACCACCAGGGCATGGTCCACGTCGGAAACCCGCTCGGCGAAGTCCGTGACCAGCCAGCTCAGGTTCTGCATCCGGCCGCCTGCGGGATTCAACGCGCCACCCCTCCATCCAGTGCCCTGCCCAGCTGCCTGGCCTGGCCCGGCACCCAGGCACGACCGTACCTTGCCAGCCGGCCTTCGTGCCCACCCAGCTGGCACCGCCCATCTCGGGCCGGCTGGCCTTCGTGCCCGGTGAGCCCGGCCGGTCCGGCCGGTCCGGCCGGGCTACAGCGGCAGCACCAGCAGCGCGGCTGGGACGATCACCAGGGCCGCAGCCACGCCGCAGACCAGCGCGAGGGCCGGCAGGGAGAGCCCGGGAGCGGGGGTGAGGAGGCGCTCGACGCGGGTGGCCACCCCGCTGTCGCCCACCCCGCCGGCGGCCAGTGCGCACGCCGGGGTGGCCGGGTGACCGGCCGCCCCGACCCGGATCAGCGCGGTGACCAGCTCGCGGGCGGGCCGCTGCCGCAGCGCGTGATCGTCAGCGAGCATCTCCACCAGCAGCGCGACTGCCGCGTAGGCCCGCTGTACCGAGACCGACCACGGGAAGGCCCGGCCCAGCGCGGTGAACGGGAGCAGCACCAGGTCGTGGCGCTCCCTGATGTGCGCCCGCTCATGGGCCAGCACCGCGGCCAGTTCGGCCTGGTCCAGCAGGTCGATCGCGCCGGCGCTGATCACGATCTGGGACCGCAGCCCGGGGACGCAGTACGCGGCGGCCGCCGGATGGTCCACTACGAGCGCGCCGGGCACCTTGGGGTCCCCGTGGGCCAGCAGGCTGAGCAGGGCCCGGTGCCGCCGGCGATCCCGCAGCACGGCCCCCGAGGCGGCCAGCAGCACCCAGCTGAGCAGCATGAACAGCGCCGCCGCGGCTCCCAGGCAGAGCAGCCGCAGCGCGGCGACCAAGCCGGGCGGCTGCACCTCACCGACTAGGTCGTGCGCGGCCCGGTTCAGCACGCCGAGCGCGTCGCCCAGCACGCCTGAGCCGTCCGGGCTGACGCCCGCGCCGAGCGCGGCCAGGGTGCCGATGGCAGCAACTCCCCAGCTCAGGCCCATGGCCTGCCAGAGCAGGATGGCAGCGGCCGGGGACCTGTGCGGCCAGCGTGCGGTGGCCAGCCCAGTGACGGCCGGTACCAGGCCGATCGCTACGGCCGCCAGAACCAGCACGGTGGAATGCACGGCAGGTCAGCTCCTGGCGGAATCTCCGCCTGTCTCCAGGGCTCGCCGCAGCACCCGTGCCTCGTTGTCCGATACGCGGCGGGCGAAGCTGGCGAGCGCGGCCGACCGGTCGCCGGTCTGGTCGAGCGCGTGAAGCATCAGTTCGGTCACATACGCTTCTCGGCTCGCCGTGGCTCGGTACAGCCAGGCCCGCCCGTCTCGCTCGCGCCGGGCGAAACCCTTCTTGGCCAATCGGTCCAGGACGGTCATCACCGTGGTGTGAGCCAGGTCCCGGTCGGTAAGCCTACTGCCAACCTGGCGGACCGTCAGCTGGCTCTCGCTCTCCCACAGCACGTCCATGATCGCTCGTTCGAGTTCGCCAAGTCGGTTCACGGCGTCACTCTACCTAGCGTGGTTATCACCTGATAGCCCCGGCCCCGGGTCCCCAGGTCAGGTGAGCCAGTACACGTTGTAATGCTCATGGTGCATCCTTGCGATCGGGATGAGGGGGATGGTCCCGGCGCTCGTGCTGGCCTGGAACATTAATGGCTTCCTGGCGGCGAGCGTGAGTGATCCGGTATTAAGCACCGGCATCGGCATGTCCGCCTGGGCGCCATAACCACCGCTGAGCACGACGGGGCCGTAGGTGACCGCCTGCACGGCCGGGTTGTCCGGTGCGGCGTCCAGGGCCAGCGTCATCGGCAGGCTCACGTCGAGTGAGTCACCTGCCCGCCAGTGCCGCCGGATCACCAGCCAGCTGCCGGGCGCGGTGCGCTGGGCCAGCTCGGTGCCGTTTAGCCAGGCCCGGGCCGGCCGGGCGGCCCAGGCCGGGATGCGGACCCGCAGCGCTATCCGGGCCGCCCCCGCGATGACCCGCAAGTGGGTAGCGGGCTCGTCCGGGAAGCCGGTGCTCTGCCGGAGGATCATCCGGTCCTGGCCCCAGGTCACCTCGGACGGGATGAACAAGTTGACGAAAAGGCCGTGCGGATCACGTGAATAGATCGTGTCGGCGAACTTGGCCTGGGTTTCCATTCCGGTGCCGTCGTCACAGGAGAAATTGCGGTAGTTGGTCGAGTAGACGTTAGGGTCCGTCCCTATGAACGGCGGCTGGCGCTTGAACGCGGCGGGCGACAGCCCGGTGTAGTAGATGTTGAAACCATGCGCGGACCGTGGGTCCTGCTCGCCGAGCATCTGGTTGAACAGCACCCGCTCGTAGTAGTCGAGCAGGTCCACCCGGTGCGGCTGGTGGAAGTGCAGCAGCCTGGTCAGCTTCAGCATGTTGTAGCTGCAGCAGTTCTCGCAGGTGCGGTTGCTCAGCTGCCCGGCGATCACACCGGGCTCATGCCAGTGCTCCCAGTTACTGGTGCCGCCGATAACGTAGCAGTGCTGACCGGTGACGATCCGCCAGAAATTCGCCGCGATGTCGTGGTACCGCTCGTCCCCGGTCTCCTCCCACATCCGCAGGCAGGCGATCATTTTCGGGATTGTGGTGTTGGCGTGCCGGCCGGGCAGGTTGTCCTGGCCGCGGGCCAGCGGGTCGAACACGCTGGCCTGGTAGAACCGGGCTGCGGTGCGCAGGTAGGACCGGTCCCAGGTGAGCCGGTACAGGTTGGCCAGCGATTCGGCGATACCGCCGTGCTCGATGGTCAGGATCCGCTGCATGTGCGGGTAGGACAGCCGCGCGGTGCGCCAGCCCACCCAGTCGCCCAGCCGGGCCGCCAAGTCCAGCGCCCGGGCGTTCCCGGCCAGTTCGTGCTGGTCGATCAGGCCGGCCATGATCTTGTGGATCATGTAATAGGGCGACCACACCTTCAGGCCGGCTTCCAGCCGCCCGAAGAAGCTCTCCGGGAAGGCCGACAGGTACCCCTCGTGGAAGCCGGTCACCCGGGCCCGGGCCTGGCACCGGGCCAGCTCGTCCACCAGGTAGCTGCCCTTGTCCGCGGCCGCCTGGTCCCCGGTGTTCGCGTAGGTGAGCGCCAGCCCGGACATCAGGTGCCCGGTGCAGTGCCCGCGGACCAGGGACCAGGGGGATTCCCAGCCGCCGCACGGCTCGGCCGCCGAGGGCAGGCCCACGTTCCGCCGGAACGAGCGCAGCAGCCGGTCCGGGTCCACGAACATCAGGTACGCCGTGTTGCGGGCCTGGTTGGCCCGCATCGGGCTGTCCAGCAGCCGGACCGACCGCAGCGGGAGCGCCCGGGCCAGCCCGGCCGTGCCGTCCGGCACGTAACCGCTGGACCAGCCACCCGAGGCCGCGCGCAGCCGGTCCGGGAGGACGCCGGAGAGAGCCGCCCCGGCGGCCGCACCCCCCAGCGCGGCCAGCGCGGCCCGCCTGCTCACCGGGTGGGAGGCCATGCCACCTCCCCCCGCGGGCTACCCACCCGCGGCCGCTCCCCGGGTGACCCTCTTTGATCAGAACCCACACCAGCCAGAGCGTCAATGCCCGCTTCCTGGGCACCAAGTGCCCCACCCACCCCGGCCAACCCGGCGCGAGGGTGGTCGCGAACCAAACGCGAACGTGGGTGCGAACCACTGGGTACGAACTAGATGTGGACGGTACGCAGCCGGGCTGGCACGGCCCACCACTGGTCGGGACGGTCGACGACCGGCGCGCCCAGCCCGTCGTCCATGACCCGGGCCAGCCGGAGCAGGAAGGCGGCGATCCCCGCGGCGCCCTGCATCCACCCGGTGCCGGGAGGCAGCAACGGTGGTTCCTGGCGATGCTCCAGGAACCGCCACCGGGCACCGGCCCCGTCGCGGATGACCCGGCCGGCCAGGGCGTCGGCCATGGTGCGCGCGGCACGCACCAGCGCCTGACCCGCGGCGCGCTGCGGATGGCCGGCACTGTCGGCC
>Ga0207665_10002311_pt1 | contig 12868 bp, 17 predicted proteins | sample LARL112metaG_FD_184351 | JGI IMG/M metagenome (GOLD analysis project Ga0207665, IMG submission 184351) | Corn, switchgrass and miscanthus rhizosphere microbial communities from Kellogg Biological Station, Michigan, USA - LAR L11-2 metaG... | ecosystem: Host-associated > Plants > Roots >...
GACGAGGTCGGCACCGCGCGACAGTTCCGCGAGCAATCTCGGGATATCGGCCGGATCATATTGCAGGTCGCCGTCGATGAGGACATGGCCTTCCTTGGAGATCACGAGCACCGAGCTCAGGCCATGCACGCCGACGTAAAACGTGTTGCCGAAGATACGGAACGGCTCCTGCGTCACGTTGAAGGCGGCGCAGAGCTGGCAGGGTGTCGGCGTGGGCGCAGCGGCGAGCACCGCCAGCAGGATGAGCGTGTTCATGATCTGGACGGACGGTATCGCAACCGGAAGGGGGCTTGAAGTTCTCCATCCGCTTTGGCGAGTATTCGTTCCGACCGGAGGGAAACCATCCCCACTCCCAGGGATGGCCGGGAGGAGCGCACAATGAGAAATCGATTTACCGAGACGGCGTCGCGGTGGAGGCGTGTGCCGTTGTTGCTCGCTCTCATTGCGTCGGCTGCGTCGGCGCAGACGGACCAGACCGGCAAGCCGGGGGTCCCCGAGACGACTCCGGCCAAGCCGGCGGAGCCGGCGCGCGGGGCGCCGCTGCCCGCGTTCGCGGTTCTGGGGCCTTCACGCGAGATCAAGCTCGCCGAGAACACCTGGTTCCGCTTCGGCGCGCAGGTCCAGGCCTGGTTCCGCGACGCGCAGGACAGGATCCGGCAGGCGGACGGATCGGACGGCGGCTACGCCTGGGACTTCTACTGCCGCCGCTGCCGCTTCTTCACCACGGGCTCGGTGGTGAAGGACGTGTACTTCAACGTCCTCTTCGAAGCGTCGAACCTCGGCCGCGCCGATCCGACCACCGTGAAGCAGGCCACCGGCTATACCATCGGCGGCGTGCCTCCGATCGCCCTGGCGAGCCCGCTGCCGATCTACGTGGACCGCGACCTGCTCGGCTACGACCTGGTCTACGCGGCGGCGGGCCTGCCCGAGTGCGTCTTTCCCATCGCCCCCCAGGAGCTGGTGCGGGCGACCGGCGGCACGATCGTCGACATCAAGGAAGGCGGGAGCGATTCCGCCGCGAGCGACTCCAAAGGAGAGCGGGCATGAGACTCGAGAACAAGGTGGCGCTGATCACCGGCGCGGGCTCGGGCATCGGGCAGGCGACCGCGGTGCGGTTCGCGCGCGAGGGCGCGCGGGTCGCGGTGGTGGACGTGCGGGAGGACGCGGCGAAGGCCACCGCGGAGCAGATCGAGCGGAGCGGCGGGCAGGCCCTCGGGATCCGCGCCGACGTGTCGAAGTCGGCGGACAACCAGGCGGCCATCCAGCAGACGGTGGCGCGCTGGGGCCGGCTCGACGTCTTCTACGCCAACGCGGGCGTGCCCCAGTTCCCCACCGCGGTGGAGAGCGTGGACGAGGCGGTGTTCGACCAGATCATGGCGGTGAACGTCAAGGGCGTGTTCCTCGCGGCCAAGCACGTGATGCCGATCTTCAAGAACCAGAAGGGCGGGGTGCTCCTGATCACCGGCTCCACCTCGGGAGTGCGCCCGCGGCCGGGCGTGCAGTGCTACTCGGCCTCCAAGGGCGCGGTGCACACCATGGCCGCGAGCCTCGCGCTCGAGTTCGCCGCCTTCGGCGCCCGCGTGGTCGCGATCGCCCCGGTGGCCACCGAGACCCCGATGCTGCCCACCTTCATGGGCAAGAAGCAGGTGGACGAGGAGGGCATGACCCGCTACCGGGCCACCGTGCCGCTCGGACGGCTCAACCGGCCGGAGGACCTGGCCGCGGCCGCGGTGTTCCTGGCCTCCGACGAGGCGGCCATGGTGACCGGCAGCGTCTTCCCGGTCGACGGCGGCCGCTGCATTTGATCGTCACACCGCTCGCCGCCGAATCGCTGGGGGTGCGCTCGGTCGCCACCTACGTCGAGTGCGGGCAGACGCGCGTCCTCATCGATCCGGGCGCGATGCTGGCCCCCAGCCGCTTCAACCTGCCGCCGGTGGAGGACGAGTGGGAGGCGCTCCGGCGCGCGAACGACCGCATCTCGGGCTACGCGACCCGCGCGTCGCTCATCTTCGTCAGCCATTACCACGAGGACCACTTCCGGCACGACCCCGGGCTCTACGCGGGCCGGCTACTGTGGGCCAAGGATCCGAAGCGGCACATCACCGGCCGTCAGGCCCAGCGCGCGGAGCGGTTCTGGAGCGCGGTGGCGGGCGGCGGCCCGACCGACGCGGCCGAGGGCCGGCGGCTCGAGACGGTGGACGCGGTGCTCCAGGCCTCGCCGCCGCTGAGCCACGGGCCCGACGGCACCGGCCTCGGCTACGTGGTGGCCCTCACGGTGGAGGACCGCCGTGAAGGCACGCGCTTCGTCCACGCCTCCGACGTGCAGGGGCCGCTCTCACCGGTGGCCGCCGCCTACCTCGCGCGTCAGCGCCCGACCCTGCTCTACCTGTCGGGCCCGCCCGCCTATCTCGAGTCCCAGCTCGGGGCCGAGATGGTGGACCGCGGGATCGAGCATCTGCTCCGGATCATCGACCAGACCGGATGCCGGGTGATCCTCGATCACCATGCGCTGCGGGACGCCGCCTATCCGGAGCGCTTCCGCCGGCTGTGGGAGACCGGGCGCGTGGTGACCGCGGCGGGCTACCTGGGCCAGAGCGACGCGCCGCTCGAGGCGCGGCGCCGCGAGCTGTGGACGGGGCGGCGCAAGCCGCCGATGCCGGTGCGCCCGTCGCGGGCGCGCGGCGCGGGAGAGTCTCCCGCTGCGGCCCGGACCCGCCCGACGATCAATGTCCGCCCGCGGCTGCCGCGGGTGAGGGAGGGATGAGCGCATGAGCGAGGGCCAGGCCCCCGGAGTGGGCGATCCCGCCCCGGACTTCACGCTGAAGACGATCGGGCTCAAGGACGTGAGCCTCAAGACCTACCGGGGCAAGAACGTGGTGCTCCTGTTCTACCCGCTCGACTGGACGCCGGGCTGTTCCACCTGCATGCCCGCCTTCGACCGTCGCATCCGCGACTTCGAGGCGGCCAATACCCAGGTCGTGGGTATCAGCACGGACAGCCCGTTCAGCCACGAGAACTGGGCCAAGTCGGTCGGCATCTCCCACTACCCGCTGCTGTCCGACATTCAGCGGTCCGTGGCGCGCGCCTACGGCGTCTACTGGCCGGACTGGAACGCCAACGTGCGGGCCACCTTCGTGATCGACAAACAGGGGGTGATCCGCTTCGTGGAGCGCTACGGGAAGGGCGAGCTGCCCAATCCCGACAAGATCCTCGCCGAGGTCAAGAAGCTGGCCTAGGCGGCGCGGGCGGAGCCGGCGGCGCGAGCGGGGCCTGGGTGGTGAGGGCCACGCCCAGGAGGACCAGCGCGCCGCCGCCGATCTCCGGCCACGCGACGGCCTCCCGCAGCATCACCCACGCCAGCAGCACGCCCACGATCGGCTGCAGGTTCATGAAGATCGCGGCGCGGCTCGGCCCCACCGCCTTCACGCCCTCGTACCACCACACGTGCGCGACCGCGCCGAGGAAGGCCTGGTAGAGGACCACCAGCCACGCGGTCTGCGAGGTGAAGTCGGGGCGGGGGAAGAAGGGCGCGGCCACCAGCATCATCGGCAGCAGCATCGCGGAGCCCAGGATGTAGGAGGCGGTGGTGGCCACCGCGGGCGAGTGCACCGCGAGCACCTGCTTGCCGTAGATGGTGTACGCGCTCCAGCCCGCCTGAGAGACGAGCAGGATGAAGTCGCCGGGCAACAGCTCGAGGTGGGCGATGGCCCGCCAGCTCCCGCGGGTGATGACCAGCAGGACCCCCGCCAGCGACGCGGCCACTCCCGCCCACTGGCGGCGGCGCAGGCGCTCGCCCAGGTAGAAGCGCGCGCCGAGGGCCACCATCACCGGGGTCGCGGCCTGCAGGATCGCGGCGTTGGCCGCGGTGCTGAGCGCGATGCCCAGATAGGTGCCGCCGGTGGAGACGAAGAGCCCGCTGAACCCGAGGAACGCGAAGACGCGCAGGTCGGCCCAGCGCAGCTCGCGGAACTCCTCCCACCCGCGGCGGAAGAGCAGCACGGTGAGGAACGCGGAGGCGAGCGAGCAGCGGAGCGCGACGAGGACGAAGGGCGGGAAGTGAGCGAGGGCGAGCTTGGCGAAGGCGGGGTAGGAACCCCACAGCGCCGAGATCAGGGTCAGTGCGAGGTAGGCTCGGGTTTGACCGGCGCCGGGCACCCGCCTATGATAGCGCGGCGGTCATGCCGGACCATATCCTCGAGCGTCGCGTGTGGCTGCCGCGGCCCCGCCCCGAGGTGTTCGAGTTCTTCGCGGACGCGGCCAATCTCCCCCACCTCCAGCCCGCGTGGGCGCGCCCGCGCTTCCTCGCGCCGCCGCCGCGCCTGGCCGCGGGAGCGGTGCTCGACTTCCGGGTGCCCGGCCTTCCGATGGCCTGGCGGGTGATGATCCGCGAGTTCGATCCACCCCACCGCTTCGTCGACGTGCAGCTGCGCGGGCCGTTCGCGCGCTGGGAACATCGCCACCGGTTCCTGGAGGGGACGCGGGACGCGGAGGCGGGGTCCGGCACCGGGACGCCCGGTACCTGGGTGGAGGACCGCGTGACCTACCGGTTTCCCGCGGGGCCGCTCGGCCGGCTGGCCCACGCGCTCGGCGGGGGCGGGCGGATCCGCGCCCTCTTCGACTACCGCGACCGCCAGCTGCGCGAGCGGTTCGGCGGCTAGGCGCTGGGGGCGCTCAGGCCGCCGCGGCGGGCAGCTCGATGCCGAGGGCGGCCAGGCGCGGCCGCACCCGCTCGGTCAGGAGCCCGATGCGCGCGAGGTTGTTCACCATCGAGGTGTGCATGTCGCGCTTGAAGAACTTCCGATACACCGCGTAGTCGTTGCGGGCGGCCACGTCGCGCCGGTAGGCCTTGGCCTCCTCGATCTGGGCCGGGGTGAAGCCGACGTCGCGGTAGGCCTCGAGCGGGAAGAAGCCGGTCAGCACCTTCTCCAGCGCCACGCAGGTGAAGTCCTCCATCTCCCGGCGCTCCGCGTCGCTCGCCTCCTTGACGATGTCGGGCAGGGCCAGCATGCCGAAGCCCATGTGGCGCGACTCGTCCTGCAGGATCCGGCTGCAGACCTGGCGGAGGAGGGGATCGGCGGCGGCCTCCTGCATCATCTTGAAGATGGCCACCGCGAACGTCTCGGCCACCAGCTGGAGCGCGATGGTCTTGATGTACCAGCGGGAGTCGGTGAGGATCGTGTCGAAGAGCACCCGCTCGTTCTCCGGCATCGGGTAGTGCGTGCCGCCGAGGCGGGTCTGGATGTAGCGCTCCAGCACCTCGTTGTGACGGGCCTCGTCCATGACCTGGGTGGCCTGGAAGAACTTCTCGTCGGTGCCGGTGACGATGTTCACCATCTGGCTGCAGGCGAGCATCGCGCCCTGCTCGCCGTAGACCAGGACCGAGAGGCGCCACGCCGCGATGCGCCGGTTGAGCTCGACCCGGTCCTTCTCGGAGAGGGTCGACCAGATCTTGCTGCCGTAGATGTCCACCAGCTCGTCGGAGAGCACGCGGCCGTCCGAGGGCTCCGGGGTCTCCCAGGCGATGTCGCGGCTCGCGTTCCACTGGTCGCGCTTGGCCTTCTCGTAGAGCCCGCGCATGTCCTCCGCCTGCACCGAGTAGTCGAACTCGAACACGGTCTCGATCGTGCCGGGGATCACGCGACGCTCCATCGGTGGCCTCCTGAAAACCCAACAGTATGATTTCTATACTCTTCGGTTTTTATCACGGGCCCCGGGGGGTGTCAAGTAGACTGGGTCGCCATGAACGCGACCCGCAAGGCGGCCCGAGCCCGGATCCTGAGCGCCGCCGCCGACCTCTTCCGGGAGCGCGGCTACCCCGCCTCCACGGTGGACCACATCGCGGCCCGGCTCGGCATGTCGAAGGCGTCGCTCTACACCCACTTCCGGGCCAAGGAGGAGATGCTCGCCGCGATCTCGCGGGAGACCATCGACGCCTTCACCCGCGATCTGAGCCTGGTGCTGGGCTCGGACCTGGGGCCGGAGGAGCAGCTGCGGCGGGTGGTGCGGCAGCACGTGCGGTTCGTCATCGCCAACCGGTCCTTTCTCACCGTGTTCTTCGGGGAGGAGGCGAACCTGCCCGCCCGCTTCGCGCGCTCCCTTGCGGCCCGGAAGGACCGCTACGACAAGGGAGTGGAGCGGATCGTGGCCGAGGGGATCCGGCGCGGGGTGTTCCGGGACGTGCCGCCCCGCCTGGTCGTCTTCGGGGTGCTCGGCATGGTCAACTGGGTCCACAAGTGGTACAACCCCCGCGGCCGCTGGGGGGCCGAGGAGATCTCGGCCGCCTTCCTCTCCCTGATCGAGGGCGGCCTGCTGCGACGGAAGGCGCGCGGCCCCGCCCTGAGCGGGCGCCTGCGCCGGCTCGAGCGCGAGCTGCATGAGGTCGCCCGGCAGCTCGACGCGTGATTGGCTCGGCGCCCACATGTCCATCGCGGGCGGGCTGCCGCTGGCCCTCACCCGGGGGCTCGAGGTGGGCTGCTCGGTGGTGCAGATCTTCCTCAAGAATCAGCGGCAGTGGAGCGCGCGGCCCTACACCGATGCCGAGGTGCGGGAGTTCCGCGCGGCGTGGAAGGCGAGCCGCATCCGGGTCGTCTTCGCCCACGCGAACTACCTGATCAACCTGGCCACCCCGGTGCCCGCCGAGTGGCATCGCGCGGTGGACGTGTTCCACGACGAGCTGGAGCGCGCGGAGGCCCTCGGCCTGCCCTTCGTGGTGATTCATCCGGGCTCGCACCGCGGCGCCGGCCTCGCGGAGGGCGTGGCGCGGGTGGCCCGCGCGATCGACGTGCTGCACGAGCGGACCCGCGGGCACCGCGTGCGGATCGTGCTGGAGAACACCGCGGGCGGCGGGGCGACGGTGGGCCGGAGCTTCGTGGAGCTCGCCGCGGTCATCGCGGCGGTGCGGGAGCCGGAGCGGGTGGGGATCTGTCTCGACACCTGCCACCTCTTCGCGGCCGGCTACGACATCCGCACCCTCGCCGGGTACCGGGCGACGATGGGCGAGTGCGCGGAGCGCCTCGGGCTCGCCCGGGTGCTCGCCTTCCACCTGAACGACGCCAAGCAGCCGCTCGGCTCCGGCCTCGACCGCCACGAGAAGATCGGGCGGGGCCACCTGGGGGTCGAGACCTTCCGGCGGCTGATGCGGGACCGCCGCTTCGCGCGCGTGCCGATGGCGCTCGAGACCCCGAAGGACCCGGAGCCGCGCGCGGACCGCGAGGCCCTCGCGCTGCTGCGGCGCCTGCGGCGGCGGGCTCGGTCCGCGCGCGCTTAGCGGGAGCGGCGCACGCCCTTGCGCGGGCAGCCCGCCCGGATCGGGCAGCGGGAGCAGTGGGGCGAGACGGGCAGGCAGACGTTCTGCCCGAAGGACACCAGCAGGTCGTTGTAGCCGATCCAGTAGCGGCGCGGGAGACGGCGGCGAAGCGCCATCTCGGTCTCCTCGGGGGTGCGGGTGCTCACGTAGCCCCAGCGGTTCGAGATCCGGTGCACGTGCACGTCGACGCAGATGCCCGGCTTGTTGAACCCCTGGGTCACCACCAAGTTGGCGGTCTTGCGGCCCACCCCCTTGAGGGTGAGGAGGGCGTCGATCTCGTCCGGCACCGCGCCCCCGAAGCGCTCGATCAGATCGCGGCTCACGTCGCGCAGCACGCGCGCCTTGGTCCGGTAGAAGCCCACCGGGTAGATCGCGCGCTCGATGGTGCGCGGCGGGAGCCGGCGCAGGCGCTCCGGCGTGTCGGCCAGCGCGAACAGGCGGGCGGCCGCGGGCCCGGTGGTCTCGTCCTTGGTGCGGAGCGAGAGCAGGCAGGCGATCAGGACGCGGAACGGATCGTGCCACTGGTCGGCCACCAGGGCCAGCGCGGTCGCCCGCCAGGTCGGCGCCTCCCGGCGGAGGCGCCGGATGACGTGGCCGATGCTCACGAGCGACCCGCGATCGACGCGAGGAGCGCGCGCGCCTCGGGCGTGTCCTTGAGCGTCCAGTCCGCCAGGTTGCCGGGGCTCTTCTCGTCGAGCGCCGCCTGCAGCTCGCGCCGCGCCTCCGGGATCCGCCCGCGCTTGATGAGGGTGCGGGCGAGACCGACGCGCAGAGCGGTGAAGCGCGGGTCGACCGCGAGCCCGCGCCGGAAGGTCGCCTCCGACTTCTCGAGGTCGCCGCCGAGGAGCCCCGGCACCTCGCAGTAGACGGTACCGACGAGCACGTAGGCGGACGGGAAGCGCGGGTCCAGCTCGAGCGCGGTCTCCATGCCCTTCTTCACCTCGGGCAACAGGAACAGGGAGCGCACCACGCCCTTGGTCTGACCCCAGCGACCCACGTTGGCGGCGTACCAGAAGTGAGCGCGCGCGTTGCCGGGCGCCGCCTCCACCGCCCGTCGTGCCGCCTGCCGGCCCTGCTCGTACGCCGCGAGCTTGTCGTCGGGGGTCTTGGCGCGGATGTCGCCGTAGATGAACGCGATCTGGGCGAGGGCGAGCAGGTTGTCGACCTGGGGGTCGCTCTCCACGATCCGGGTCATGGTGGCGCGCAGCGTGTCGATCCGCGCCGGGTCTTCGTGGTAGCGCGAGGCGAAGGCGCGCACCTCGGCGGCCGGCCCCGACTGGGCCCACGCGGCGACGGCCGCGCCGAGGAGGAGGACCACCGCCGCCGCCAGGCGCATCGCGCCCGATGCTAGAGGGCCCGAGCCCGCACTGTCAACCGCGCGCCCCCCGCGCGCCTTGCGATGCGGGGGCGCCGCCGGTATGGTAGGCGCGATGAGAATCGTGGCCGCGGGGGCGATCGTCTGCTGGCTCGGGGTGATGGCGTTCTTCGGGGCGGTGATCGCGCCCGCCGCGTTCTCCACGCTCGACCGCGAGGCGGCCGGCCGCTTCGTGAACGCGGTGTTCCCCCGCTACTACGCGGTCGGCGCCGCGCTCGGCGGGCTCGCGCTCCTGGCCTTGCTGGTGCGCCTGCTGCTCCGCGACGACCGATCCGGCGGCTGGGTCTCGCTGCTGCTGGTGGCCCTGATGCTCGCCAGCACGCTCTACGCGTGGCTCGTGGTGCTGCCCGCGGCCCACGCCGCGCGCGAGGCCCTGCACCGGACCGGCGCCGCGACCGGCGCGGTCTCTACCGAGTCCCTCGCGTTCACCCGGCTGCACCGGCTCTCGAGCGTCCTGAACGGGGTGAGCCTGCTCGCCGGGATCCTGGGCCTGGTGGCGGTGGGGCTCAGGCGATGAGCCGCGGCTTCGAGCCCCTGGGCCTCGATCACCTGGTGCTGCGCGTGCGCGACCAGGCGGCCTCGCAGCGCTTCTACATCGATCTGCTCGGGTGCACGCTCGACCACGTGAACGAGCGCATCTCGCTGGTACAGCTGCGCTTCGGCGAGCAGCTCATCGACCTCCTGCCGGGCGAGCGGGCCGAGGGGGGCGGGCTCGACCACTTCTGCCTCTCGATCCGTTGCGGCGACCTGCCCGCGGTGCGGGACGGGTTGCGCGCCCGCGGGGTGACGGTCGATGGCGACGTGGTGGAGCGGCGCGGCGCCTTCGGCACCGGCCCGTCGCTCTACATCCAGGATCCGGACGGCTATCACATCGAGCTCAAGCCCCGCTGACGGCCAGGGTCAGCAGGGCGCCCACCAGGCGCTCGGCGGGAACCGCCCCGCCCTCGGTCGCGGCCTGTAGCAGACAGCCCTCGGCCGCGCCCACGATGACCGCGGCGACTGCGCCCGCGTCCAGATCGTTGCGAAACCGTCTGGTTCTGACGCCTTCCGTGAGGATGTCCTCGAGGGAGAGTCGGATCTGCTCCCGCTGCCAAGCGAGGGTCAGGCGGAACTGCTTGTCGTGCCGGGCCCGGGCCCAGCCGGTCAGGAAGAGCCCGGAGAAGTCGGGATCACTCTCCCCGTAGGCGGCCAGGAGCAGGCGGATCGCCTGCTCGAGGCGGGCCCGCGGCGGCTCCGAGCCGCGGGCGATCCGCGCGAGCGCGGCGACGATGGGCCGCCCGCGCTGCTCGACCTGGGTCGCGGCGGCCGTCGCCGCCGCGCCGGGCGGCGCGGCCGCCGGAGGCGTGAGGGCGAGTGGGGCGGGAGCCGGCACGGCCCCGGGGGCGGGGACGCGCGCCCGGCGCGCCCGGGCCCGCCGCCGACGGGCGCGCTCGCGGGCGATGCGGCGGAGTGAGGCGGCCTTCTTTCGCTTCTTCACGAACCCGCGGGGTCAGTTCCCCGAGGATGACGAGAACTGGAAGGACTCGATCTCCACGCGGAAGCGGCGCTCGGTGCCGGGGGAGGACATGCGCACCTCGAACGGGCTCGAGCCCCGCGACGGGACGGCCCCGAAGACGAAGGCGCGGCCCCGGCTGACCACCCGGCCGTTCTCGTCGAGCCCCTCCACGCTCACGATCACCCGCTCGCAGGCCGTGTTGGCTCCGTTGCGCACCTCGCCGTAGATCAGGACGCGGCCGCTGCCCACCCGCTCGGTGGTGAAGCTCACCGCGAGACGGGAGGGGGACTGCGGGGAGTAGGTCTGGGCCTCGAGCGCGCCGCCGAGCGCGGCCCAGACCAGCACGACCCCGAGCAGCCGGCGGGCGATCATTCGTACCGGAGGGCGTCGATCGGGTTGAGCCCGGCCGCCTTGCGCGCCGGGTAGAAGCCGAAGAAGATGCCGACCCCAGCCGCGAAGCCGAAGGCGATGAGGATGGCCTCGATCTGAAGCAGGGTGCGCCACTCCGCGAAGTAGGCGATCGCGTAGGAGCCGAGGAGGCCCGCGCCGATCCCGATGGCGCCCCCGATGAGCGACAGGGTGACCGCCTCCACCAGGAACTGGGCCAGGATGTCGCGGCCGCGTGCGCCCACCGCCATGCGCAGCCCGATCTCCCGCGTCCGCTCGGTCACCGAGACCAGCATGATGTTCATAATACCGATACCACCCACCAGGAGCGAAACCGACGCGATGGCGGCGAGCAGCATCGTCAGCACGCGGGAGGCCGCCTCCTGCGACTGGAGCACCTCGGCGAGGTTCCGCAGGTTGAAGTCGTCCTCCTGGAAGGGCTGCAGCCGGTGGCGCTGGCGCAACAGCTCGCGGATCTCGTTCTCGGCCGCCTTCATGAGCTCCGCCTCGCGCACCTTGATGGTGATCGCGCCCACCGCGCGGCCCTTGGCCTGGTTGCCCCCGATCACCTTGGTCTTGGCGGTGCTGAGCGGGATGGCGATCTGGTCGTCCTGATCCTGGCCCCACGTGGTCTGGCCCTTGCGGTCCAGCACCCCGATGATGGTGAAGGGGACCTTCTTGATACGGATCACCTGGCCGAGCGGGTCCTCCTCGCCGAACAGGTTGCGAGCCACCGTCTGGCCGACCAGTGCAACCTTGGAGGCGCCATCGACTTCCTCCTGGGTCAGGGTGCGGCCCTCCACGACCTCCCAGTCGCGCGCCGGGAAGTACTCGGGGGTGACCCCGAGGATGGTGGTCGACCAGTTGAGGTTCGAGTAGACCACCTGGGCGTTGCCCCGCACGTAGGGTGCCACCATCTCGACGAGCGGGATGTCGCGCTGGACCGCCCACGCGTCGTCCTCGGACAGGCTGGCCTGGGCTCCCGCGCCGAGCCGCACCCCGGCGAGATTCACGGTGCCCGGCCAGATGACGATGACGTTGGCCCCGAGGCTCTGGATCTGCTCGGCCACGCGGGCCTGGGCTCCCGCGCCCACCGCGACCATGGTGATGACCGCGCCGACCCCGATCACGATGCCGAGCATGGTGAGCGCGCTGCGCAGCTTGTTGACCCGCAGGGCCCGCACCGCGATCCGCGCGCTCGCGAAGACGTTCACGTGGGCGTCACCTCGGGCGTCAGGTCTTCCTCGTCGGCGACGTCCCCGCTGGGCAGGGTGTCGAGCAGCTCGCGGGCCACGAGCCGATCGGCCACCGGCTCGTCGTGGGTGAGGTGGCCGTCGCGGAAGCTCAGGACGCGGCCGGCGTAGCGCGCGATGTCGGCCTCGTGGGTCACCACCACCACCGTGATGCCCTGGCGGTTCAGGTCCTGGAAGAGGGCCATGATCTCCACGCTGGTTCGCGAGTCGAGCGCGCCGGTGGGCTCGTCGGCCAGGATCAGCACCGGGTTGTTGATGAGGGCGCGCGCGATCGCGACCCGCTGCTGCTGGCCGCCCGAGAGCTGGGCCGGATGGTGGTGCTCCCGCTCGGAGAGCCCCACCGCGGCTAGCTTGGCGCGGGCCCGCGCCTGCCGGTCGCGCGGCATCGCGGCGCTGTAGAGCAGGGGCAGCTCCACGTTCTCGAGCGCGCTGGTACGGGGCAGCAGGTTGAAGGTCTGGAAGACGAAGCCGATCTTCTCGTTGCGCACGTGGGCGAGGGCGTCGCGGCCCATGTGCGAGACGTCGAGCCCGTCGAGCCGGTAGAGCCCCGCGCTCGGGGTGTCGAGGCAGCCGAGCAGGTTCATGAACGTGGACTTGCCGGATCCCGAGGGACCCATCACCGCCACGAACTCGCCGGGCGCGATGGTCATCGAGACCCCGCGCAGGGCGTGGATGCGCCGCGAGCCGAGGTGGTAGTCCTTGACCAGGTCGACCGTCTCGATCAGGGCGTCGGCCATGTCAGAAGCGAAGGCGCGGGGCGGTGCCGGTCGGCGGCTGCGACCGGTCCCCCGGCACCGCGACGCCCACGATGACCTGCTGGCCTTCCGTGAGCTCGCCGCCGACAACCTCGGTGTAGGTCCCGTCGCCGATGCCGAGCTGCAGCGACAGCGCGGCGGGCTTGCCGTCGGGGCCGAGGACCCACACCCGCCCGGCGGGCGCCCCGCCGCCGCGGCCGCCCCCGCCGCCGGGTCCCCCGGGCCGGGCCGGCCACTCGCGCTCGCTGGCCTCGACGCCGGGCGGGCGGAACCGAAGCGCCGCGTTCGGCACCTGCA
>Ga0207665_10002312_pt1 | contig 12865 bp, 12 predicted proteins | sample LARL112metaG_FD_184351 | JGI IMG/M metagenome (GOLD analysis project Ga0207665, IMG submission 184351) | Corn, switchgrass and miscanthus rhizosphere microbial communities from Kellogg Biological Station, Michigan, USA - LAR L11-2 metaG... | ecosystem: Host-associated > Plants > Roots >...
TCATCTTCGAAGGCCGCGATGGCGCGGGCAAGGGTGGCACCATCAAGGCCATTACCGAGCGCGTGAGTCCGCGCGTCTTTCGCGTCGTCGCGCTGCAGGCACCGACCGAACGGGAAAAGAGTCAGATGTACGTGCAGCGCTACCTGCCCTACCTGCCCGGAGCCGGAGAGGTCGTGATCTTCGACCGCAGTTGGTACAACCGGGCGGGAGTCGAGCGCGTGATGGGGTTCTGTTCCCCTCAGGATGTGAAGCAATTCCTGAAGATGGTGTCGCCGGTCGAGAAGGCGATCGTCGATTCCGGAATCATCTTCATCAAGTACTGGCTGGAAGTGAGCGCCGATGAACAGACGCGCCGGCTCGAGGACCGCATCGATGATGGGCGCAAGCTCTGGAAGCTCTCGCCCATGGACCTCAAGTCCTACAGTCGCTGGTACGACTACTCCCGGGCCCGTGATGACATGTTCGCCGCCACCGATACCCGCTTCGCGCCCTGGTACGTGGCACGCAGCGACGACAAGCGGCGCGCCCGGCTGAGCATCATCACGCATCTGCTCGGCCAGATCCCCTACAAGACCTTGCCACGCAAGAAGATCAAGCTCCCGAAGCGGCAAAAGCGCGGCGACTATCGGGATCCGAACCAGCCCCTGAGGTTCATCAAGCAGGTCTAGCAGGCGGTTGCCAGGCGCTGTCCGCTGAGCGGGTGATGACCGGCATGGGTGTTCGTGCCTGAGGCCTCTGGCGCGGGGAACATGACTCTCGACTACCTTCTGGAGACGCACGGCTTGAGCAGGGAGTTCAATGGCTTCGCCGCCGTGAGCGACCTGAATCTGCGCGTTCGCCCGGGCCAGATCCACGCCCTCATCGGTCCCAACGGTGCCGGCAAGACCACCTGCTTCAACCTGCTGACGAAGTTCCTGATCGCGACGCGCGGGCAGATTCTTTACAAGGGCGAAGACATCACGGCGGCACGACCGGCCGAGGTCGCGCGCCGCGGCATCGTGCGCTCGTTTCAGGTGTCGGCGGTCTTCCCGCACCTGAGCGTGCTGGAGAACGTGCGCGTGGCGCTGCAGCGCGCTCGGGGCCTCACGTTCCAGTTCTGGCGGCGCGCCTCCAGCCTCAACACCCTCAATCCGCGCGCCATGGAACTGCTGCAGGCGGTGGAGCTCGGCGCCTTCGCCGACACGGTCGCGGTCGAGCTGGCCTACGGGCACAAGCGCTCGCTGGAGATCGCCACCACACTTGCCATGAACCCGGAGCTGATGCTGCTGGACGAGCCGACGCAGGGCATGGGACACGAAGACGTCGACCGGGTCACGGCGCTGATTCAGCGCGCGGCCGCCGAGCGCACGGTCCTCATGGTGGAGCACAACATGCGGGTGGTGGCGAAGATCGCCGACACGATCACGGTGTTGCAGCACGGACGCATCATCGCCGAGGGGCCCTATGCGCAGGTCTCGAAGGACCCGCAGGTAATCGAGGCCTACATGGGTGCGGCAGAGTCCGAGCCTCCGGGTGTACGACCGTGAGCGCGGAAGTGCTGCGCGTCAGCGCACTGCACGCCTACTACGGGGAGTCACACATCCTGCACGGGGTCGACTTCAGCGTGAACCGCGGCGAGGTGGTCACGCTGCTGGGCCGCAACGGCGCCGGGCGCACCACGACCCTCAAGGCGATCCTCGGACTGGTGGGCAAGCGCTCGGGCTCCGTGCTGATCAACGGTGTCGAGGCCATCGGCCTGCCACCGCACCAGGTGGCGCACCTAGGCGTCGGCTATTGCCCGGAGGAGCGGGGCATCTACGCCAGCCTCTCGGCCGAAGAGAACCTGGAAATCCCGCCACTCGTGGCCGCCGGCGGCATGTCGGTCGCGGAAATTTACGCGATGTTCCCCAATCTGCGGGAACGCCGCGATACCCAGGGCACGCGCCTCTCGGGCGGGGAGCAGCAGATGCTCGCCGTGGCTCGCACCCTGCGCACCGGGGCGCGGCTGCTGTTACTGGATGAAATCTCCGAGGGGCTCGCGCCGGTCATCGTGCAGAAGCTCTCGCAGACCATCCGCGAGCTGCGCCTGCGCGGCTACACGATCGTGATGGTGGAACAGAACTTCCGCTTTGCCGCACCACTGGCGGACCGCTGCTCCATAATGGAGCGTGGCCGCATTGTCGAGACCTTCACCGCACCGGAACTTAACGACAAAATGGCGCGGGTGCGGGAACTGCTGGGTATCTGAAACTTAAATAACGCTCCCGAGGGACGGATAATGAAACTGAAGGTCTTGGGCATTACCCTGGCGCTCGCGGCGGGTATGGCGCACGTGCCAAGCGCCGTGGGGGCCGACCCCGACGTCGTCATTGGCGATATCGACGATTTGTCGGGCAACTACGCCGATGTCGCCGGTGCCGGCGCCGTGGAAGCCATCAAGATGGCGATCGCGGACTTCGGCGGCACGGTGCTCGGGCGCAAGATCGTCACCCTGGTCGCCGACCATCAGAACAAGCCCGACATCGGAGCTTCCAAGTTCCGCGAATGGGCTGACCAGAGCGGCCTGAGCGTCATGCTGGGCGGCTCCAATACCGGCGTCATGATCGCGATGTCCAAGGTTGCCGCGGCCAAGAAGGTACCGTTCTTCGTCCTCGGCGCCGGCGGCGCCTCCCTGACCAACGAGGACTGCACGGCCTACACGGTGCACTACATCTACGACACCACCGCGCTCGCCAACGGCACCGCCACCACGATCGTGAAGAACGGCGGCAAGTCCTGGTTCTACCTGACCGCCGACTACGCCTTCGGGACGCAGCTGCAAACCGCCGCCTCCAAGGTCGTTGAGCACAACGGCGGCAAGAACGTCGGCGCGGTGCGCGTGCCGCTGGCCGCCGCGGACTTCTCCTCCTTCCTGCTGCAGGCGCAGGGCTCGGGTGCGCAGGTGCTCGGACTTGCCAATGCCGGCGAGGACTTCAGCAACTCCCTGAAAGCCGCCAACGAGTTCGGGATTACCAAGAAAATGCAGCCGGCGGCGCTGCTCGCCTTCATCACCAACATCCACAGCCTGGGTCTGCAGACCGCGCAGGGCCTGGTGCTGACCACCGGGTTTTACTGGGACCTCAACGAGGAGACGCGTGCCTTCGCCAAGCGTTACTACGCCAAGACCTCCAAGGAGCCCACCATGGACCAGGCGGGCTACTACTCCGCGACGCTCACCTACCTCAAAGCGCTCAAGGCCGTCGGCACCACCGAGGCGGACAAGGTGATGGCGCAGCTGAAGAAGATCAGGATCAACGACATGTTCGCCAAGGACGGCTACATCCGCGCCGACGGCGTCATGATTCACGACATGTACGTGATGCAGGTGAAGTCCCCGCAGGAATCCAAGTACCCCTGGGACTACTACAAGGTCCTCAAGGTCATGAAGGGCGAGGAAGCCTTCGGCCCGATCACCGGCGCGTGCGCGCTCGCACCGAAATAGGCACGCCGCGCGGGCCCCTGCGATGAGCGGCCGGGCGTTGCAGTGCGCCGCACGCCGTGACTGAGGTCTTCGGCGTCCCGGTCGCCGTGATCTTCGGGCAGCTGATGCTCGGGCTCGTCAACGGCTCCTTCTACGCCCTCCTGAGCCTGGGGCTCGCGGTCATCTTTGGTCTGCTCGGTATCGTGAACTTCGCCCACGGCGCGTTCTACGCGCTGGGCGCGTTTGTGGCGCTGTTCGGCCTGCAGCGGCTCGGGGTGAACTACTGGGAGGCCCTGCTGCTCGCGCCGCTGGCCGTCGGGCTTCTCGGGATCCTCACCGAGCGCATACTGCTGCGCCGCCTGCGCGGCTTGAGCCCGCTCTATGGCCTGCTGCTGACCTTCGGACTGGCCCTCGTGATCGAAGGCACGCTGCGTGAGGCCTTCGGCGCCTCGGGACAGTCCTACCCGGTGCCCCCGGCACTGCAGGGGGCGATCAACCTGGGCTTCATGATCCTGCCGCTCTACCGCGCCTGGGTGATCCTCGTGTCGGTGGTGGTGTGTTTCAGCACCTGGTTCGTCATCGAGCGCACGCGGCTGGGCTCCAAGCTGCGCGCGGCCACTGAGAATGCGCCGCTGCTGCAGGCCTTCGGCGTCAACGTGCCGCTGCTCATCGCCGCCACCTACGGCGGGGGTGTCGCGCTCGCAGCCCTGGCCGGGGTGCTCTCGGCACCCGTCATCCTCGTGACCCCGGCCATGGGCAGCTCGCTCGTCATCGTCGTGTTCGCCGTGGTGGTCATCGGCGGCATGGGCTCGATCCTCGGCGCCATTGTGAGCGGGCTGTTGCTCGGGGTCGTCGAAGGCTTCACCAAGGTTCTCTATCCGGAGGCCTCCAACATCGTCGTCTTCGTGATCATGGCGCTGGTACTGATTCTGCGGCCGGCGGGTCTTTTTGGAAAAGAATAACCGCGTGCGCGGCGCGAGCGTCTTCTACCTGGCCGCCGGGCTGTTCGCGCTGGCGGTGCCGGTAACTGGGATCTATCCGGTCTTCATGATGAAGCTGCTGTGCTTCGCAATCTTCGCCTGCGCCTACAACCTGCTGCTCGGCTTCAGTGGCATGCTCTCCTTCGGGCACGCAGCCTTCTTCGGCTGCGCGGCCTACATCACCGGCTGGCTCGCCACGGCGCACGGCTGGGGCACGCTGCCCGCAACCCTCGCCGGGGTGGCGGTCGCGATGGTGCTCGGCCTTCTCATCGGGGCGCTCGCGATCCGCCGCCGGGGCATCTACTTCGCGATGATCACGCTGGCGCTGGCGCAGCTGCTTTACTTCGTGTGCCTGGAGGCGCCCTTCACGGGCGGGGAGAACGGGCTGCAGGGCGTGCCGCGGGGCGCGCTCCTGGGCATCGTGCCGCTGCGGTCGGACCTGCCGATGTACTACCTGGTGCTCGCCGCTTTCGTCGCTGTGTTCCTCTTCATCCGTCGCGTGGTGCACTCCCCGTTCGGGCAGGTGCTGAAAGCCATCCGCGAGAACGAAACACGCGCCATCTCCCTGGGCTACGAGGTGCATCGCTACAAGCTCGTGGCGTTCGTGCTGTCGGCCACGCTCGCCGGTCTTGCGGGCGCGCTCAAGACCCTCGTGCTCGGCTTCGTCACCCTGTCGGATGTCTCCCAGGCCACCTCCGGGGAAGTGATCCTGATGACCCTGGTGGGCGGCACCGGCACCTTCTTCGGCCCGGTGATCGGGGCGGCGGTCATCGTCACGCTGCAGGAGTACCTGTCCGACATCGTCGGCGGCTGGGTGACAGTGATCATCGGCGCCATCTTCATCGCGTGCGTGCTGGTGTTCCGGCGCGGCATCGTGGGCGAGCTCGCCGCGCTGCGCCCGCGCCGCCCGTCCCAGAGCTGACGCTCCCCGCGCCCCGCCGGCGCCGGGGCGAGGCGCCGCCTCAGAACCCGGGCGGCGTCGCGGCGGCGACCTTCAGGCGCTCCTCGAGCGCGAGTCCCACGCGTCCGATCTTGCCCTCCTCGAACAAGCGCCCGATGAGGGTGACGCCGTGGGGCACGCGGCGTGCTGGCTTGAAGGTCGGCAGCGGGTGCTGCGGATCCGGGGCCCAGTCGCTGCGTGCGGCGCTGACCTCGATGAACCCCGCCCGCAGCGTGAGGGAAGGGTGTCCGGTGAAATTGCTGATCGTGAGCATTTCATCGCGCAGCGACGGCACCAGCAGAAAGTCCACCTCTGCGAGCAGGCGCTGCATCTGCTGCGCGACTGCACGGCGCATCCGGTCGGCCTGCACGTAGTCGACGGCCGACAGGAAGCGCGCCTGCCGGAAGCTGTTGGGCCAGGCATCCGGGGGCTGCATGCGCAGCGTGTCGTCCTGATGCGTGAGGGTCAGTTCCTCGAAGGCGGCGGCGGCCTCGGCAAAGAGCAGGATGTTGAGCCCGTCGTACGGCCAGTCCGGGAGTGACACCTTGACCGCTTCGATGCCCAGTTTCTGGATCTGCGCCAGCGCCTGCCGGTCGACCTCGGTGGCCGGGTCCTCGTGCATCCAGGCCGGGAAGTAGCCGCAGCGCAGCCCGCTCAGGCTCGCCGTGGCCTCATACGCCAGGGGCGCCGCGACGCTGCCGAGGTCACCCTCGTCCGGACCGCGGATCGCCTGCAGCACGAGCAGGGTGTCCTCGACACTGCGTGCCATGGGGCCGAGCTTGTCGAGCGACCAGGCGAGCGTCATCGCGCCCGTGCGTGGCACCCGTCCGAAGGTCGGCCGCAGGCCGGTGAGCCCACAGCGCATGCTCGGACCGACGATGCTGCCCTCGGTCTCGCTGCCGATCGAAAAGGCCACCAGGCCGGCCGCGGTCGCGGCCCCCGGTCCTGCGCTGGAGCCCGAGGCTCCCTCCTCCAGCAGCCACGGGTTCATCGTCTGGCCGCCGAACCACACATCATTCAGCGCCAGCGCTCCGAGGCTGAGCTTGGCGAGCAGCACCGCGCCGGCCTCGTGCAGGCGGCGCACCACGGCGGCGTCGCTCACCGGCACGCGGTTCCGGTAAGGTTCCGCCCCGTAGGTGGTGTGGATGCCCGCGGTGTCGAGCAGATCCTTGCCGCCCCAGGGGATGCCGTGCAACGGGCCGCGGTACTTGCCGGCGGCAATCTCCCGATCCGCCTGCTTGGCTTGGCCGAGCGCCAGGTCCGCCGTCAGGGTGATGATGCAGCGCAGTTTCGGATCAAAGGTCGCGATGCGCTGCAGATAGATGCGGGTCAGGCGTTCCGAAGTGAGCTGACGCGATTCCAGCCAGCGCGACAATTGCCACACGGACGCGAAGGCGATGGCCGCGTCCGTGGCCGGCAGCGGACCAGGATCGCGCGCACTGCGCACGAACCGCTCGCCCGCCGGCAGTGCCGCGTGGCCCGGCAGCATGGGATTCCAGGTCGAGTAGGGCGCGAGTTCCGCATTGAGCTTGACGCGGCGTGGACCGGTGCGCCGTTCGTACAGCGGCGCCATGCTGCGGCGCCAGTTACTCACCGCCTGCGCGCGCTGCGCGGGCGTGAGTTGCACCTGCACGAGCTGCTCGGCGGCTCCGAAGGTTGCAGCAGTGACCTCCGGGCCCACCGCCGGCGCGGTGCCGAACGCGGGCGGCGTGCCCGGCGGCGGCGCGGGCCCGGGTGCCGGAGGATCGGCGGCGGGCACCTCACGCGCGACGGCGAGCGAGCCGAGCACCGCGGCGCAGGAAGTGGCCAGGAAGTCGCGACGCGAATTGGACACGGTGCAACCTTTCAATCAGGGACGGATCAGCACTAGATCAACAGCAGCTGCCGCCGCAGGATTTCGGACTCGTAGTTCAACAGCGGCCGTTGCTGCTCCAGGCACTCACAAATCCTGGCGCGCTCGGCGTGCCGGGCCGCAGTGCGATCCACCCAGTCGCAGATCACCATGACCGGCAGTCGTCCACCCTCGCGGTACAGCTGCCTGATCCAGCCATACAGGGGCCGCAGTTTCGGTGACTTGATCCACCATGGAAGCTGGTCCGGCAGCCAGAGCCTGGCGGTATTCAGATGCTGCAAGAGACGCCGGCGCGGCGCAATGGTTTGTCCGACGTAGCGGATCTCGCGGACGTTCCTTGGATCGGACAGCGAGTAAATCGCCACTCCGGCAGCGCTGACATCCGACTCATCGAACAGGTGCTCGGCGAGCCGCGCGCGCACGTAGTGCGTCAGGTGCGCCTGCGACAGCGTGGGATACGCGCTCGTCGCATCAGCGCCCGCGGCGCGCGGTTCTGACGATATCGACACTGGCGGAGTTGGGGTCGAACAGGATCTGGGCATCGCCGCTTTCCAGCTGCGCCCTCACGTGCGCAATCTTCTGCTCGAGCGTGAACTCGCGCTCCCCGTAGTCGGTGCCCTCGCGCAGCACGAAGGCCCTGATGACCCCCTCGAGCGCCGGCGCGGACAATTGCCCGTGCGGTACGGCGACCGGCTCTTGCTGCGCCGCGCCGCCGACGACATGCAGCGGCAGATCGTCGTACGCCTTCACTTGCTGCGCGTCCTGAAGGTGATGGAATAGCGCAGCTCCTTGGTGGGCGAGACGGCGTGCTGCCAGTGCCAGCGGGCCTCATCACGCAATACGTACGCCGAGCGCGGCGCCAGCTCGATCGCGAAGGTGGTGCGCGCGTTTGGCCTGGGCGGCCACGGACGGAAGCGCAGGCGCGCATGCCCGAGCAGCGACACCCCCATGATCAGTTCAAAATCGGGCACGTCGCGGTGCCAGCCCAGCGGTGTTGCCGGCGGGTACTCCGCAACCATGGCATGCTGAATGTGCCCGGGCACCAGGCCCGCGAGCCGCGCCAGCCGTTGCCGCAGCGGCAGCAGAAACTGCGGGATGGGCGCAGCGTCGCTCAACTCGTGGCGCGTGAAGTCATAGCGGCCGCCGAAGCTCACGATGCGCCGCCGCGCGTACCACTCGCGGTACTGTGCCTCCTGAAACGGCAACGCGCGGATCAGCCCCAGCAGCTGCGTCTCCTCTGGCGCACTCAGAAACTCAGGCGCGTAGGTGAAGCCGGGCGGCTCGGCGGGCGCAAGGGCGAATAGTTCTCGTTGCGTCACGTGCGAATTATGCATCGGTCGCGTGAGACCGAAACAGCGCGCGCAGGGATTTTCTCATCCAGTTGTGCCTCGCACGCACCACTGTATGGCCGCCGCTTCAACGGGTTAGAATTGCACGCGCGGGGGACCTCACCGCGGCACTTCGACAAGAACAGCCTCTGCTTCGACGGGAGAACGAGATGGACAGTAGCCTGAGACGGGCATCGTGCGCCCTCGCCCTTGCGAGCCTGTTGATCGGCCAGCCTGCGGCCCGCGCGGACGGCACTTTCAAACTGACGAGCCCGGACCTGCCTCCAGGCAAGCCCATCGCGGCACGCCACATGGCCAATGCGTTCGGCTGCCACGGCGCCAACGAGTCCCCGTTGCTGCAGTGGAGCGGCGCGCCGGCCGGGACGCGCAGCTTCGCGATCACCATGTATGACCCCTTCAGGCCCCCGGTGTCCGGCTGGTGGCACTGGATCGTGTACGACCTGCCGGCGACGACGACTTCGTTGCCACACAAGGCGGGCGATCCGGGAAGCCCGGACATGCCCAAGGGTGCCAAGCAGGGTCTGCCGGACGGCGAAGCGCCCGAGCCTCACTACTACGGACCCTGCCCTGATGAGGGTGATCCGGCGCATCACTACGTGATCACGGTGTACGCGCTGAGTGTGGATCACCTGAACGTGCCGGCCACTTCGACGGCGGCCAACATCGACTACGAGATCTCCAGCAAGACGCTGGCGAAGGCCTCGATCGAGCGGCCGTTCCAGCGGCCGGCGAAGCCGAAGTAGGAGGGGAACTTTTGACTTGGCTCCGCGGGGATCGCAGCTCACGATCCCCGGGCGGTGCCCTGAGTGGTCCTCGTCACCCACAGCATGGTTGCCGCGGGCGGCCGAGCCCCTTACCCACAAGGCCGGTAGCGATCCTCCACGAGTTCCTCCGCCAGGCCGAACGCCAGCGTCATGCCAAGGCCGCCCAAGCCGTTCACGAGGGTCACGCCCGGAGCCGCGCTGCGGACGAATTCGGTGCCGCCGTCGGTCAGCTTGGCGTAGATGCCGTGCCAGGTCTGCGTCAGGCGCGCCGGCGGCAGGTTCAAAACCTGACGCGTGTATCCCAGAATCTTCTCGTTGATCGCGCACTCGTCAAAGGGATCAAGTGTCTGGCCGTAGGCGTGCGAATCGCCGATCGCAAGTTCGCCTTGCCCGTTCTGCGTCACCAGCATGTGGATGCCTGCCTCGAGCAGCGGCGCGTGCTCGCGCTGCAGGCGCGCGCGCAGCAGCCGCACCTCGGGCAGCGCGGCGAAGCTGGCGTAGTGCACCAGTGACAGGCCCGCCGCCAGCGAGCAGCCGAGGCGAAAGCCGGGCACCTCGGGAGTCAGGCGCATCATCTGCAGCTTGCAGCGCGTCAGCGGCGCGGCCGCGCACACTTCCGGGTACAGCCATTCAAAATCAGCGCCGCCGCAGATGTAGATGCGCTCAGCCTGGAATCGCTCCCGTCCCGCGTGCGCGACGCCGCTGTCCACCGCGTTGACCGCCGTGCCCCAGCGAAACTGCACACCGTGGCGCTCGGCAAGGCAGGCCGGCAGCGCGCGCAGGGCCTCGCGCGGGTCGAGCAGCACCTCGTCCTCGCACAGCAGGCCGCCGTGCAGCCCTGCGGGATTGAGCGCCGGCACCCGCGCGAGCGCGGCCGCGGCGCTCATCATCCGGCACGGCCGCGCGCCGCGGTTGCGGCCGACATAGGCCTCGAGGACTGCCATTTCGTCGCCGGCGCGCGCGACGTGCAGCGAACCGCACGGCTCATGCCAGATGCGCATCGCGCGCAGCAGCTCGAGCCAGATGCTGCGCGAGCGCAGGGCGCGCTCGTAGACATGGTCGGCGACGCCGATCGGCCAGACGCTGCCGAAATTCCTCAAGGACGCACCCACGGCGCGCTGGTGCCGCTCGAGCACGGTGACCTCATGGCCGCGCAGCGCGAGCGCGCGGGCGAGCGCCAGGCCCACGATGCCGGCACCCACGACGATCGCCTTCTCGTTCGTCACCTCACCACCCGCCCCGCCGGTGAAAACTAGCGCCGCCCGCACGCCCGCCCAGCGCGCTCATACGCCAATCAGGCAGGTGAACGTCGGGGTGCTCTGCGCTGTAAATCGCGGGTGGGCGAGCAATTGGCGCGCGCTACTCAGACTGCGCCGAACCCCACGGCGCTCGCCCCGGCCGTCGGCGCACCCAGCATAGCTCCCGGCGCCTCAACTGCCGTGCACGATGATGTCGACCGAGTCGCCACCCTGCCAGAAGGCGTGCGCCAAGCCAAAGTCCGACCTCTTCAGCTGCGCGTGACCCAGGAAGCGACACCGGGAGGCGCCGTCGCCCCGGGTCTGCGGACAGTCGATGTCGGTGACCGCAAGCGTCACCGGACGCGTAATGCCGTGCAGCGTCAGATCGCCATGGACCGTCGCGCGGGTGGGGCCCTGAAAGTCGATGCGGCTCGAGCGGTAAACCATGTGCGGAAACTTGGCAGTGTCGAACCACTGCGGGGAGCGCAACCGCTCGTCCCAGAAGGCGCTGTCGCAATCGATGGATGCCATGCGCACCACGACGCTCAACTGGCCGCCCTGTCCGTCCGGATCCAGCACGAATTCTCCGCTGAGGTCGTGAAACGCGGCCGTGAACCAGCGCAGCCCCAGGTGGTGGATCTCGAATGCCACCTGCGTATTGGCGGAGTCCATGTGATGCGCGCCGCACGGCGCGGCGAGCGCCCCGAGCAGCCCCAGGGCCGCAATCCATTGACGAGCTGCCAGCACGCGCACGATCCTCACTCAGGTCCCGGGTACCACTACGTTAGTGGGGGGCGGGCCGCAAAAGGTTTTCGCGCGGCCGCGAGGCGGCGCCCGCTGCGTCCCGGCCCCGCCAGCGGGAGGCGGCGGCGCAGCGCTCCCGGGCTTCGCGGGCAGGTCAGTGTGCGCCCTCGCCCGCCGGCGCCGCTTCGCCTTTCAGGTAGGTGGCCAGCCACTGGTGGACTTCCTTGTAGAAGTAGCGGCTGTCCTCGGGCTTGAGAATCCAGTGCCACGCATCCGGCCAGACCAGCAGCCGGCTGGGTACCTGCATGCGCTGAAGCGTGCTCCAGTTCTGCAGCGTGTTACCGATCGGGACGCGGAAGTCTCGTTCCCCGATACTGAGCAACATCGGCGTCTTCCAGCTGGCGCCGTAGGTGATGGGGCTTTGTTCGCGCCAGATGGCACTGCCACCCCAGGGCGGCCCGCCGTTGGTGACCTCGCGCTCGTAGTTAAAGTCGCTCTCTCCCCACTGGGTGGCGAGGTCGACTTCACCCGCATGACTGATGAGACACTTGTAGCGCGTGCTAGTGGCCTCGATCCAGTTGGTGAGGTGACCCCCATAGCTGGCACCGGCGGCGCACATGCGCGCGCCGTCGATGAAGGGGAAACGCCTGAGCGCCTCGTCGACCGCCTGGTTGATCTCCTCTCCCGGCGTGCGCAGCGGATCCAGCTTGATCGCTTGTGCGAACTTCTCGCCGAATCCGGTCGAGCCGGTGTAGTCGGTGAGCAGCAGCACATAGCCGGGAGCGGCGAGCAGGTGGTAGTTCCAGCGAAGCCCGATCTGGTCAGGGTTGTTGCTGGCGGCGCCGCCGTGGATCAGTACCAGCAGGGGGTACTTCTTGCCGGCGTCAAACCCCGGGGGCCGCACGATCATATTGTGGATGCTGCGCCCCTTGGCGCTGGTGAAGTAGAAGTGCTCCGGTGGGCTCCAGTCGATGGCGGCCGCCGCGGCGACGTTGATGTGCGTGAGATTTGTATGCCGGTGCGCCGCGGGATCCAAGCGCACGACCTCCGCCGGGCTGACCGAGCTGCCGTAATTGCCGATCAGCACCGGCGTTGGAGCCCGGCGCGCGCTGCTCAGGGAAGTATAGCCGCCAAGTTCGGGCTCGATGACCCGCTCGGCAGCGCCACCGGCCGCGTTCACGCGATACAGGTCTTCCCGGGCGGCATCCGGAACTAGCAGATAGACCGTGCGGCTGTCGGGAGTGAGCGCGTAGGCGGCGACCTCGCGGTCAAGATCACGGGCGACCAGAGTCGCGGCACCGCCGGCAGGCCAGGCCACGCGCTGGAGGCGCTCGAGGTGATAGACCTCCTCATCCTGGGGCGCGTACTTGAAGAACAAGCTCTTGCCGTCCGGGGCAAAGGCCGTGTCGCGATAGGTGCCCGGGGTCGTGGTGACGGGCCGTGGCTCCCCGCCCGCCGCCGGCATGCGATAAACGTGATAGCCCACGTGACCGGCAGCGGCGTTCCAGCGCTCCGTCGTGGCCGTGAACACGATCTCCTGTCCGTCGGGGCTGAAGATC
>Ga0207665_10002313_pt1 | contig 12864 bp, 9 predicted proteins | sample LARL112metaG_FD_184351 | JGI IMG/M metagenome (GOLD analysis project Ga0207665, IMG submission 184351) | Corn, switchgrass and miscanthus rhizosphere microbial communities from Kellogg Biological Station, Michigan, USA - LAR L11-2 metaG... | ecosystem: Host-associated > Plants > Roots >...
GTGGTCAGTATCGCGATCAGCGGGCCGTGCCTGCTGTCGCTGGCCACGGCCAGTTGCGAGGCCCCCGTGTACTCACTGGTCCACGGCGCGGTCAGGCTGCCCTGCTTGGCCAGCACCTGGCCCTTCGTGGTCAGTACGGCGATCAGCGGGCCGTATGTGCTGTCGCTGGCCGCGGCCAGTTGCGAGGCCCCGGTGTACTCCCTAGTCCACAGACCGTCCAGGCTGCCCTGCTTGGCCAGCACCTGGCCCTTCGTGGTCAGCACCGCCAGGATCGAGGGTGCAGCCGCGATCTTGCTGACACGGAATGTGAGAGGGTGCGCCGGCGACGGCGGCGCGGCGGTCGCGGTGCAGGCACTGCTCAGCAGGACGGCTACCGTCGCTCCTGCGACGCCGACCGCCTTGCGCGTCGTCACTATCGCTCCCCGGCGTGTGAAGGTCTGTGCCGTTGCCGCTCTAGTAGGCCCCTCTGGGCAGCCTGCTCGGGGGGTCAGGTCAGTATCCAGGTCCCGTTTTTTGCAGGCAGCGATCGGGGGCGTTTGGGTCGGGCATCGCCGACAGCCAGCAGGTCACGAATCAACCTCGCCCAAACACAACATCGCTGAGCTTACCACGCTGGTGAAAGCCCAGCTCAGGCATATGCAGTACCAACCCAGCCTCCTCGGCGGCTTCCCCACTGGGACCGGCCGTCGATCTAGCCGTTACGTAACCTCCGCCATTAATGATCTTTAGCATCTGTTCCCATCGCGCGGGCAGCGGGGCATCGGCTGATGCTCGCCGGTCGGCGTTGGCGAACTTAGCTGGGCGGGGCTGGTGGCGGGCCGAGGATCTCCACGGGGTATCGCGCGGCGGCGTGCCCGAGCACGGCCGGGTCGACCGGAGCCGGATCCGGCAGGCGCCGCTCCGCGGCGGGCTGGCCGACCGCCGCCACGTAGTCCTCGAACCCGGCGGGCGTGGTGAGCTGCAAGACATGCAGTGGCTCGTCCGGCCCGACTAGGAAGGTGTGCGGGATCCCTACCGGCAGCATGACGAAGTCGCCGGGACCAGCGGCGAAGTCCTCGCCACTGCAAAAGAAGCGGGCGGTGCCCGACAGCACATAGAAGAACTCGTCCTCCTCCAGGTGGAGGTGCAGCGGCGGGGCGAAGCGCGGTGGGTTGAGGAACTCCACGGCGGTCAGGCGCCCACGGGTCTGCGCCCCCGTGGCCTTGATCGTGGCGAGATTGCCGAGGAACCACCACGCCTGTCCCTCCTCGGGGCCAAGCACGTAGGGGCGGACCGGCGCTGTCTGGGCCATGCCGTCCTCCAATTCGAAAGACAATGTCTAGTTAATATGATGGTATTATCGCCGAATTGTGAGCGGCGTCAAGAGCGGAAGCCTCAGGCGGCGGTACCAGTCGCAGGTGCGCGAGGAGAGCGCGCGCCGCACCCGTCATGCGGTCGTCCAGGCCGCCCACGAGCTGTTCACCGCCCGCGGTTACGCCGCCACATCGCTAGCCGACATCGCCGCCGCCGCGGGGGTCGCCCGGCCCACAGCGTTCGCCGTCTTCGGCTCCAAGCCCGCCCTGCTCCGCCAGGTCCTCGACCAGGCGTTCGCCGGCGACGACGAGCCTGTCCCGGTCGCGCAGCGTCCCTGGTTCCGCCCCATCTGGGACGCCACCACCCCAGCAGCGGTACTGGACGCCTACGCCCGCGCGTGCACGCTGATCAACGGCCGCGCCGCACGGATCGTCGAGGTCACCCGGCGGGCGGCAGACCAGGCCCCCGAACTCGGCGAGCTCTGGGACACCCTGCAGCGCAACCGCCGCGCAGGGGCCACAATGGTCATCGAGCACGCGGCGTCTCTCGGCCCGCTGGCCGCGGGACTCGACACCGGCCGCGCCACCGACATCCTGTGGATCTTCAACGACCCCGCGCTCTACGACACCCTGGTGTCCCGCTGCGGCTGGCCCGAACCCGGCTATACCACCTGGCTCTCCGGCCAGATGCGGCACGCCCTGCTTCCTGCCGACGGCAACGTCTGATCTACCGCGCCGGGCCGCGCGCCCATTACCTGAGGCCGGCCCCGCGCTGTGCTTTGCGTGCCGCGGCGAGTGATCGCTAGCGGGATGTGGCGTGCCGCGTTGCTGCCTTGCCGCCGCTTGTCGGTTGCGGGGCGGACATCAGTGCGCGGACGGAGCGGTACGACATGACCGCAAGGCCGGAGCGTGCCGACAGCAGGGAAAGCGCCGAGAAGGCCGAGCCCACGGAGAACAGCGACGCGAACGACCCGACGGAACCCACCGACAACGCGGAGCCCACGGATCCGATGGACAGCACCGAACCCCGCGATCCGATCGACAGGAACGAGTCCTGCGACCACAGGGACCACCGTGACGAGCCCGGCTCGCGAGACGCAAAGAGCTTGCGCATGACCTCATGATGGCGCACGCAGGCCCGCACCCTCCGCCGCACCCGAGAGCGCCGCCACCGCGAGCCCGCCGAGCGCGGCCAGGTCATAGCCGCCCTCCTGGATCAGGACCGCCGGCCCGAGCGCCGCGACCAGGCGTCCCGCGGCGTGGTAGCCGGCCTCGGTGACGCACAACGGGCTCTCCGGGTCGCTGTCAGCCGCGTCCAGGCCGAGGGACACCACGACGGCATCGGGCTCCATGGCACGTGCCTCGTCACACAGGGCATGCAGCGCGGTGAGCCAGCCGTCGTCCCCGGTTCCCGGGGCCAGTGGCAGATTGCGGTTGAAGCCGTGGCCTTCGCCCCGGCCGCGTTCGGTCGCGTAGCCGGCATAGTGCGGGAACCACCCCGCGCCGGGATCGACGTGGAGCGAGCCGTACCAGACGTCCGCCCGGTCGTAGAAGATCATCTGGGTGCCGTTGCCGTGGTGGGCGTCGATGTCGACCACCGCGATCCGCTGCGCCCCGGCAGCCAGCAGCGCCTGCGCCGCGATCGCCGCGTTGTTGAGGTAGCAGGATCCGCCGTAGGCGTCGCGGGTCACATGGTGGCCTGGTGGCCGGCACAGCGCATACGCGAGGCGCTCGCCCGAGCTGACCAGGTCGGCGGCGGTCAGCGCGGCGTCTACGGCTCCCCGGATCGCGGCCCAGCTACCGGGGCCGACCAGCGTCATCGTGTCGTAGCAGAACAGCCCGGCCCGCCCGTGCACGGCGGGCGGAGACCGCTCCGGCAGCCCGGCCAGCATGCCCGCCGTGGGGAACACGTAGGGGACCACCCGGTTACGGCCGTACTGCGCGGGCAGCCCCGCGGCCACCCAGTCCTGCCACACCCCGGCCAGGTGGCCGACAAGTTCCGGGGCGTGCACCGTGCGCATGATCTCGTCGCCGTGCGGGACCGCGGGCACCACCGGCGCCCCGGCCGAGGTCAGCGCCGCGCGCAGCACCAGGGCACGGGCCGGGACCTCGGTGCCATCATCCCGGACGCCCAGCCACACCTCACCGCCCGGTTCATGCTGCAGGCAGTCCTCGCTCCACACCACCGGCACCGGCAGGGTCATTCATCCCCCTTGGCGGCTTCCGCGCAGGTTGCGGACGTTAGCATCACGGGATGCCACACGTCACCGATCCTGGCACGTCCGCGCCACCCGTCGCGCCCCGCTTCCTGCCCGGCGGCGCGCAGGCCGCCCTGCCCGCAGACCCATACGCGTGGATGCGCGACCGCGACCTGCCCGCCATGCGCGACTATCTCGCGGCCGAGCGCGCCTACTACGACCACCAACTGGATGCCGGGCTGCACGAGGAACTGGCAGCGGAGCTGATCGCGAGGGTCGCCCCGGCGGAGGACTCGGTGAGCTGGCGCCGGGACGGTCACACCTACTTCACCCGGACCGTCGCGGGGCAGGAGTTCGAGCAGTTCTGCCGGGCCGGGTCCGGCGGCGGCACCGACGTGCTCCTTGACGTCAACCTTCTGCTCGACGACCCGGCGAGCGGCTATGTGGAGCTTGGCGTCCGCGAGGTCAGCCCGGACGGCCGGCTGCTCGCCTACTCGGTCGACTTCGACGGCGGCGAGATCTACCAACTCCGGGTGCGCGACCTGGTCAGCGGCACCGACCTGGCGGACCGCATCGACGGCACCTACTACGAGCTGGCCTGGGCGGCCGACTCCCGGTCGTTCTTCTACACCGTCCCCGATGCCCGGTACCGGCCGCACGAGGTATGGCGGCACAGGCTGGGAACCCCGGCCGGCCGGGACGTCCTGGTCTTCGGCGAGCGTGACGAGCGTTTCGAGCTGACCGTGCGGTCCACCCGCAGCGGGGCGTACGTGCTGATCGAGTCGGCGTCGCGGGACACCACGGAGACGCTCATCATCCCGGCGGCCGACCCCAGCGCAGCGGCAGCCGTCCTGGAACCGCGAAGGGCCGGCGTCGAATACCGCGCCGATCACGGCGACGGACCGGACGGCGGGGAGTTCTACCTGGTCACCAACGACCAGGCAACGGAGTTCCGGGTGGTACGGGTGCCGGCGCGGGCGCCAGGCAGCGCTGGCTGGACCGAGGTCATCGCCGGGGCGCCGGACACGCGCCTGGTGTCGGCCGACGTGTTCGGGCGCTATGTGGTGGTGGAGCAGCGGCACGGCGCCGCGACCCAGTTGCGCATCCTGGACCGCCACACCGGCGAGCAGCGGCTCATCGAAGCCGGTGGCCCGGAGATCTCGCTCGCCCTGGCGGCCAACGAGGACTACGGCGCCCCTGCGGTGACCGTGTGCACGCAGTCGCTCATCGACCCGCCGGCCTGGTATGACGTGGATCTGGCCAGCGGCCGCTGGGAGCTGCGCAAGCGGCAGGACGTGCCGGGCCACGATCCGGCGCGGTACGTCACCGAGCGGGTCACCGCGCCCGCGGCGGACGGCACACAGGTCCCCGTCACGATCGCTTACCGCCGCGGCGCGCGCCCGGACGGCACGGCGCCATGCCTGCTCTACGGTTACGGGGCTTACGAGTCATGCGACTGGCCCGAGTTCACCGTGTCCACGCCGAGCCTGCTTGACCGGGGGTTCGTGTACGCGATGGCGCACGTCCGCGGCGGCGGTGAGTGCGGCCGCGCCTGGTGGCTGGACGGGCGGCTGGACCGCAAGCGCAACACCTTCACCGACTTCATCGCCGCCGCCGGCCTGCTGGCGGACCAGGGCTGGGCGGCGCCGGGCCGGATTGTCTCGCGCGGGCTTTCCGCCGGTGGCCTGCTGCAGGGTGCGGTGTTCTCGATGGCGCCGCGGCGCTGGCGCGCGGTGGTGGCCGAGGTCCCGTTCGTGGATTGCGTGACCACCATGCTGGACCCGGACATCCCGCTCACCATCAACGAGTGGGACGAGTGGGGCGACCCCAGGGATCCGCGCATCCGCGCCTACATGGAGTCCTACAGCCCGTACGACAACGTGCCCTCGGGGCCGCGGCCGGACCTGCTGGTCACCGCGAGCCTGCACGACCCGCGGGTGCTGATCCACGAGCCGGCCAAGTGGGTGGCCAGGCTCAGGGCCACCAGTGACGGCGGCACCAGCGACGGCGGCACCGGTGATGGCGGCACCGGTGATGGCGGCACCGGCGGCCGGCTGCTCTTCCGCCCGGAACTCGGCGCCGGGGCACACGTCGGCCCGGCGGGACGCTACGACCGGCTGCGCTACGAGGCCGAGGTCCTCGCGTTCATCCTGGCCTCGGTGTCGCTGCCGAAATCATGATCGCGCCGCATTATCCCTAATTCCTCAACCGGTTCTGCTTTACCGGTTACATCGTGTTGATGGCCAGCAACAGCGCTGTGACCTTGACATATATCGAATTTATGTTCGATAGTGTCAAGGTGAAAGCGGGGATCACACGAGTCACACGGCTATCAGCACGCGGAAATGCGGCCGATGTGCTGGCGGTCGGTAATCCACCGGCCGGCAATCCGTGGGCCAGTTATCGGTGGGGCGGTAACCCGTGGGCCGGCAGTCTGGCCGCGGGGAATCCGCCGGCCGGGGCGCTGCCGGTGCTGCCGGCCCTGGGAGAACTACTGCCGGGCGGGCTGGCCCGCGGTTCGGTGGTGGCAGCCGGGCGCTGGGGCCTGCTCTGCCTGGCCCTGGCGGCCGGCGCGTCGGTGGCCGGAGCCTGGTGCGCGGTGGCCGGAGTACCGCAACTCGGGGTGAGTGCGGCGGCCGCCGTGGGCCTGGATCCCGCCCGGATGCTGCTGGTCGCGGATCCGGGCACGGCCTGGCCGCAGGTGGTTGCCTCGCTGCTTGACGGTTGTGAACTGGTGCTGCTGCGCCCTCCCGGGCACGCACCCGCCCAGGTGCGGCGTCGGGTGGAGGCCGTGCTGCGCCGCTGCGGTGGCGTGCTCGTGGTGGCCGGGGACTGGGACGGCGCACAGGCGCGGCTACTCGTCACCCGCCAGGAATGGGCCGGGATCGAGGCCGGCCACGGGCGGTTGCGCGCCCGGCGGGTGCTGGTGGTGGCGGACGGCCGGGGCGCCGCGGCCCGGCCACGGACCCAGTGGCTGTGGCTGCCGGGCCCGGATGGCTCGGTCGGACTTGCGGACCAGGCGGTCACGGAAATGCAAGACACCGGGTGACGATGGGGGGCCCTGCCCGGGTGCTTGTGGTGTGGTGCCCGGAGTGGCCGGTGCCGCCAGACCCGGACGCCGCGCGGACCTTCGAGCAGGTGGTGTCGCTGGTCGAGGAACTCTGCCCGAAGGTGGAGGTGCTGTGGCCGGGCGCCTGCGCGATCGGCGCCCGCGGGCCGGCCAGGTACTTCGGCGGGGAGGAAGCCCTCGCCGGAAAAATCATCGAGGCGGTCACCGGTGGCGGCTTCGCCTGCCAGGCCGGCATCGCCGATGGGCTGTTCGCCGCGCAACTCGCGGCCCGCGCCGCGGCGCCGGTCACCGTGGTCCCCCCTGGGCAGGCGCGGGAGTTCCTGGCCCCGTACCCGGTCGGCGTGCTGGACACCGCGGACCTGCCCCGGCCGGACAGCGAAGGGATGACCGAACTGCTGCCCCGGCTGGGCGTCGTCACGCTGGGGGACCTCGCCCGGCTGCCCGCCAGCCAGGCGGTGAACAGGTTCGGTGTGGCGGGAGGCATCGCGCACCGGCTCGCCCGCGGCCTGGACCCGCGTCCGCTGGCGGCCCGCCCGCCCTCGGCCGACCTGTCGGTCAGCACCGAGTTCGATCCGCCCGCCCCGCTGGCCGAGCCCGTGGTGTTCGCCGCCAAGGCTCTCGCCGAGCGGATGCACGCCGGCCTCGCCGCCCGGGGCCTTGCCTGCGTGCGCGTTCGGGTGCACGTGATCAGCGAGGACGGGCAGGAGCACGCAAGACTGTGGCGGCACGACGGGCTGCTGTCCGCCCTGGCGGTGGCCGAGCGGGTCCGCTGGCAACTGGCCGGCTGGCGCCCGGACACCCCGGCCGAACGCCGGCCCGGCGAGGCCGGGCACCAGGACGAAGTTCAGCCGGGCGGGATCACCCTGCTCAGCCTGATCCCCGACCAGGTCGTCCGCGCCTACGGGCGGCAGCTCGGTCTGTGGGGTGACGCGGTCGTCAGCGACCGGGTCGCCCGGGCCGCCCTGCGGGTGCAGGCAATGCTCGGCCATAGCGCGGTCACCCGCCCGGTCCCGGCCGGCGGCCGCGGTCCCGCCGAGCAGGCGGCGCTGATCCCGTTCGGGGACACCCGTGACCCGGAACGCCCGCCCGACCGGCCCTGGCCGGGACGGATTCCCGCGCCGGTCCCGGCCACCGTGTGCCAGGACCCGCTGCCCGCCAGGGTCACCGACGCCGGTGGGGCCCCGGTGACCGTCACCGGCCGCGCCCGCCTCTCCGCTCCTCCCGCCCGGATGTCGGCCAGCGGCGGGCCGTGGCTGGCGATCACCGCCTGGGCCGGTCCCTGGCCCGTTGCCGAACGGTGGTGGCGGCCGCAGGCCGCGCGCAGGCGGGCCAGGTTCCAGTTGGTCACCGAGGACGGGGCCGCCTGGCTGGCCGCTGTCCAGGACGGCCGCTGGCAGATCGAGGCGAGATATGACTGAGGCAGCGGCCCCGATGCCCGCCACCCGGCTGATGATCATGGGGATGTGGCCCATCCATGGGCCACATCCCCATGATCATCACTGTTCTCGCCCCGGCCATGGGCTGGGATAACCCGGCCGTCCCGTGGCGGGAGCTGGAGCGGCGGCTGTCCTGGGGCACGGGCGAGCCAGCGGAGGACGCCGCACCGGACCAGCCGCGCCGGGTCATCCGCCTGCCCGCCCCGGGCGACGGCCCCGACGGCCACGTCCTGCCCTGGGCCGAGCTGCACTGCCACTCGTCGTACAGCTTCCTTGACGGGGCCTCCAGCCCCGCCGAACTGGTGGCCGAGGCGGCCAGGCTCGGCCTCGAAGCACTGGCCATCACCGACCACAACGGCATGTACGGGGTGCCCCAGTTCGCCCAGGCGGCCGCCAAGCTAAAAGAGCAGACGGGCATCAAGCTCGGCACGGTCTTCGGCGCTGAGCTCAGTGCTGGCCCGGGGGGACGACCCCCCCGGAACCCCCCGGTGGCTCAAGGCCCCGTTCCTTCGTCACAGGGCCTTGGCCGCGCCGGTGACCGGGCCGGCTCCCCCGACCCGGATGCCCGGCATTTGCTCGTGCTCGCCCGGGATCCGGCCGGGTACCGGCGGCTGTGCTGGTCCATCAGCGTCGCCCAGCTTGCCGGGGGCGCGAAGGGCCGCCCCGTTTACGACCTGGAGCAACTCGCCGGGAACCACGGCGGCCACTGGGTGATCCTGACCGGCTGCCGCAAGGGCGCGGTCCGCGCCGCGCTCACCGCCCAGGGCCCCGAGGCGGCCCGCAGGGAACTAGAGAGCCTGCGCGAGGCCTTCGGCCGCGACAACGTCGTGGTCGAACTGGCCAGCCACGACCTGCCCGAGGACGACGAGCGCAACGACGCCCTCTACGAACTGGCCCAGGCCAGCGGCACCACCGCGATCGCCACCGGCAACGTGCACTACGCCTCCCCCAAGGACGCCCGCCTCGCCGAGGCACTGGCCGCCGTCCGGGCCAGGCGCAGCCTGGACGAGATGGACGGCTGGCTGGCCGCCTCCGGCGGCGCCTACATCAGATCCGGCGCGGAGATGGCGCACCGGTTGCGCCGCTACCCCGGCGTGCTGGAGAACACCACCAGGCTGGCCCGCGCCTGTGCGTTCGAGTTCGGCGTGATCGCGCCCAAGCTCCCCGACTTCCCGGTCCCCGGCCGCCACACCGAGGGGACCTGGCTGCGCGAACTGGTCGCCAGGAAGGCCCTGCACCGCTACGGTCCACGGCGCGCCGAGCGGGTCAAGGGCGCCTACGCCCAGATCGCCCGCGAGCTCAAGGTGATCGAGGACCTGGGATTCCCCGGTTACTTCCTGATCGTCCACGACATCGTCAGGTTCTGCGAGGAAGCGGGCATCCTGTGCCAGGGGCGTGGCTCGGCCGCGAACTCGGCCGTCTGTTACGCGCTGGGGATCACCAGCGTCGATCCCGTCTTGCACGAGCTGCTTTTCGAGCGGTTCCTCTCGGCGGGCAGGGACGGGCCGCCCGACATCGACCTGGACATCGAGCATCGCCGCCGCGAGGAGGTGATCCAGTACGTCTACGGCAAGTACGGCAGGGACAAGGCGGCCCAGGTGGCCAACGTGATCACCTACCGGCCGCGGATGGCGCTGCGGGACGCGGGCCGCGCCCTCGGCTACCAGCCCGAGCAGCAGGACCAGTGGGCGAAGCAGGTCGGGCCGAGGGAGTACGGGCCGGGCCAGCCGATCCCGCCGGACGCGGAGGTCCCCGAGCCGGTCGTCGCGCTCGCCGCGCGGATGCAGCGGCTGCCCAGGCACCTGGGCATCCACTCGGGCGGCATGGTGATCTGTGACCGGCCGGTGGGGGAGGTGTGCCCGGTGGAGTGGGCGCGGATGCCGGGCCGGTCGGTGCTGCAGTGGGACAAGGACGACTGCGCGTTCGCCGGGCTGGTCAAGTTCGACCTGCTCGGCCTGGGCATGCTTACCGCGCTGCGCGACTGCTTCGAACTGGTGGCGGCGCATCACGGGGTGCGCTGGAACCTGCACTCGCTCCCGCAGGAGGACCCCGGCGTCTACGACATGCTGTGCGCGGCGGACACCGTCGGGGTGTTCCAGGTCGAGTCCCGCGCCCAGATGGCGACGCTGCCGCGGCTGCGGCCGAGGAAGTTCTACGACCTGGTGGTGGAGGTCGCGCTGATCCGGCCGGGGCCGATCCAGGGCGGCTCGGTGCACCCGTACATGCGCCGTAAAAGCGGAGCCGAGGAACCCACGCTGCCGCATCCGTCGATGCGCCGTGCCCTGGGCAAGACGCTGGGGGTCCCGCTGTTCCAGGAGCAGATGATGCAGCTCGCGATCGACTGCGCCGGGTTCAGCCCGGCCGGCGCCGACCGGCTGCGCCAGGCGATGAGTTCCAAGCGCGGCCCGGAGCGGATCGAGGAACTGCGCGAGGCGATGCTGACCGGGATGGCGGCCCGCGGCATCCCCGGCGAGGTCGCCAGGGACATCTACGCCAAGGTCCTGGCGTTCTCCAGCTACGGCTTCCCCGAGTCGCACGCGATCAGTTTCGCCTACCTGGTCTACGCGAGCGCGTGGCTGAAGTGCTACTACCCGGCGGCGTTCACCGCGGCGCTGCTGCGTGCCCAGCCGATGGGCTTCTACTCGCCGGCCAGCCTGATCGGCGATGTGCGCAGGCATGGTGTGCGGGTGCGCGGCGTGGATGTGAACGCCAGCGGGATCCTCGCCACCCTTGAGGATCCGATACATAACGATCGGCCCTCGTCGCCCCCCGGCCTTGATGCCGACCGGCCCCGGGGAACCGGGAAGCAGGCGGGTACGGAGCAGGCGCCGTCCGGCGGGCGGCCGGTACCGGGGCAGCCCGCGATCAGGCTCGGCCTGGCTGCGGTGCGGAACCTGGGCACCGAGCCGGCCGCCCGCATCGCGGCCGGCCAGCCGTACACCGGGCTCGAGGACTTCGCCCGCCGCACCGGCCTGCCGGCCAGGGCGCTGGAGGCGCTGGCCATGGCGGGCGCGTTCGGCTGCTTCGGGGTGCCGCGGCGGGAGGCGCTGTGGGCGGCGGGGGCGGCCGCCACCATCCGGCCCGGCCAGTTGCCCGGCACCACCGTCGGCCTGGGCGCGCCGCCGCTGCCCGCGATGACCGCGGCCCAGGAGACCTTCGCCGACCTGTGGGCCACCGGGACCTACGGCACCCATCCACTGGAGCACGTCCGGCAGCGGCTCGCACACGACGGGGTGATCCCCGCCGCCGCGCTGCGGACCGCCCGGCCGGGCGCGGCCGTGGTGGTGGCCGGGCTGGTCACGCACCGGCAGCAGCCGGGAACCGCGCGCGGCGTGGTGTTCCTGAGCCTGGAGGACGAGACCGGGATGGCGAACGTGATCTGCCCGCCAGGGGTGTGGCAGCGCTACCGCCGGATCGCCATGGACGCCAGCGCGCTCCTGGTCTACGGGCGGGTAGAACGCCTGGACGGCTCGGTCAGCCTGCTCGCCACCCGGCTGCGGCGGATGCGGGTGGCCGCAGCACCCCCCAGCCGCGACTTCCGCTGAACCCGCGAGATCAGGGAGAGGGGAGTGCCGGGCGCGGCTTCGGCCGGCGCAGCAGCCACTGCCAGAACGTCCGCCGGGGCGGGCGCGCCTTGACGCTGCCGCTGCCGACCTTCCCAGATACCTGGACCCTCAGCATGGTGGGCGCCTCGCCGGGCGGCCGGACCTTGACGGACCCGCTGCGGACCGAGACGTCGTCGGCGTCGACCACGATGCCCGGCTTGGTGATCAGTGTCAGCGACCCACTGTTCAGCTCGACGTCGATCGCCAGCGCGGCCTGGGTGATCACCGCCTCGGTGAAGTCGAGGCGGACGGAGCCGCTGCCGACCCGGATCTCCATCCGCCGGGGCACCACCCAGCGGCCGTCCCGCCGGGAACTGCCGCTGCCGGACTCGATGCGGATCAGGTCCTTCGGCTCCGCCGCCGTGGAGAGGCCGGGAGCGGCCGGCAGGTCCTTGGTCAGCGCCTCAAGCTCGCCGTACGTGCGCGCGGCCAGCGCCATCTCGAGCCGCTGGTCAAGCTCCTCGGCACTCAGCCGCCCGTCGCCCGCGGCAATCCGGAGCAGCTCGACAACCCGGTCCCTGTCCTCGTACGACGCGCGAAACTCGCGCGCCGGCAACTGCTCATCGCCGCTCCCCCGCGGCGTTACCTCGCCCGCCATGGCACACACTGTACGGCTGGGACAGCGGAGAGGATGCGTAGAACTCGCTGGCTCGGAAGCGGCAAATCACCCGGCCGAGCGTGCCGGCCATATCCGGCCAGATGGGACCCACGGCAGACCGTGACCGATACCAGAACCCCGATCGATATCGGGGCACCGCCCGGCCGGCCGCGGCCGTCCCGCTGGCAATGGCCGCCGCCCCCGGCGTTTTGGCCTTCGCCGGGTCGATCTGAGCCTTTTCGGGCCGTATGCTCGACGTGCCCCGGGGGCCCACGTTCATGAGGAGGCGGGGAGTGAGCTTCGCCGTTCGGCCCCTCGGCCGTGCCGTACTGCCCTTGGTGCTGGCAGTCGCCATCGTTCCAGCCACCGCCGCGGCCGCCCGGTCCGCGAGCCGGGCCACGGCTGACACCTCTGGGCCCGCCTGGGCGGGAGCCACCGCGCCGGTCACCGGCCTGAACCCTGCGCCGAGCGCGCCCGCCGGCGACGGCGTGGTGCTGGGCTCGGTGTCGTGCCCTACGGCGGCCTCGTGCGTCGCGGTCGGGCACTACACCAGCCAGGCACCGGAGATCGTCCCGCTGGTCGAATCGCTGTCCGGCGGCACCTGGACGGCCACGGCGGCGCCGGTCACCGGGCTGAACCCGCCAGCGGGCAACCTGGGGGTGCAC
>Ga0207665_10002314_pt1 | contig 12862 bp, 11 predicted proteins | sample LARL112metaG_FD_184351 | JGI IMG/M metagenome (GOLD analysis project Ga0207665, IMG submission 184351) | Corn, switchgrass and miscanthus rhizosphere microbial communities from Kellogg Biological Station, Michigan, USA - LAR L11-2 metaG... | ecosystem: Host-associated > Plants > Roots >...
CTGGGTGCTCGATCAGTCCAGGAGTAAAACTGACCCGCTGCCACACTTCAGTCGTGGCCGCGTGAAACTCTTCAGCTGGTTCGATTGCCCAGACTCGCCGCTGCAGGCTTGGTACAGCAGGCATGGGATTGGCGACCCTGTGTCCAGGCCCAGATCCGCTCCGTCTGCACCTTCTCTGCGCAAGTAACCAGTTTCAAATTACTGTCGACCCATTGCGCCCAGTCCTCACCTCGCCTAGACTCGCGGTTGTCACGACCGTAGTTCAGAAAAGCTCACGGCTAGGCGATGTCTTTTCAGCCATCTACAGGAAACGGGGCCATCCAGAGAACACGGTGAGAACAAACGACAGCTGGATCGGGATAAGCCTGGGAGGCTAAGCCTGAACTCTGGCTGAAGGGAGCGACTCATCCAATGGCACAGACAGGTAGCTACGAAAAGCGAAATGGCTGGTGGTTGCTGCGATACCGTGAGCAGGTTGTCGTCGACGGCGAGCGCAAGACGATCCTGCGGAACCGCAAGCTGGCGACGTTAGAGGAATATCCGCCGAAGCGACAGCGGGGCAGGAAAGCAGCAGAAGGTGACAATGTCGCCGCGCCAGATTCATCTCATCGGCGCAAATCATTCGACGACACGCCCGATGCGATCAAACAACTTGCGCGCGAGTTTCTTGACTCGGCGAACGACGACCAATGCATGCCTGAGCAGGTTCGGAAGCTAGGAGAGTTCGTTGAGTCGGTGTATTTGCCCTGGGCTAAAGCGCAGCTCAAGCCGTCCACGTTGAAGGGGTACAAATCTCTTTGGTATCGCGATCTCAAGCCGCGGGTCAGCGATGCATGGATGCGCGATGTGCGCACGTACACAGTCAACGGCTGGCTGAGAGAGATTGCAAAGAGCAAACCTGAGCTGACAACGGCGACGTTCCAGCGCCTGAAAAGTTTTCTCAGCGGCGTGTTTTCGATCGCGAAGAATATGGGGTATTACGACAGCCCCAATCCAGTTCGCGATGCTGACCTACCGAAAGCAAAGAAAGGAACGACCACTCACGCGCACACGCTCGCCGAGATCCAGCTTATGTTCGCGTTCTTGCCCGAACCTGCTGCGACGATTGTTGCGGTAGCGGCGTACGCTGGCTTGCGTCGGAGCGAAATCCGCGGCCTGCGTTGGGAAGAGTACGACGGCGTAGCGCTGAAGGTGACGCGATCAGTTTGGGAAGGTTACGTCGGGGAGCCAAAGACTGAAGCCAGCGCCGACGACGTGCCGATCATTGCCCCGTTGCGCGAAAGGCTCGAACAACATCGTCAGGCCCTAACCGCGCGACTAGGACGACGACCAGTCTCCGGCTGGATGTTCGAATCGGAAGCTGGCACGCCGATACATCTAGGCAATTTGATCAACCGCGAAATCCTGCCTGCATTGAACCTCTGCCAGACATGCCGAAAGACGGAAGACGGGCATCTGGACGCGGACCACGATTACGTTCGAGATGCCTCGCGGCCAACCTGGCACGGGTTCCACGCATTCCGCCGCGGGCTAGCAACGAATCTCTCGACGCTAGGGATCCCAGCCGAAATCATTCGCCTGATCCTACGGCACTCCGACGTCGCAACGACTCAGCGCCACTACATCAAGCCACCGAAGGACGAGGTAAGGAAGGCGATGGACAGGCTCGAGGCGCATCTGGAAGAGCAGGCGAAGATAGCAAAGACAACAACGCTGCCGAATTAGAAGGCACCGCAATCGAGCGGTCGGGCCGGGGAAACGGGGAGAGACGCAGCAGCGTGAGCGTTCTTCCCGCCCCGGCTTTTCTTGTGCGGGCCCGTCGACAGCTCTGCAATGCGCTTAAGCCGCGTCTTTTGGCACTTTGTTCTCAGTTTGTTCCCAATTTGTTCTCAACCTCGACTAATCTTCCCGCTAACTTATTCAAAAGACTGGTGGCGGCGGTTGGACTCGAACCAACGACCTAGGGATTATGAGACCCTCGCTCTAGCCACCTGAGCTACACCGCCATTGCTGGAAACAAATCAGGAGAGATGATCGGCTGATACTGACGGGTGCAGCCGGAGTGGCTCGGCCCGCTACGGTCAGCCCTTCGATTCTAAGAGGCGCGCTCGCGGAGTGTCAAACCTGCGGACTTGCAGGCTCGCGAGGATCTCGGGCTGCGGTTGAGCGCGTCGTCACACCGCCCGAGTTGCAAGTCGTGCAACTTCCTAAGAAACTACTCAGGCCCATGAAAGCCATTGCCGTGATCCCTGCGCGCCTTGCGTCTACCCGGCTGGAGCGGAAGGCTCTCCGCGATATTGCCGGACTGCCCATGATCGGGCACGTTTATCGAGGCGTCTGCGCCTCGCCCCTGCTGGACGGCGTGATCATCGCGACCGATTCGCAGGAAATTGTCGACGTCTGCAACCGGCAGGGCTGGCATGCGCGCATGACCTCGGCGCAGCATCGCAGCGGGACGGAGCGCGTTCACGAAGTATCGAACTTTGCGGCCGCCGATGTCTACCTGAATGTGCAGGGGGACGAGCCGCTCACGCGGCCGGAACACATCGCGTCACTGCTGCTGGTGATGGAGGATCCTGACGTGCAAGTCGGGACTTTGAAGACGCCCTGCGGAGCGGAAGACGTTTCCAATCCGAATGCGGTAAAGGTGGTGACGGACAGTGGCGGGCGGGCGCTTTATTTTTCGCGGGCGACGATTCCCTTCGATCGCGACAAGAATGGTCCGGCGTATTTCAAGCACCTAGGTTTCTATGCTTACCGGAAAGCGGCGCTTGATCGCTTCGTCAAGCTGCCCGAGTCGTCGCTCGAGAAGGCCGAGCGGTTGGAGCAGTTGCGCTTTCTTGAGAATGGCATCCCGATTCATGTGGGAGAGACGCCGTTTGATACGGTTGGGGTGGATACGGCCGAGGATTTGCGGCGTGTGACGGAACTGTTGGCAAAGAGCGGCCGCTGAGGCCATGGGAAGGGCTCGACTTCAGTCGTGCCGTAGCGGCTTGAATGATTTCGCGCTTCAGCGCCTGTGGTGAGTGTCTTCGTCCAGCCGACACTCGAAAGAGCAAACCTCAGCGGCTAAAGCCGCCCGAAGATTCGTCGTTGTTCGGCCCGACTGAAGTCGGGCCCTTCCCTAGATGTGCCAGTCTTTAGATGTGCCAGTCCAAGAGCGACGGGGGGACGGTCCAAGAGCGCGGGTGGTGACAGGAATCTAAGAGCGGGAATCGGCGGCGAGGCGCATCTTCCAGGCTTCGGCGGCGGCTACCCGACGCGAAATAGCCGGATGCGAGTGGAAGAGCCATTCAACCCAGCGCGACGGTGTGCGCTCGGCTAGGTTTTGCGCGGCCAGTTTGTTCATCGAGGTAATGAAAGGCTGGACACTGCGGATCGTCTTGAAGGCGTAGCGGTCCGCCTGGCGCTCGTTGAAGCGCGAGTAGGCGTTCATGGCCGGCATCAGCAGGACCGACAGCACGGTCGAAATCAGTACGAGGAGCGGCAAATTGGAGAAGTCCGACATCGTGTCGAACATGGACCACTGTTCGATAGACAAATGCAGCACGTAGTTCGCCGCCCAGAAGCCGAGCAGGGTTACGCCCGCCTGCACGAAAATGCTTTTCAGAATGTGCTTGTGCACGTGATGTCCGAGTTCGTGGGCCAGCACTGCCTCGATTTCTTCGGGAGAATAGTGATCGAGGAGCGTGTCGGCAAGGATGATGCGGCGCGTGGCGCCCAAGCCCGTCAGCGCTGCATTCGCCTTGCGGCTCTTTTCGGAAAGGTGCCACTTGTAAATGCCGCGAACTCTGGTGCCGGCGCTCTCGCTGAGTCTGACCAACCTCTGCTTCAGGTCGTCATTCTCCAGCGGTTCGAACTTGTAGAAGATCGGAAAGAGAATGAGGGGCGCGATCTGCGCCAGCAGGACGAAGAGCCCCATGAACATCGCCCACGAAATGATCCACCAGTGCTGCGGCGATTGCCGGATCGTGAAGTAGAGCAATTCCGCGATGATGCCGGCAAACAGAAGCCCGACCAGGAAGCCCTTGGTCTCGTCCCAGATCCAGGAGCGCGTCTTCTGGGTGGTGAGTTGAAAGCGGCGTTCGAGGCGAAGCCCGTAGTAGTCGAGCCCGATGCCGAGTAGTTTGCCACCCAGCAGCAGGAAGAAGACGTAAATGAAGACCGAGAGGGTGTAGTTCTGAAACGCGAACCGGTACGCCCAATCGCGCAACACGGCGTTCCATCCGGAAAGCAGAAGGATCAGAAGGAATGCGAGGCCCAGCGCAAAATCGCTGAATTCTAACCAGCGATGGATGCGGTTATAGCGCCGCGCCTCGGGTGTGTCGGCGGCGATGGCTGGGCTGTCTTCGGCAAATCTCATGAGTGGCTGCGCTCGATAATTATCCACTAATCCGGACGCATCGCGGTATGGTCGCCCGTGCCCAAAAGTTCAGTGTCTACCGGACAGTAGAGCCGCTTGTCGAAAGAACAACTTACCCATTGGCCGAAACAAAGGACTTGGCCAGATCGAGAATTTCCGAGACCAGTTCGGGCTTCGCGGCCTCGGAATAGAGCCGCAACAGGGGCTCCGTACCGGAGGCACGGAACAGGATCCAGGGCGTGGCACCGTTTTTGTCGGCTGGAGCGTCGAGAAAGAATTTGACGCCATCCATGTGTTCTTTTTTGACGACCTCGTACTTGCCGAGGGTTGTGGTTTGGTCAGCACGCGCGCGCTGGATGGCAGCTTGTTTCACGTTCTCGGGGATGTGCAGGTCGCGGCGTCCGTAAAAGTGCGCCCCGAATTCGCGTTGCAGATCGGCCACCAGCACTCCCAGCGGCTTTTTCTCTTCGGCCATCACGTTGGCCAACAACAGCGAGTTCAGCAGGCCGTCGCGTTCAGGCAGGTAGCGTGAGTAGCCGATACCACCTGATTCCTCACCGCCGATGACGACTTCGTGATCCATCATGATGTCGGCAATGTACTTAAAACCGATGGGACACTCGTGCAGCTTTCGGCCGTACTTGGCGGCGATGCGGTCGACCATGCTGGTTGTGTTGAAGGCGCGGACGACGTCGCCCGTCCATTTCTTGCGCTCAAGCAACCAGCGGAGCAGAACCGCGAAGCATTTGTGCGAGTCGACGAAGCTGCCATCCTCGGCGACGGCGCCGATGCGGTCCGCGTCGCCGTCAGTGGCGAGGCCGGCATGGCAGCGTTCTTTGGTGACGACCTGTTTCAGCAAGTCGATGTGCGGCTCAATCGGTTCGGGATTGATGCCTGGGAATAGCGGATTGATGTCTTGGCGGATGGCGACATGGTTGATGCCGCGCTCGGAGAAGATGCCGGCCATCACGCCGCGACCCGAGCCGTACATGGAATCGATCGCGAACTTGAGGTTGGCTTTGGCGATGAGGTCGAGGTCGGCGAACTTACACATGGCGGCGATGTGCGCCGGCTTGAAGTCGACTTCCTTAATGTCGGCTTGCTTGCCACTCGGCATCGCGTTGGCGGCCAGTTCGTCCTCGATCTTGTTCATGATGGCCGGAGTGGCCGAACCGCCGAACTTGCCCTTGAACTTCACGCCATTCCAATTCCACGGATTGTGGCTGGAGGTGACCATGACGCCGCCGGCGGCGCCTTGCTGCTTCACTGCCAGCGAGACGGCTGGGGTCGGCGTGTAGTCGTTCGCCAACTGAACGGGAATGCCAGCACCCGCGATGACTTCAGCGATCAGGCGCGCAAATCGGGCCGATCCGAAACGCGTGTCGTAGCCGATCATGACGCCGCGGGAGGCGTCCTCGTACTTTAGGACGTAAGCAGCGATCGCACCGGCCACGCGGCGGACATTCTCGTAGGTGTAGTCGTCGGCAATGATGCCGCGCCAACCGTCGGTACCAAATTTGATTTCAGTCATAAGAGGGCTGCGAGCTTCGAGCTGTGAGTTATACGAGCGAGCAAAATCGCCGTACCGTGCGCGACACGAACGATTGCTCAGAGCTCGTGGCTCGAAGCTCGTAGCTCTCACGTCAATTTCGACAGCTTTTTGTCGTCCAGGTACTTCACAACCTTACCTACATCCTGCGCGCGGTCGCGGGTGGTGATAAGCAGTGCGTCGCCGGTATCTACGATCACGAGATCCTTGACGCCCACCGCAGCCACGAACTTTCCCGGCGCGTGCACGTAGTTGCCTGAGGCGTCGAGCGTGAACGAGCCATCGTCGACCAGAAGATTGGCGTTCGGGGGCTTCTCTTTCGCGGTGCGATGCTCGTGGAGTGCGGTCCACGAGCCCAGGTCGTTCCAGCCGAATTCCGACGGAATGCAGTAGATGTTCGACGCGCCCTCGCCCTTCGCCGAGCGCGGCTCGAGCAGAGCGTAGTCTACGCTGATGTTGTCGCACTTGGCGTAGAGCTTGCGGAAGGTGGCCTCGAATTTTCGCGTGCCGTACGAGGCCGCAATTTTCTCAAGCACCGTTGCCGTGTTGGGTAGGTGCTCGCGCAAGGCGTTGGCTAGGGTCTGTGCGCTCCAGAGGAACATGCCGCTGTTCCAGTAGTAGTTGCCGGCTGCGAAGAACTCTGCGGCACGGGCAGCGTCGGGCTTCTCGGTGAAGCGGCGCACGCGCAACGCGCCTCCGTCAGAGGCCGCGCCCGCTTCGATGTAGCCATAGCCGGTTTCCGGACGGGTCGGTTTGATTCCGAGAACGACGATGTTCTCTCCGCTGGCCGCGATCTCGATGGCACGCTCGACGTTCTTACGGTAGCTCCGAGTGTCGCCGATCACGTGATCAGACGGGAATAAGCCAATCACGGCCGACGGGTCGCTACGCAGGAGTAAGAACGCTGCTAGCCCGACAGCCGGAGCGGTGTTGCGGCCGATGGGTTCAGCGATGATCTGACGCTTGTCGACTTTCGGAAGTTGGCGGGCGATGGCGGCCCGCGAGTCGTCATTGGTAATGACCCAGTTGCGCTTCGCGGGAGCGATCGGCAGCAGTCGATCGAGCGTTTGCTGGATCATGGTCTTCTTGCCGTCGAGCGGGAGCAACTGCTTCGCGCAGCGTCTACGGCTCAAGGGCCAGAAGCGCGTGCCGCGGCCGCCGGCAAGAATCACGGGATAGAAGTTCGATGGTTTAGCCACGCTGATTCATTTGTGCTTACGTATCAGATTCAGAGCCGGGTCTCAGGTTCTGGCAACGTCGTTCCCGGGACGTACGCTTTCAATAACGTGACACCCCACTGCGGCCGAACGCCGAATGCCTCGAGCGACGCGGGAATTACGGCCGCATCCCCTTTCGCCAGCGTGACCGGCTCCATCCCCGGGGCCTCGACTACGCCACAGCCTTCGACCGCGACCAGAATCTGCACCGAAGCCTTGCCGGAGTCGTCGCTAGTTCCGAACGCCTGCGGTTCTTTCAAGTTGTATTGGTCGACAACAAAATACGGGGCTCGGATCATGGGCGCGATTGTATTCTTCGTGCGTCCGATCGACGAGGGCGCTGGCCTCACCACCTTGCCCGATGCGACCTTCTCTTTCACAGCGGCCAATCCTTCTTTCAAATGCAGTTCGCGCGGGCGTCCGTAGTCGTACAGGCGGTAGGTCGTGTCGGACTGCTGTTGCGTCTCGACAATGATCGATCCCGGGCCCAGCGTGTGTACCGTGCCGCCTGCCACGTAGATCATCTCGCCGGGATAGACGTTGATCCAATTGAGAAGTGCTTCGGCGCGATTTTCTTCGATGGCCGGTCGCAAAGATGAACTGCTGACGCCAGGTTTCAATCCCAGGGCGATTTGCGCGCCGGGCTTGGCAGAGGCGACGTACCAGCACTCCGTCTTGCCCCACGGTTGGCCGGTGCGTTGCGCCTGTGCGTCGTCGGGATGAACTTGCACTGAGAGCTTCTCGTGAGGAAACAGAAACTTCAGCAGCAGCGGGAAGCGCTTTTCATCGCGAGCGGCTTCTCCTACCAGAAGGCGGCCGCAAGTTTCGCTGAGATCTGCGAGGGTTCGTCCGGCGAGGGGACCATTTGCTACCTTGCAGTGATCGCCCGTCAGCCACGCTTCGCCGATCTTCTCGTCGAATTTGTGATCGGGATAGATGGGAGAAAGATCGGTCGTTCCCCAGGGTCGCGGGTCAAACGCGGGCCGCATTCTCAGTGGGTAGAGGTCAGTCATTTCCCGAAGGTCAGATGCAATTGTTGGTCATTCTGAACGTTTCTTTTGATCAAGGCTGCGGGCTCGCAACCCGCTGCCAGACTAGCTTTCGCTCGTGGTCCTCGCCCATTTCGTGCGTCTTGGCGGTCAGGATCAGGTGGTCGCCGTCGAGTACAAAATGCCGAACGGCATCCTCGCCGCGTTCGCCCGGCGTGAGCGATTGCTGAATGTGATGGGTTACGGTGGAGTTGGCGGCGTCAAAGGTCCAGCTGCCGTAGTAAGCGTAGTAGCCGTCGAATGCTTTGCTCTTGTCGGTCACAGGCGCACTCAACACGCTTTCGCGCGAACTCGTGGACGGCACCATCGGCGCCGGGTCAGAGACGATCTGCACGCTCATCGAACCGCCGCGGTCGTACATGATCAGTCCCTTGGGATGCTTGCCGTAGTAAGGATAGATGACCTTGCCGTTGGGGCGGACGGTTTCGATGCTCACGAGCCGCCAGGCTCCAATGAGTTGATCGCTGGTCGGCGAAGCTGGTCTGGTTTGAGCGAATAGCTGTGTAACGAGTGCCGCGCAGCACAGCAGCCAACTCAAGACAACACTTTTCATCAAGAACTCCCACGGACACCAGCGTGACTTCCTCGGCAGGTCCGTGATCCAGCTTTATCTGTGCGGAAAATGCTTTCTCTGTTCGCGTATCAGAGCGCGGCAAGGAACTTGCGCATGCGCTCGAGCCCGCGATCCAGTTCTCCGACTGAGGTCGCGTAGGAGACGCGAATGTGATCGGTCGTGCCGAAGCCCTCGCCCGGCACTGCGGCTACATGGGCTTCGCGCAACAAGCGTCCCGCCACGTCAGAAGCGGACTTCACTCCGCCCTTCCCGATAAACGACGAGATGTTCGGATACGCGTAGAAGGCGCCTTCCGGCAACGTGCACTTGATGCCGGGAATCGCGCGAAGGCCGTTCACGACGTGGTCGCGCAGCTTGATGTACTCTCGGCGCATTTCTTCGACGCACTCCTGCGGCCCCTTGAGAGCTGCCACCGCCGCCTTCTGCACGATCGAGGTCGGGTTGGAGGTGGACTGGCTCTGCAGCTTGGCCATTGCACTGACGACCGCGGCCGGCGCAAGCGCGTAGCCCAACCGCCATCCGGTCATCGCATAGGTCTTCGAGAGTGAGCCCAGGATCACGAGTCGCTCGCGATATTCCTGCAGCGATCCGGCGGAGAAATTGCGGCCGGTGTAGTTGAGGTAAACATAGCACTCGTCCGACGCGACCCAGATGCCGCGTTCGTGCGCCATCTGGATGATCTCCGTCATATGTTCGGGCTTCATCACAGCGCCCGACGGGTTCGACGGCGAATTGAGAATGATCATCTTCGTGCGGTCGGTGACGTTCTTCAGCACCATCTCGGCCGTGAGCGCGAAGTTTCGCGACTCGTCGGTTTCGACCAGCACGGGCTTGCCGCCGGCGTAGCGGATGATGTCTTTGAACGAAACCCAGTACGGCACTGGCAGAATGACTTCATCGCCGTGATCGACCAGGACCTGCAGCGCGTTGAAGAGCGCGTGCTTGCCGCCGGTGGAAGCAATGACTTCTTCGCGGCGATAGCCGGAGGCAAAATCGGCCGCGTGACGCTGCACGATCGCATCGCGCAACTCGGCTGTGCCGGCGACCGCCGTGTACTTCGTGAAGTTGCCTTGAATGGCCGCGATGGCCGCGTCTTTTATGTGTTGCGGCGTGGCGAAGTGGGGCTCACCGGCGCCGAAATCAACCACGTCCACACCCTGGGAGCGCAACTTGTCGGCTTCCGCAACAACCGCCATGGTGGCGGAGGGCTCGATGCGGTTGATGCGTTCAGTCAGCTTCACAGCTTGGGTCGTTTCCGAGGTCGTGGGTGTCATGCTTTTTTCCTTGCCCTGGATTTACGGCTTTCCGATCTTGCGTCTTGCGCCCGAAATTCTTCCAGCTTGAAAGCGGGGTCGAGCTTGCCGCGCAGGTGCTGCTCCACCAACTCTGGCACCAATCCCTTTACCGATCCGCCCAGCTTGCCTACCTCACGCACCAGGCGCGAGCTCAGGTACGAATACTTTTCGGCCGGCATCATGAAGACGGTCTCCAGTTCCGGCCGCAGCTTGCGGTTCATCAACGCCATTTGCAATTCGTACTCGTAGTCGCTCAAGGCCCGGATTCCGCGTAACACGGAACTCGCACCTACCTTGTCGGCGTAGTCCACAGTAAGACCGTCGAAGGTATCAACGCGCACATTGCTGTACTGGCCGGTGAGCGCTTCCAGCATGGCCACGCGCTCGCTCACGTTGAACAGCGGGTCCTTGTCCGGGTTCCGGAGAATCGCCACGATCAGCTCGTCAAAAATCTTGCTGCCCCGTTCGATCAGGTCCAAGTGACCGTTCGTCGGGGGATCAAACGAGCCGGGATAAATGGCGGTAGTTTTGTGCAACGGTCCTCACGGAAACGCCGGTGCAAACTGGCGAACCTTGATTCTAGTGGGGCGGGAATGGGGATGGCAAACTGGCGTTTCCGCACCTGACAGTCGGAATCACTGAACGGCTGGACGGAGTCACAGAATGTCTTGAATTGGTTCGCTAAAGCGCGTGCATAACCTACGAGCCAATCTTGCCGTAGCTGTTCCGCCGGTCGAACAACAAAACAAACCGCGCGTCTTTCTCAATAACTGGAATGTAGATATAGAACTGATCCTCGCGCATGGTGTATTTCTGCAGGACGTCAACTTTCTCACCCGAAAAGAATTTCGTGAGGTACTCGCAGTCCAGATTCTCCGTACAAGTGAAGTACACCGGACGATATTCCTGATCGGACCTGCTGTAGCCAAAATAGTCGCCAACTTTGTAGATCGCCGTCTTCCCTTCAAAGTTGCCCGAGTAAATGATGGCGAGTTCCGGAAGTCCGCTACGCTGATTCTGGAGGAAGGTCCGTATCTCCTCAATGCGCTTGTAGTCCTCGTACTTGCCTGACGCGAGGAGGTGCCCGATTTCATTTAGCAGGTTCTCGTTGCTCCTGAGGACGTCTTCTGCCTGTCCACGAACAACAGCGAGGTAGCGATTTTTCGATAGATACGTGCCGAGGAAGATAAAGACTGCCAGGATCGCCGCCGTCGCGAAAAATCCTAAAGCCCATTTCTTGAGCTGGCCCGGCTTGGGCTCGACCTTCAGTTCAGCAATCTTTGCGTCGGCGATGAGGCTCACGTTAGTGGCGACATTCAGGAGGACGAGCACGGCCGCGATGCCGATCAATCCCACGAACGCGGAGATCAGGAACGAGGTCGTCGTTTCTTTAAAGGGATTGATTTGGAGTCCCGCGCAGAGCACCAGGACCACGACTCCCATCAGGAAAAACCCAGTGACCACGGCGAGGACCGTTAGCGTCCCCTTCGCAATTTGAAGCTTGGTGTCGAGTTGCATCGGCGCACTCCTTTCACGTGCACTAGATCCGTCCAGAAACAAATATGCCCCACGACTTAGACACCGTGGGGCATATTTCAATTCGTTTCTGCTACCGGGAACCCGGAAAGGCGATACCTACCTTCTCGCCGCCGGCACCTTCGCATCCGTTCCCGTAGGCATAGTGGCGACCTTGCTCGTCTGCTGCGCCGCCGGCGTTGCGCCGTTGGTCGGTGCTGCTGCCGCCGCAGGGCTCGCCGGAATCAAGCCCAGCGCTTTGCGAACCTCGAGTTCCAGTTTGGCCAGCGTGTCTTTGTTGTCCTTGAGGAACTGGCGGGCGTTTTCGCGGCCCTGGCCAATGCGCTCTGTCTTATAGCTGAACCAGGAACCGGACTTCTCCAGGATGTTGTTGTTGACCGCCAAGTCGAGCAGGTCGCCTTCGCGCGAGATGCCTTCGCCGTAGAGAATGTCGAACTCGGCCTCGCGGAAGGGGGCGGCGACCTTGTTCTTCACGACCTTGACGCGCGTGCGGGAGCCCGTAACCACGTCGCCTTCCTTGATGGCGGCGATGCGGCGGATATCGATGCGCACCGACGAGTAGAACTTCAAGGCGCGTCCGCCAGTTGTCGTTTCGGGATTGCCGAACATGACGCCGATTTTTTCTCGGATCTGGTTGATGAAAATCAGGCAGGTGCGCGACTTGGACACGATACCGGTCAGTTTGCGCAGCGCCTGCGACATCAAGCGAGCCTGCAAACCCATGTGGCTGTCGCCCATTTCGCCATCGAGTTCAGCCTTGGGGACCAGCGCGGCCACTGAGTCCACCACCAGCACGTCAATCGCATTGGAGCGCACCAGTGCCTCGGCGATTTCGAGCGCCTGCTCGCCGTAGTCGGGCTGGGAGACCAACAGGTTCTCGACATCCACGCCCAGCTTTTTCGCGTACTGCGGATCAAGCGCGTGCTCGGCGTCGACGAACGCGGCCATGCCGCCGGTCTTTTGCGCCTCGGCGATGACCTGCAGGGCGATGGTCGTTTTGCCCGACGATTCGGGCCCGAAGATTTCGACCACGCGTCCGCGCGGGAAGCCGCCCACGCCCAGGGCTGCGTCGAAAGAGATAGCGCCGGTCGGAATCACGGAAATCGGCACGATGGCTTCTTTCGATCCCAGCCGCATAATCGAGCCCTTGCCAAACTGCTTTTCAATCTGGGAGAGCGCGAGATCAATTGCTTTGGTACGTTCGTCGGCCATGATGGCTCCTCAAAGGTAGGCTTTATGAAGACCCTCGTAGGGTATACCCACGGGCTGGCGGGTCGTA
>Ga0207665_10002315_pt1 | contig 12857 bp, 13 predicted proteins | sample LARL112metaG_FD_184351 | JGI IMG/M metagenome (GOLD analysis project Ga0207665, IMG submission 184351) | Corn, switchgrass and miscanthus rhizosphere microbial communities from Kellogg Biological Station, Michigan, USA - LAR L11-2 metaG... | ecosystem: Host-associated > Plants > Roots >...
GCGTTCGTGATACCCAACCCGTGGGACGGCGGGTCCGCGCGCATCCTCGCCGCGCTCGGGTTCAAGGCGCTGGCCACCTCGAGCGGTGCCCAGGCCGGCACCCTCGGCCGCAAGGACGGCAAGGTGACGCGGGACGAGGCCCTCGCCCACTGCCGGGTGATCGTGAACGCGACCGACCTGCCGGTGGCCGCGGACCTCGAGAAGTGCTTCGGCGACGAGCCCAAGGTGGTGGCCGAGACCATCCGCCTCGCGGCGGGGGTCGGGCTGGTGGGCGGGTCGGTCGAGGACGCGACCGGCGACAAGCAGAAGCCGCTCTTCGATCACGGGCAGGCCACCGAGCGCGTGGCCGCGGCGGTGGAGGCGGCGCGGAAAGTCGGCTTCCCGTTCACGCTGACCGCCCGCACCGAGTCCTTCCTGCGCGGCAACCCGAACCTGGACGACGTCATCAAGCGGCTGCAGGCCTTCGAGAAGGCGGGCGCCGACGTGCTCATGGCGCCTGGGCTGCCCGACCTGGCCGCGGTGCGCACGGTGTGCGGCGCGGTCTCGAAGCCGGTGAACTTCATGGTGGGCATCAAGGGCAAGTCGTTCACCGCGGCCGAGCTGGCCGCGGCCGGCGTGAAGCGGATCAGCCTGGCCACCTCGCTCTATCGCGCCGCCATGAGCGGCCTGCTCGACGCGGCCCGCGAAGCGAAGGACGCGGGCACCTTCGACTACGTGGAGCGCGGGGTGCCCTCGGCCGAGCTCGCCGGGTTCATGGAGTAGCCGACCCGGTCGGGATCCTCAGGACGCCACCCCCGCGGTGATCAGCTTCTCGAGCCGGCGCAGCTGATCCCCGGTGCCGAGCGCCAGGAGGTGATCGGCGGCGGCCAGGGTCAGGTCGCCGGAGGGACTCACGGTCGGATTGCCGTCGCGCAGGATGGCCAGCACGGTGGCGCCGGTGGTCCGGCGGATGTTCAGGTTGTCGAGGGTGCGGCCGACGCAGGGGCTGTCCGCCGGCATCGCGAGATCCTCGATCGCGAGGGTGTCGTTGCCGCGCCGGAGCGCGGTCTCGAAGAAGTCGACGACCGCGGGGCTCAGCATCAGGTGCGCGAGGCGATGGCCGCCGATCGCGTAGGGGCTCACCGCGCGGTTGGCCCCGGCGCGAGCGAGCTTGGTGACGCCCGCCTCGTCGGCCGCGCGCGCCACGATGTAGAGCTCGGGATTCAACACGCGGGCGGACAGCACGATGTAGAGATTGGTGGCGTCGCTGCCCGTGGTGGCGATGAGCCCCCGGGCCCGCCGGATGCCGGCCCGCTCGAGCACCTCGTCCGCGGTCGCGTCGCCCACCAGGGCCAGGTACCCGCGCTCCGTCGCCTGCTGGATCGACGGCTCGTTGGGATCGACGACCACGAAGCTCGTGCCCGCCGCGTGCAGCTCGAGCGCGGCCTGCCGCCCGACCCGGCCCAGCCCCGCCACGATCACGTGCCCGGACAGCTCCCGGATGCGACGCTCCATTCGACGCCTCCCCATGGGATCGGCCAGCCGCACGCTGACCAGGTACTCCATCACGACGCCCAGCATGTAGAACAGGCTGCCGATGCCGGTGATGGCGAGCGCCATCGTGAACAGACGGCCGGCGGTGGTGAGCGGCTTGACCTCGCCGTAGCCGATGGTGGTGATGGTGGTCACGGTCATGAACAGCGCGTCCATCCACGTGCCGCCCACGTCGAGCCACAGCCAGTGGTAGCCGAGCGTGCCGACGCCGATGATCACCAGGACGAGGGAGAGCGGCAGGAGGAGCCGCACCCGGAGGGACACGAGCGTCGAGGCGTCCAGCGCCATGCGGGCCTACGCTAGCACAGGCGCGCGCGCCGCATCAGTGCCTTGACCGGCGGGCGGGGCCCAGGCAGGATGCAGGCAGCGTGATCATCGGCGTTCCGCGGGAGATCAAGCCGGGCGAGCAGCGGGTGGCGTTGACGCCCGCCGGTGTCCGCGCGCTGGTCGAGGCGAAGCATCAGGTCGTGGTCGAGCGGAGCGCCGGGCAGGGCAGCAGCATCCGCGACGAGGAGTATGCGCGGGAGGGCGCCGCGCTCGACGGCGTCGAGGCGGTCTGGGCCCGCGCCCAGATGATCCTCAAGGTGAAGGAGCCGCTGCCCGAGGAGTATCCCCGGATGCGCTCCGGCCAGATCCTCTTCACCTATCTGCACCTGGCCGCGGTGCCGCCGCTCGCACGGGCGCTCCAGGCCGCCGACGTGGTCGCGATCGCCTACGAGACGGTGCAGCGGGCGGACGGAAGCCTGCCGCTGCTCGCGCCGATGAGCGAGGTGGCCGGCCGCCTGGCGGTGCAGGAGGGCGCGTTCTACCTGGCCAAGGCCCACGGCGGCCGCGGGATCCTGCTCGCCGGGGTGCCGGGCGTGCCGCCCGGCAACGTGGTGGTGGTCGGCGCGGGGGTCGTGGGGGTGAACGCGGCGCGGATCGCGCTCGGCCTCGGCGCCGACGTCTCGATCCTCGACGTGAACCTCGATCGGCTCCGCGCGGTCGACGATCTCTTCCACGGCCGGGTGATCACCCTCATGTCGAACAGCTACAACCTCGACCAGGTACTGCGGCGGGCCGATCTTCTGGTGGGGGCGGTCCTGATCACGGGAGCGCGGGCCCCGGTGCTCGTCACCAAGGAGATGGTGGCCGCGATGAAGGAGGGCTCGGTGATCGTGGACGTCGCGGTCGACCAAGGCGGCAGCGTGGAGACGATCCACCCGACCACGCTCCTCGATCCCATCTATCTGGTCTCCGGCGTGGTCCACTACGGCGTCGCCAACATGCCCGCCCTGGTGCCCCGTACCTCCACCTTCGCCCTGACCAACGCGACGCTTCCCTACGCGCTGGCGCTGGCCGGTCAGGGGCTCGAGCCCGCGCTCCGCGGCAATCCCGCCCTCGCGCACGGGGTGAACATCTGGCGCGGGCGCCTCGTGCATCCGGCGGTGGCGGAGGCGCTCGGCGAGAAGGCGGTCGCGCTCGCCTCACAGCTGGGGTGACGCCGGGACGGTCCGGTTGCGCTATCCTGTGGGACACCAATCGCAAGGAGGCAGTTCATGAGCCAGGGCAGCATGAGTGGCAAGGTCCTGAACGTGATCGGGGTGGTGTGGGTCGTCGGCACCCTGGTCACCCTCGGTTACTTCGCGGTGCGCGACGTGCAGATCCTGCCCGTGCTGAAGCGCGGGATGCCCGCGGAGCCGGGCCCGGTGAAGCACCTGATCCCGACCCCGGCGCCCGCGCCCAAGCCTTCGTAGCGCGCGCCCTACCGGGTCGGATTCTCTCGGCGGCGGGTCCGTCGCACGCGCGTCTGGACGGCCGCGACTCGATCCCGCTCGAAGGTGACCTCCAGCTCCTGGGTCTCGGCGCTCCAGAACCGGACGAGCGTAATCCCGCCGAGCGACCAGACCCGGCGCGGCACGACGCGCTCCTCGCGATACACGACCGCGCGGGGCTCACCGGCGGGCAGGCCCATGCGCTCCTCGGACGCGGGACCGCAGAGGCGCCGGACGTCCTCGTACGTCGTCTCACCGGGACGAATCTGGGCCACGACGCTCGCGGGCGGCAGCCGGCCCCAGCGTCGGCCGTCGGCCGCGGGGCGGCCGAACAGGATCCGCTCGCGGCGCAGGCGGCCGATCCACGCCATCGTCGGCGTGAACAGCCAGCGGATGGTGCCTCCGAGCACGACCAGGGCGGCGGAGACGAGCAACGGCCGGGCGGGCAGACGCTGGGGCGAGTACGTGAAGTGCGCGGTCAGCTGCTGGGGAGCGAGCCCTTGCGAGGGGAGCAGAGCGAGCGTGATGACCTCCCCGTCGGGGCGCCGATCCGCGACCTGGCGGGTGGCCGACGCGGGCACCGTCTCGTCGACGCGAAGCCGCCGGGCATCGGCGAACTCGAGCGCCGCCATGGAGAAGTCGCGAGCGAGCGGCACGATCCGGTCGCGCACCCCGAAGTACAGGGGATAGAGCGAGACGGGACCGAGATCACCGAACCCGAGGGTGACCGCGTACCAGCGGCCCCAGAAGAGCTCCTCGATCCAGGTCACCGGGCTCGGCACGATGACGTCCCGCACCGGCAGCTCGAGCCGCAAGAGCCAGTCCAGGCTGGTCGCCTCCGGCACCCACGGAATGCGAACGTAGGTCGCGCCGGAGACCGGGCGGGCGGAGGCGCCGTCGCCCACGAACGTCACGAACGGCGCGTCGCCCACCGCGCGGGGCTCCACGCCCGCCCCGACGTCGGACCGCCGGCGGGCCGACACCGGGAGTCGCCCATGCTCCTTGACGCGGAAGCCGAGGGGCCCCAGCTGGCGCAGCAGCGCGGGGTCGGCGCCGTCGGCCCCACTGGCTCCGGCCACCTCACCGGGCCAGAGCAGGTACAGGTCCTGGGCGAGGTCGGCCGTGCGCTCGCTCGGCGCGACGACGCTCCACGACACGGTGACCGTGATCGGACGATGCGCCGGCCGGAGGTCGTCCTTGCCGACCGTCACCGAGAGCAGGAGCGGCCCGATGCCGAACTCGGGGTGGGGACGGGACGCGACGAAAGCCTGGGCGTGGACCGCGGGTGCTCCCGGCGCGAGCGCGAGCACCACCACCGCGACCATCGTGGCGAGCCGGAGGCGAAAAGACGGCGAGGCAGGCGGTCGCTGAACCGCCTGCCTCGTGTCGGTGACGCGTGAATTTTTGGTGGAGCTGAGGGGGCTCGAACCCCTGACCCCAAGACTGCCAGCCTTGTGCTCTCCCAACTGAGCTACAGCCCCACCGCACCGCCCAGACTACGTGGGCGGCTTTCTTTTGTCAAGATTGGCCGGTACTTGCGCCGCTTCTAGCCGGCGGCCGCCTGCTTGGCGGCGGCGAGTGCCGCGTCGTAGTTGGGCTCGGTGGTGATCTCCTTGACGTACTCCGCGTGCTTGACCTTGCCGTCCTTGCCGACCACGAAGACCGCGCGGGCGGTGAGCCCCGCGAGGGGCCCTTCCTTCACGAGCACGCCGTAGTTCTGGGCGAACGAGCGCTCGCGGAAGTCGGACAGCGTCTTCACCGCGGTCACGCCAGCCGCGCCGCACCAGCGCTTCTGGGCGAACGGCAGGTCCATGCTCACGGTCCACACCTCGACGTTGCCGCCGAGCTTACCGGCCTCCGTGTTGAACTTGCGGGTCTCGGTGTCGCACACCGGCGTGTCGAGCGAGGGCACCGCGCTGAGCACGATGACCTTGCCGCGCGCCTGGCTCAACTTCACCGGCTGCAGGCCGTTGTCGAGCGCGGTGAAGTCGGGCGCGTCGCTGCCGGCCTTGATCTCGGGACCGCCGAGGGCGATCGGGTTGCCTTTGAACATCACGGCGCCAGCTCTATCGGCCATGGGGCACCTCCGTGGGATGGATTCGGGTTGGGGACGCCTGCGAGCGGTCCACAGTATACAGGCGGGCGTTGTCGTATCATAGGCGGCGGCCACCGGGGGCGACGGCCACTGGGGCCTCGGGCCGGAGTGGCGAAACTGGCAAACGCGCCGCACTCAAAATGCGGTGTCCGCAAGGGCCTGCGGGTTCGAGTCCCGCCTCCGGCACCAACCCTTCTCCGGGCGCTCGGGTGACCGCGTCCTCGAGGTGAGCGGCATGACCACGGCGACGCGCTCCCCGCTCCACACCCCGCTCTGCGACCGCCTCGGCCTCCGCTACCCGATCTGCCAGGCGGGCATGGCCTTCGTGGCCCGCTCCGGCCTCGCGGCCGCGGTGTCGGCGGCGGGCGGGCTCGGAGTCATCGGGGCGGCCCACGGCAGCCCCGTGCAGCTCCGCGAGGAGGTCCGCCGCGTGCGCGACCTGACCGATCGGCCGTTCGGCGTCGACATCCTGTTCGCCACCGTGAAGACCAGCGGCCGCGAGACCGACGCGTTCACCGACGCGGTCCGGGGCTGGTGCGACGTCACGCTCGAGGAGCGCGCGTGCCAGTGCTGATCGCCGGGCTCGGCAACCCGGGCCCGCTCACCGAAGAGGCGCACCGCCTCGGCATGACCGTGATGGCCCTCTGCGGGAACGTGAAGCAGGCGCGGGATCACGCGGCCAACGGCGTGGACGTCGTCATCGCCCAGGGCCACGAGGGCGGCGGGCACACCGGGCGCGTGGGCGGGCTCGTGCTCACGCCCGCGGTGGTGGACGCGGTGGCTCCGCGCCTCGTGGTGTCGGCGGGCGGGATCGCGGACGGACGCGGGCTGGGGGCCGCGCTCGCCTTGGGGGCGGCGGGGGTGTGGATGGGCACGCGCTTCATCGCGAGGCGCACGGCCACGACAACTACAAGCGGAAGATCGCGGCCATCGACGACGAGGGCACGGTGGTGACGCGCGCGGTGTCGGGCAAGCCTAACCGGCAGATCCGCAACGCCTTCGATCGGGAATGGCTCGATCTCGGCCTGCCGGCTCTCCCACTCGCGGGTGTCCAGTACGAGCGGGTCGGCAAGCCCGCCGCGATCCGGGCGCGCGAGGAGGGCGACGTGGAACACGGCAGCGCGGCGGCCGGACAGTCGGCCGGCCTGATCCGCGACGTGCGACCGGTCGCCCAGGTGATGGCGTCGATCGTGGAGGAGGCCGAGGCGATTCTTCTGAAGCTCGGGCCCGAGCTCCGGCAGACGCTCGGCGCGCGGAGCGAGGCGTGAGCGGCGCGCTCGACGGTCGAGTCGCGGTCGTCACCGGCGGCTCGCGCGGCATCGGCCGCGGCATCGCGCTCCACCTGGCGCGCGCGGGCGCCGACTGCGTGATCACCTACCGGCGCAACGCGACGGCGGCGGCGGAGACGGTGGCCGCGCTCGAGGCCACCGGACGCCGCGCGCGCGCCGAGCCGGTCGAGCTCGCCGAGCCGAAGCAGGTCGGCCCGGCCTTCGAGCGCATCGGGGCCGCCTTCGGGCGGGTGGACGTGCTGGTGGCGAACGCGGCGGCCACCGCCTTTCGCCCGGTGCTCGAGCAGAAGCCCCACAACGTGCGCCGCACCTTCGCGATCACGGTGGACGCCTTCGTCGCGATGACCCAGGCGGTGGTGCCGCTCATGGCCGGGCGGCCCGGCCGCATCGTGCTGGTGTCGGGGATCGACAGCTTCCAGGCGATGGGCGGGCACAGCGTGCTGGGGGCGGCGAAGGCGGCGGCCGAGGGCCTCGTGCGCGGCCTCGCGTTCGAGCTGGGTCCGCTCGGCATCACAGTGAACGCGGTCACGCCGGGCTTCATCCGTACCGACTCCTCCACCTACTACGTGACCGAGGGGCTCGGGCTCGACTACGCGCGGGCCACCGAGCGCCTGCGCGAGGCCACCCCGGTTCGGCGGCACGGCACGCCGGAGGACGTGGCGGCCCTGGTCGGCTACCTGGCCTCCGACGCGGCCTCGTTCGTGACCGGCCAGTGCATCGTGATCGACGGCGGGCTCACCATCACCTCGCCGATGACCCGCATGGGAGAGCCCTCCTAGGCCCGCCGGTTCCGGGCCCCCTTCGTGTAGACTGGCTGTCATGTCTTCGTCATGGTTCGAGCCCGTCCACGCCCGCGCGACGTACCACGCGGAGGCGTCCACCGAGAGCCGCGGCGCCCTCGCGGAGGCGGCCGCCGCCGCGTGCTCGCGGGCGGCGCCCGCGCTGCTCGCGCGCCAGCACGCGGACGGCTACTGGGTGGGGGACCTGCTCGCCGACTCCACCCTCGAGTCGGACTACGTCCTGCTCCAGCTCTGGCTGCACCCGCCGCGCGACGGGGAGTGGAAGCCGCCCTCCTGGGACCGTATCGTGCGGGCCCGGCAGGCCATCCTGGATCGCCAGCGGCCCGACGGGGGCTTCGACATCTACCCGGACGGCCCGTCCGACGTCAACGCGACCATCAAGGCCTACGTGGCCATGCGCCTCGCGGGGCTCGAGATCGACAGCGAGCCGGTGCGGCGCGCGCGCGAGACGATCCTGGGCCTGGGCGGCATCCAGGAGGCGAACAGCTACGTCCGGATCAACCTGAGCCTCTTCGGCCTCTACCCGAAGCGGCACGTGCCGACGATCCCGGTGGAGCTGGCCCTGGTGCCGGGCGGGCTCATCTACGAGATGTCGTCGTGGACGCGCGCGATCGTGATGCCGCTCGCGATCATCCAGGCCAAGACCGACACGCGCCCAGTCCCGGCCGGCTTCGACCTGGACGAGCTGGTGGTGCCGGGCAAGACCTTCAAGCTGCCGCGGCGCGACCGGCTCTCCGCGCTCTTCCGTCAGCTCGACGTGGCGCTCAAGGTGTGGGAGAGCCGCGGGCCCGAGATGATCCGCAAGCCCGCCATCCGCGAGGCGGAGAAGTGGATCCTCGAACGCACCCGCAACAGCGCCGGCCTCGGGGCGATCTTCCCGTCGATGATGTACCTCGTCATGGCCCTCGACGCGCTCGGATACCCGCGCGATCATCCCGACCTCATCGAGGGCATCCGGCAGTTCGAGGGTCTGCTGACCGAGACCCCGGACTCCTTCTACTTCCAGCCGTGCGTGTCGCCGGTGTGGGACACCGCGATCGCGATGTTCGCGCTCGGGGAGATGGGGGCGGTGGTGCCCGCCCCGATGCGCCGCGCCGCCGACTGGCTGCTCGACCGCGAGATCCGGCGGCGGGGAGACTGGTCGGTGAAGCGGCCCGACCTCGAGCCGTCGGGCTGGGCCTTCGAGTTCGCCAACGAGCACTACCCGGACATCGACGACACCGCGATGGTGCTGCTCGCGCTCCAGCACGCGAGCGCGAGCGATGCCGCGGCGCAGGAGCGGTGCGAGCGGCGGGCGATCGGGTGGCTGGTGGGCATGCAGTCGAGCGACGGCGGCTGGGCCGCCTTCGACGCCGACAACAACTGGGCGTTCCTCAACCGCGTACCCTTCGCCGACCACAACGCGATGCTCGACCCCTCGTGCCCCGACATCACCGGGCGCGTGGTGGAGGCGCTCTGCCGGCGGGGCTTCAAGCTCGCGGACGGGCCGATCGAGCGTGGGGTCGGCTTCCTGCTGGAGACGCAGGAGCGCGACGGGAGCTGGTACGGGCGCTGGGGGGTGAACTACCTCTACGGGACGTTCCTCGCCCTCCGTGGTCTGCGCGCGGCCCAGGACCCCGGCGCCTCCAAGGCGATGTGGAAGGCGGGCAAGTGGATCGCCTCGGTGCAGAACGAGGACGGCGGGTGGGGCGAGAGCTGCGCCAGCTACAACGAGGGCCACTTCGTGCCCGCGCCGAGCACGCCCTCGCAGACCGCGTGGGCCCTGCTCGGGCTGGTGGCCGCCGGTCAGGGCGACACCGACGCGCTGCTCCGCGGCGTGCGCCACCTGGTCGACACCCAGAAGGCCGACGGCACCTGGGACGAATCGCTCGCCACCGGCACCGGCTTCCCCAACGTGTTCTACCTGCGCTACACGCTCTACCGGAACTACTTCCCGCTCCTCGCGCTCACCCACGGGCGCCGCGCCCTCGAGGAAGCGGAGCGCGCGCTGCGCCTCGTCCAGGAATCGGAGCCGTCGCGCCCGATCCGCTGAGCGCGACCGGGCGCGACGGCCCCGTGGGCTACGCGCGCTCGATCGACACCTCGATCACGTGGTCCGCGGTGAGCCCGCCCTCGGTCACCGTCTTCTCGTGGGCGCGTACGCACATCTCGCAGCCGTTGATCGCGCTCAGCGCTCTGGAGAAGGGTAGGGAGAGGGGCGAGTGAGGGCGACTGGGGCGGGGCTAGGGCAGGCCGGCGGCCGTGGCCCGGGCCAGGGCCGGCAGCTCGGGGTCGCGCGCGCCCATGATGAGCACGGTGTCGCCAGGGCGCGCCTCCGCGCGGAGCCAGTCGACGACCGCTCGATGATCGGCCGCGTAGCCGCAGCGCATCGCGGCGGGCAGGTCATCGGCGAGCATGCGGCTCGACACGTCGCGGGCCACCGTGCCGCCCGCGTAGAAGATCTCCGCATAGCAGAGACGGTCCTGGGGCCGCAGGATCTTCGGCATCATCTCGCGCAGCTCCGGGCGCAGGAAGCGCGCCGGTCCGAAGCCGTGCGGCTGGAAGACGGCCAGCACCCGCTCCGCGCCGGTCTGCGCGGTGGTGATCGCGGCCCGGAGCTTCTCGCCGTTGTGGGCGTAGTCGTCCACCACCCGGATGCCGCTCGGCGTGACCGCGATGACCTCGAAGCGGCGGGCCACCCCCGGGAAGCGCGCGAGCAGTGCGGCCACCGTGGCGGGCGCGAGGCCGAGCTCGAGCGCGATCAGGGCGGCGGCGGCGGCGTTCTCCAGGTTGTGGCGGCCGGGCTGCGGCACGTCCAGCCGGAGCGGCCCGCCGGGAAGATGGAGCACGCCAGCGGCGCGGTGCGGCCCCACGCTCGTGATCTCGACCCGCGCGTCCGCGCCCGGATCGATGCCGTAGGTGCGCGCGCCCACCGCGCGACCGACCTCGGTGGCTTCCGGCGAGGCCGCGTTGACGAGCAGACGGCCGCAGCGCTTGGCGAACGTCTCGAACTGGGGCCGGAGCGTCTCTACCTCGCCGTGGTCGCGGCTGATGTTGTGGATGAGCCCGAGCGCGGCGTGATAGCCGGTGAGCGTGCCGTCGGACTCACAGGCCTCGGCGGCCACCGGCCCGTCGGCCGCGCCGGGCAGGAAGCAGCCCGCGCCGCCCTCCCCGGCGAGCGCGGCGCCGCCCAGCACCGTCGCGGTGCGCCCCGCCTCTCGCGTGAGCCAGCCCACCATGCCGGTGATCGTGCTCTTGCCACTCGTGCCCGCGATGGCCACGCCCGGATGCCCGGCGTCGACGACCTCGGCCAGCAGCGCCGGGCGGGGCACGCGCTCGATGCCGTAGCCGCGCGCCGCGCGCACCTCGGGCGTCTCCGCCTCCACCGCGGTCGAGTAGATGAAGCGGTCGAGGTTGGGGGTGACCGCGGAGCCGTCCTGCGGCTTGACCTCGATGCCGAGCGCGGTGAGCCGCTCGGCCACCTCGAGGTTCTTGCCGTGGTCGAAGGAGCGGTCGGAGCCCTGGACAATGTGGCCGCGGGCCCGCATGAGCTGGGCGAGGGGGTTCATCCCCGCGCCCGCGATGCCCGAGAAGTGATAGCGCACGTCCAATGGTCCCACGGATCGGGCCGGATATTGACCAACGATCGACCGGTGGCTTTTCGCCCACCTGCCAGGGCGAAGCGCCCGAGGGGGAAGTGGAAGAGCTTGATTTAACGGAGAGTTGTTCGTGGCACTCCGCTTGCGATGCAGGGGCGGCCAAGGAGGACGCCATGGACACCGAGACCGTCGAGGCCGGGGCCGTTACCGTGAAGGGGCGTTTCTGCGGCTCCCCGAAGCTGGCCAGCGGCGGCTACATCGCGGGCCTCCTCGGCCGGCTGATGGAGGGCCCGGCACGGGTCAACCTCGAGCAGCCGGTCCCGGTGGAGCACGCCCTCGGGATCGAGCGGCTGTCCGACGGGGCCATCGTGCTCACGGAGGGTGGGGTCACCCTGGCGCACGCGAGCCCGGCCCCCCTCCAGCTCGAGCCACCGCCGCCGGTGACGTACGCGGAGGCCGAATGGGCCTCCGAGCGCTACCTGGGCTTCACCGAGCACTCGACTCCCGGCTGCTTCGTCTGCGGTCCCGCGCGCGAATGGGGCGACGGGCTCGCGATCTATCCAGGGCCGATCCCGGGCCGGCGCCTCGTGGCCGCACCGTGGGCCCCCGATCCCACCCTGTTCGACAAGCACGGGACGGTCCGGCCCGAGTTCGTCTGGGCCGCGCTCGACTGCCCGACCGGGTTCGCGCTGCTCGAGGCCTTCGGTCGCCGCAAGGTCTCGCTGAGCCAGGTCACCGCCCACCTGATCCGCCCGCTGCCGGTCGGCGCCCGCTGGATCGTGATGGGCTGGCCGTTCGCGGCCGAGGGCCGCACCCTGCTGGGCGCCTCCGCGATCTTCTCGGAGCGCGGCGAGCTCCACGCGCTCGCCTCCGCGGTGCTGGCCTGCGCCGACTGAGCTAGGCCGGCGCGGGCGGGCGGCGCTTCACGAGCTGCATGCTCACCATCGTGAGCACCGGCTCCCCCCGCTGATTGATCGTCGTCCAGTGCAGGCGCACGATCCCCCGGTCCGGCTTCGAGCTCGACGGCCGCTGCTCCAGCACCTGCACGGTGGCCCGCAGCGTGTCGCCCGGGCGCACCGGCCGCAGCCAGCGCAGCTCGTCCGCCCCCGGGGAGCCGAGGCTGCACGCGGCGAGGGCGCGCGTCTGCGCGAAGAGGCGGAAGGTCAGCGCGATGGTGTGGAACCCGCTCGCGATGAGCCCCCCGAAGATCGTCTCCTTCGCGGCCTCCACGTCGAGGTGGAACGGCTGCGGATCGAAGGCGAGCGCGAAGTCGAGGATCTGGGCCTCCGTGATCGTGATCCCGTCGGTCCGGAACTCGCGGCCGGGCGTGAAGTCCTCGAAGTAGAGATCGGTGTCCATCAGGCGGGCGGCGGCTCCGCGCCGGCGCGCTCGACGATCAGCCGGTAGTGCTCGGGCCGGCGATGGAGCGCGAAGTTGAAGATGGTCTCCTTGAACGAGCGCGTGAGGTCGAGGTCGCACCGCGCGGTCACGAGCTCGTCGCCGAGCGTCGTGGCGACGGCCACGATCTCGCCCGAGGGGGCGATGATCGCGCTCTGGCCGATCATGTCGCAGCCCTCTTCCTTGCCGCACTTGGCCACTCCGACCACCCACGTGCCGTTCTGGTAGGCTCCCGCCTGCATCACCAGGTGGTTGTGGAAGGGCCCGAGCAGGTCGTGCTCGGGCGCGGGCGGATTGTGCACCGGGGTGTTGTAACCGAGCAGGATCATCTCCACGCCCCGCAGCCCCATCACGCGGTACGTCTCGGGCCATCGGCGATCGTTGCAGATGCACATGCCGAGCACGCCGCC
>Ga0207665_10002318_pt1 | contig 12850 bp, 13 predicted proteins | sample LARL112metaG_FD_184351 | JGI IMG/M metagenome (GOLD analysis project Ga0207665, IMG submission 184351) | Corn, switchgrass and miscanthus rhizosphere microbial communities from Kellogg Biological Station, Michigan, USA - LAR L11-2 metaG... | ecosystem: Host-associated > Plants > Roots >...
CACGGCGCCGCCGGAGGGGCGGTAGATACCGTAATGCAGGTGGGTCGGGGTATCGCGCGCGTTGCCGGAATTCCCGACGTAGCCGAGCGTATCGCCACACGCCACAGGATCGCCTTCGCTCAGGAGTTGCTGTCGCTCCAGATGAGCGTAGTAATGTCGATACCCACCCGGTCCCAGCACCGTGACGACACGCCCAAGCAGCTCTTTCTCCAGGCCGAGCGCCGCGCTGTCGTAATGGCGGCGAACCTCTTCGCTGCCCTTGCCGCCGAGGGTGAGGTTGAGCCGGGAGGCCACCTGCGTGAGCTGCTCCTGCGTGGCGGCTTCGGCGACGGTCAACACCTGCTGGCGCAGGAGGTTGCCCTCCAGGAGCAGGATCAGGAGGACCTCGTTCGGCTCGAGCGAGACCAGGTCGAGGTGCTTGATCCTGGCTTGGGACCCCTGGGGCGCGCTGGCCACGGATGCGTTCTGCGTCACCGCGGCGACGGTCATCGCGACCTTCTCCACCATTCCCTGGACGTCCGCGGGCGCCTGCTGGAGCTCGTGATCGATGAACGAGCCGACCTGTTCGGGGATCTTCTCGAGGTCCATGAGAAAGTCGACGAAGTAGCGGTAGCCGGAGTCGGTCGGAACGCGCCCGGCCGAGGTGTGCGGCTGTGCCAGGTAGCCCAGCTCGGCCAGCTCGGCCAGCTCGCTCCGGATGGTGGCCGCCGAGAGGTTGACGAAGTAGCGGCTCTGAAGCGCCTGGGAGCCCACCGGCACCGCGCTCGTGGTGAACTCCTTCACCACCGCTCGAAGGATCTCTTGCTTTCTGTTTTCCATGGATTCAGCACTCCCCAAAGGAGAGTGCCAAATTAGAGTACAGAGAGCGCGATCTGGTTGTGCATGTCCATACCGCGCCGCGTGGGCACGACCCGAGCGCCGGCCCGGGCGATCAGCCCGTTTTCCAGCAGCTCGGCGAGCTCGGGGTCGAATCCAGCAGGAGGCGTCATGCCGTCAGCGGTGCGCAGCCCCAGCATCAGCGACTCAGCGGCCGTCTTGCGTGCTTCCAGCTCTTCCCCGTCCGCGATCGGGTTGCCGGACGCCGCGATGTAGTCGCGGGGCCGGGCGACGTTCCACCACCGCCGAGCGGTCGCGCCGTCGGTCCCGTACGAATGCGCGCCGGCGCCGGCGCCGTACACCGGCCGGCAGCGCCAGTAGGCCTGGTTGTGTCGCGACTCGAAGCCGGCTCGAGCCCAGTTCGAGACCTCGTATCGCCGGTAGCCGGCATCCTCCATCACGGCGCAAGCCGCGTCGAGGTGATCCCACTGGACGTCGGGGTCGACCTCGGGCACCCGGCCTTCAGCGCGGCGACGCCAAAGCAGCGTGCCCTCTTCGAACGTGAGGCTGTAAGTCGAGACATGGTCGGGACCGAGGGCCAGCCCGCGCTTCAGCGTCTCGAGCCATGAATCGAGGCTCTGAAATGGAACCGCATAGATGAGGTCGATGCTGATGTTGCGCATCCCCATCGACCGCGCCAGCTGGAAGGCATGCGTCGCCTGCGCGGCGTCAGTCTTTCTTTCGAGGCCGGCGAGCGCGCGCCCATCGAATCCCTGCACGCCGAGACTGAGACGGTTCACGCCGCCCTCGAGCCACGCCGCAACCTTCGTCTCGTCGGTGCTCGCCGGATTCGCCTCGAGGGTGACCTCCGCGTCATCCGCAACTTCGAATGTGCGGCGGATGAAGCCGAGCAATCGTGTCGCGAGCTCGGCAGGAAGCAGGCTCGGGGTGCCGCCACCGAGGTACACGGTCTCGAGCGTCTCGAACCGATGTCGCTCGCGCGCGGAAACGAGCTCTTGCTCGAGGGCGTCGACGTAGTCGGGCATCAGCCGGTCCATGCCGGCGTATGCGTTGAAGTCGCAGTAGCCGCACTTGTGCTTGCAGAAAGGGATGTGCAGGTAGAGATTCTTGAATGCCAGCTCGCCCACGCTCATGGGCCCTTGAGGTCGACGACGGTCGCGCCGCTGAGGTCGCGCAAACGTGCCGGCTCGATCTCGAACACCGAATCGGGGCGGCCTGCGGCGGCCCAGACCGCCTGGTAGCCGAGCAGGTCGCGATCCATGAAGACCGGCACATCCGTCGCGTGCCCGAAGGGCGGCACGCCTCCTATCGAGTAACCAGTGGCGCTCCGTGCCGTCTCGGCGTCGGCCTTGACCACGGGATCGCCCGCGATAGCACCGAACCGCTTTTCGTCGACCCGATTCGCGCCGCTGACGAGGGCGACCACCGTCCTGCCCCCGGCGATGAAAACGAGCGACTTGACGATCTGACCCACCTCGCAGCCGACGGCTCGGGCGGCGTCAGCCGCCGTGCGGGTGCCCTGGGGGAACTCCTTCACGGCAAGGCCGGTGTCGGCGTCCGCGAGCCACGCCTCGAATCGTCTCATCCGTTCCAAGGATAGGTTGGACTGGAGAGGCGGGCCGGCGGGATTGCAATCCGATGGCGCCATAGCGCACTCTTCACCGGAGTGAGATCGCAGGGAGGACGGGTCGTGGTCACGGGCGCCGCCGGTTTCATCGGCTCGCACCTCTGCGAGCGGCTACTTGCGCTCGGTTACGAGGTCGTAGGCGTCGACAGCTTCAGCGACTACTACGAGCGCTCGCGGAAAGAGGAGAACCTCGAAAGCTTCAGGGCCGATCCCGGCTTCACCTTCGAGGAGCTGGACCTGGTCGACGCCGACCTGCGGCGAGTGCTGCGAGGCGCGAGGGTCGTGTATCACCTCGCCGGGCAGCCTGGCGTTCGCCCCAGCTGGGGGGAGCAGTTCGACCGCTACGTGCGTGACAACATTCTCGCCACGCAGCGGCTTCTCGAGACCTTGAAAGAGACGCCCGTCGATCGCCTGGTGTTCGCCGGCAGCTCATCGGTCTATGGCGACGCGGAGATGTTCCCCACCAAAGAATCTGCGCTGCCGCGGCCCATATCGCCTTACGGCGTGACGAAGCTGGCGGCAGAGCACCTTGCATTCCTCTACGCGCGGAACTTCGGGCTGCCCGTGGTCTCTGTGCGCTACTTCACGGTGTACGGCCCTCGCCAGCGGCCGGACATGGCCTTCTCCCGCTTCATGCAGGCGCTGGTCGACGACGACGCAATCGAGGTCTTCGGCGACGGCGAGCAAACGCGCGAGTTCACGTACGTCTCCGACGCGGTTGATGGAACGATCAAGGCCGCGACCGCGGATGTCGCCGGCCAGGTCTTCAACCTCGGCGGCGGAAGCCGGGTCACGTTGAACCGGGTGCTCGCGACCCTGGAAGACATCAGCCGGATCACGGTGAAGCGGAATATGTTGCCGGCGGCCCCTGGAGATCCCCGTCACACCGGCGCTTCGATCAACCTCGCTCGCGAGCGCTTCGGTTGGGAGCCGCGCGTCTCGCTGCGCGAAGGCCTGACCAAGCAATGGGAATGGTTCCAGACCTCACGCCGCCGCCAGGGGATGGCCGAAGCGGGCTGACCGGAGGCTAGCCAGACGTCAGGCTGAGCAGCCACGACGGGCCGATGCGTGACATCGGCGCCTCGCATGCTCGGGAGGCGGCCTCGACCTCGGCCGTCGAGCGGCAGACGAGGATGGCAGCCTTGGTGCCTGCGGTGAACAGGCTGAAATACTCCCCCGACCCGTCGTTGTAGAAGGTGGCGATTCCGTTCGGGTCGAAGTTGTTTTGTCCGCGGAGCTCGTCGACCCAGGTGACTGCGTCCGCCGACACATTGAAGTCGAACACGCTCGCGCGCACTTCCATGTGCGTGTCGGTGTCAAGCGCGTAATCGCCGAACACGATGCTGTCGACTCCCGAGCTGTGGAGGATCGTCGCGAGGGCTTCCGGCGACTCGAAACCGAGCATGACTACGACCGCCTCGATCGGAAGGACCAGCGACCCGAGAAGAGTTATGTCAGGTCCCAGCGGCGGGAGGAGCTGCTGGTCGCTCGTTGGCAGCGGAGTGGCGTGCACCTTGCCTGAAACCACGTCCTTGAGCCGCGACGTGACCCGCGTCGCGATCCTGCTCAGCTGGGACACGCTCGGGAATGCATCTTTCAGGCCGAGCGTGATGATCGTGACGATCTGGCCCAGCCGGACAAAGGTCAGCGTGTCGTAGGGCGCCGCGCCGGACGACGACTGCGACCCGTAGTAAAGCGCCTGGTCCCCCACCTTCGCGCCGCTGGCCGACGTGCCGAACGCGGACTGGGCGTTCGTCATCTGCGCGGTGGCGGACGACGTCGAGTCCCAGAGGGTGTATTCGATGTCGAGTGTCTCGGCCGTACCGAGGTGAGCGAATCGGGTGATGACGTGGAACTTCTCGTTGAACGGCATCGTCGCCGAATCGAGCGGCCTGACTCCGAAAGATGGAGGGCCCGGCCACCAGTTGCTGTCACCCAGCAGCGAGCGGACGTCGGCCAGCGTGGGGTTGGCGGCGTAGAGATCGGCGGCCGAGTGCACGGTGCTCCCCGCCGACGAGGGACGCAGCGTGCAGGCGCTCGCGACCACCGCGAGCACGGCCATCCACGAAATGAAGCGCAGCACCCTAGTCAAGCTTCAGCACCGCCATGAATGCTTCCTGCGGAATCTCGATCGAACCGACCCGCTTCATGCGCTTCTTGCCTTCCTTCTGCTTTTCCAACAGCTTGCGTTTGCGAGTTATGTCGCCGCCGTAGCACTTTGCCAGGACGTCCTTCCTCATCGCCGGAATCGACTCGCGGGCGATCACCTTACCGCCGATCGCGGCCTGCAGCGGCACCATGAACATCTGCCGCGGGATGATCGTCTTGAGCTTCTCGACAAGCTTGCGGCCTTGTATCTGTGCCTTGCTGCGATGGGCGATGAGCGACAGCGCGTCGACGGGCTCGCCCGCCACGAGCACGTCGAGCTTGACGAGCTCGCCTTCGCGGAACCCGAGCATCTCGTAATCCATCGATGCGTATCCCTTGGAACGCGACTTCAGCTGGTCGTAGAAGTCGTGGATGATCTCGCCCAGCGGGATCTCGTACTCGAGCACGACCCGGTCGCCAGGCCTGTGCTCCAGGTGCTTGAAGGTGCCGCGGCGCTCCTGGCACAGCTCCATCATCGGGCCGACAAAAGCGGACGGCACGATGATCGACAGCTTCACGTAGGGCTCGGAGATCGATTCGATCATGGTTGGATCCGGCAGCATCGCCGGGTTGTCGATGGTGGTTACTCCGCCACGTTTCAACAAGACCTCGTACTCCACCGTCGGGGCCGTCGTGATCAGGTCGAGCTCGAACTCGCGCTCGAGGCGCTCCTGCACGATCTCGAGGTGCAGGAGCCCGAGGAATCCGCACCGGAACCCGAAACCGAGGGCCGCCGAGTTCTCAGGTTCGAATGAAAGTGCCCCGTCGTTCAACTGCAGCTTTTCGAGGGCCTCCTTCAGGTCCCCGAACTGGTCCGAGTCGGTCGGGAACAACCCGGCGAAGACCATCGGCTTGACCTGCCGGTAGCCGGGCAGCGGAGTCGCCGCGCCGTTCTCGGCGGTCGTGATCGTGTCGCCCACGCGCGCGTCGACCACGTTCTTGATCGCCGCCGTCACGTAGCCGACCTCGCCTGCGGTCAGCTTCTCGGCCGGCCGCGGTCGCGGCGCGAACCAGCCCACCTCGTCGACCTCGTGGACGCTCCCGGTGTTCATCATCCGGATCCTGGTCCCCGGGATGATCTCGCCGTCGACCACCCGCACGTAGGTGATGACGCCGCGGTAGGTGTCGTAGTGAGAGTCGAAGATGAGCGCGCGGAGGGGCCTGGTCGGATCGCCGTGCGGAGGCGGCACTCTCGCCACCACGGCTTCGAGGATCTCCTGGGTGCCGATGCCCTGCTTCGCGGAGGCGAAGATGACCTGGTCGCGCGGGATGCCGGTCACGTCGGAGATCTCCTCTGCGACCATCTCGGGCTGCGCCGAATCGAGGTCGATCTTGTTGACCACGGGGATGAGCGTCAGGCCCGCTTCCACCGCCTGGTACAGGTTGGCGAGCGTCTGCGCCTCGATCCCCTGAGCCGCGTCAACGACCAGCAGGGCTCCTTCGCAGGCCGCCAGCGACCTCGAGACCTCATATGCGAAGTCGACGTGGCCGGGCGTGTCGATGAGGTTGAGCTCGTAGCTTTTGCCGTCTCCGGCCGGGTAGGTCATGCGGACCGCCTGCAGCTTGATAGTGATGCCGCGTTCGCGCTCGAGGTCCATTGAGTCCAGCACCTGGTTCTGCATGTCGCGCTTGCTGATCGACCCGGTGTACTCGAGCAGGCGGTCGGCCAGCGTCGATTTTCCATGGTCGATGTGGGCGATGATGCAGAAGTTCCGAACGCGGTCCTGGGTTGTGGGCACGGTGCAATGCTAGAGGCGGTGAAAATACGGCCGTGGGTTTAGTCCTCGTGATCGGCGTGCTGCTCTGCCTGGCGGGGTTGGTTCTGCTCGTCAACCTGTTCGGCGCCGCCGACCTCGTCATGCGCCGGGTGACCTCACAGCCGCTGGGTGAGCTCGCGCCCGGGTTCGCCGCCAGCCGTCGCGGTTTCAGGATCTACGCGGTGCTCGTCCTGGCAATCGGGATCCTATGTCTCGGGCTGGCCGCGACCGCCTGGTTCATCCCGCTCGGCGCAGGGCTCCTCGTCTTCGGAGCGCTGACGTTCGGAATCGCCTCAGTGATAGCGATCGCGGGTGAGGTCGAGACCTTTCGCGCCCTGAAGCACTAGGCCTCTAGCTGGCGAGAGTCGCGGGTTCGTCCTGGCGCTGGTGGGCGCCCAGGCTGGCCGGGCGGGCGAGCGCGGCGGCGCAGATCATCGAGGCCATGTCGGCCGCGTCCGCGGCCGCCGGGGAAACCGCCCCTGACCGAAGGGTCGCGACCGCCTCTTTCAGCTCCGCTCCAGTCCTGAGCACTCCCGCCGCGGTATCGAGCAAGTCCCCGACCTGCGCCACGGTGAGGGTCCCGCGCCGCCACGGTCGCGGCCGGACCTGGCCCGAACGCATCGTCGCGGGCGAGCCAAGCGCGGCAGCCGCGGCGCGCCGGCCGAAAGCGGCGGCTTCGAGCAGCGAGTTGCTGGCGAGCCGGTTCGCCCCGTGAACCCCGGTTCGTGCGCACTCACCGGCCGCGAACAGCCCATCGATCGACGAATGCCCGTCGAGGTCGGTCACCACGCCGCCCATCGTGTAGTGGGCGGCCGGCGCGATCGGCACCGGTTGTACAAGCGGGTCGATCCCGACCGCGCGGCAGTTGCGCATGAAGTTCGGAAAGCTGCGGCGGAGCAGGCCAGGGTCGAGGTGGACGGCCGAGATGAAAGCGTGGCCGCGGCGTGCCGCCACCGCCCGCGCCACCTGGTCGCGGGGCAGCAGCTCATCCACGAATCGCTCGCCATGCTCATCGACCAGGATCGCGCCCGCGCCCCTCAACGCCTCGGTGATCAGGAACGATCGCGCGCCCGCGAAGACGGTGGGATGAAACTGGACGAACTCCAGGTCGGCGATGCGCGCGCCGGCGCGCGCCGCCTCGAGAATTCCTTTGCCGTTGCTGATCCTGCTGTTGGTGGTGCGCCCGTACAGGCCCGCGTAGCCGCCGCTTGCGAGCACTGTCGCGGCCGCATGCACCGTAAGACCGTCTGAAAAGGCGGCGCCGCCAACTGCTTCATCGACGATCAGCGAGTGCAGGCGCGCGCGATATCGCGTGATGCCCGGCTCGCGCTCGATCGCCGAGCGCATGAAGGCCATCAGCGTCGCGCCGCTCTGGTCGCCGCCAAGATGAAGGACGCGCGGGAGTGAATGCGCCGCCTCGCGGGCAGAGCCGCCGTCGAAGTGGACGCCAAGCGACTCGAGCCAGCGCACTGTAGCGGGGCCGGCCGAGGTGAGCATGGCGACCGCGTTCGGGTCGCACAGGCCGCCACCCGCCGCCAGCGTGTCCAGGGCGTGAAGGCGCGGCGAGTCCTCGGGAAGGGTCGCCGCGGCGATCCCGCCCTGAGCCCGGTCCGAGGAACCGTGCGCGGCGGAAACAAGAGCCACCGAAGCGCCCATACGGGCCGCCTCGATCGCCGCGGCCGAGCCGGCCAGCCCGTCGCCAATGACCAGGATGTCGGTGCGAATCTCACCTTCCCGCTCGCCGGGGAGGTCGCCGCGAAGCGGCGGGTGGGGGGACCCGGTCACAGCTCCACCATCCTTTGAATCGCAAGGCGGGCTCTGTCAGCAACCTCTTGCGGAACCGTGACCTCGAACACGTCTTCGCGCAGCGAGGTCAGCAGCTTGTCGAGCGTGATCTTCTTCATGTACCGGCAGATCGCCCGCTCGCTGGCCGCATAGAAGCGTCCCTGCGGCGCTTCCTTCGACAGCCGGTGCATGATGCCGAGCTCGGTCGCGACGACGAAGCTGCGGCTCGGGTATTTCTGAGCGTGCTGCACCATGCCTTCGGTGCTGAGGATGTGCGTGCGGCCGGCGTCGATGTCGCCGTTCGCCTTGAAGTACATGCACTGGCTGGCGCAGCCGCATTCGGGGTGAACCAGAAGGTCGGCGTCTCCGTGCTCGCGGCGCGCGATGTCGATGTCGGCGGGACGGATGCCGGCGTGCACGTGACACTCTCCGGGCCAGACGTGCATCGTGCGCCCCGTCACCTTCTCCAGGTACGTGCCGAGAAACATGTCGGGTAGGAAGAGGATCTCTTTGTCTTCGGGGATCGCGCGGATCACACGCTCTGCGTTGCCCGACGTGCAGCAGTAGTCGCTCAGCGCTTTCACCTCGGCCGTCGTGTTGACGTAGGACACCACGACCGCGCCCGGATGCTCGGCCTTCCAGGCCGCCAGTTGCGCCGCATCGATCGTCGCCGCGAGCGAACAGCCCGCCTCGAGGTCCGGGATCAAGACGCGCTTGGTCGGGCTCAGGATCACTGCGGTCTCGGCCATGAAATGGACACCGCAGAAGACGATCGTGCTTGCGTCCTTGGCCGCTGCTTGGCGCGAGAGTCCGAGCGAGTCACCGACGTAGTCCGCCACGTCCTGGACCTCGGGCACCTGGTAGTTGTGCGCGAGGATGACCGCGTTGCGGGCGCGCGCGAGCTCGCGGATCTCCCGACTGATCCCCTCTACGTCGCGCGGGACCGTGCGGCGCGCGTAATCGTCCGCATCCACCTGGAGGTCGAGCACCTCTACCGCCATGTCCTTGTGACCTCCAGGCTCAGGTCCAGCGCGGGCGCGGAATGCGTCAGCGCGCCGACCGAGATGCAATCCACTCCCGCCCTGGCCGCCGCCACGGCGCCTTGCAATGTCATGCCCCCAGACGCCTCCAACCTCGCGCGACCCGCTGTCATCTCGACGGCGCGCCGCATCAGATCGGAAGTCATGTTGTCCAGGAGGATCACCTCAGCGCCCGCGGCGAGCGCCTCTTCGAGCTGGTCCAGCGTGTCGACCTCGACTTCCACCGGCATGCGCGCACGCCGAGCTCGCTCGATCGCTTCCGTCACTCCGCCGGCCGCGGCCACATGGTTGTCCTTGATCAAGATCGCGTCCCAAAGGCCGTCGCGATGGTTGTGACCTCCTCCGGCACGGACTGCGGCCCGCTCCAGGAAGCGCAGCCCGGGCGTCGTCTTGCGTGTGTCGAGCAGCGTGACCGCGGGATACGCGGCGAGCGCGTCGACGTACTGGCGCGTGACCGTTGCGATGCCCGAAAGCCGCTGAAGAAAATTCAGGGCGGTCCGCTCCGCCGTGAGGATCGAGGCCAGGGGTCCCACGACACGCGCCACGTCATCGCCCGGTGTCAGGGTCGCGCCATCCGGCTCGAGCGGGACGTACTCGCATGGCGGCTCGACCTTCTCGAAAACTCGCGCCGCCGCGTCGCCTCCGCTCAGGACTCCAGCCTTCTTGGCGATGATGCGGGCTTCTCCCATCAGCTCGGCGTCGACGACGAAGCGAGTGGTGACGTCGGCGTCACGCAGCTCGCCGCCCAGGTCCTCGCGGAGGGCGGCGGCGACCAGCTCATCCAGCTGGGTCGACAGTAGTGACGAGCCCTTAGGCGTCGATGAAACCATCGGGCTCCTCGCGCAGCCCAAACGGCTGCTGGCTGAAGCGGAATAGGATGGCGCGCTTCCCGCGAACGCTGCGTTCCTTGCCGGTGGGCTCGATGACGCCGCGGTCGACGACTTTCCGCCAGAAGTTGCCGCGATTGATCGAGAGTCCGAGGACGGCCTCATAAACCTGCTGCAGCTCCGTGATCGTGAACTCGGTGGGCAGCAGCTGGAAGGCGATCGACGAGTATCCGACCTTGCTGCGCAGGCGGCGGACGGCGTAGTCCACGATCTCGCGGTGGTCGAATGCCATCTCCACCGGAAGCCGCCGCACGGGATGCCAGAGCTGCTCGCCCTCTCCTTTGCGTTCCGCACATACCTCGGCGAGTGCGGTCGGGACGATGGCGATGTATGCGACGGACAGGACATCTCCGCGAGGGTCGCGACCGGGGACGACGACGTTGCCCGCGGCGTCCAGCTGCTGGGGCCGGTCGAACGTCTTGAGCTGCTCGATCCAGCCCCCGTCCAGGCCGGTCACCGAAGCCTGCCGGGCGCGGGCCTGCGCGTCGAGCGAGACGCCGGGGCGGCGCAGGCTGCCGGGAAGCGCCCAGAAGCCGGGATAGGGGGCCTCGGTCCGAGTGGTCAGCAGAACGCTGAGCTCGCGGCCGACGAGGGTGAAGACCGCGAGGTCGACGGAGATCGGACCGCTCGACTCCGCGAGCCGGTCGGGGGAGAAACTACGCTCCACGATCCGCTCCGCCATCCCGTGCTTCATCTTATCTCATTCCGAAGCGACAGCGGAAGCGAACTATTTCATGGAGGGCAGCGCTATTCGCGCGAAGCGAGAGCGACTGAGAGGCCTACGAGCGCAGCTGTGTCGGCGCGCAGGTTGCGCGGGCCGAGGGCGGCTTTGACTGGGGCGGCGGCGAGCTCCCGTTCCGTCCATCCGCCCTCGGGACCCACCAGCAGGGTGAGGTCGCGCGGCGCGGCCAACGTCGCGAGCGCCTGCGGGGATTCCCTTGCGAGCATCACCGCATGCTCGCTCGCAGCCAGCACGGCATCGAGCGATGCAAAGGCATCCACGTCAGGGATGCGAAGCCGGCCCGCAAGCATGGCCGCCTCGCGACAGATCGTCGCCCAGCGCTCGAGCTTCGCCCCGCGCGCGATGCTGCGGTCGGCCTGGAAAACTTGAAAGGCATAGGCGCCGGCCTCGGTGCAGCGAGAGAGCACCAGCTCGAGCGCCGGCGCGGGCAGGTTCGCGACCGCGATTGTGATGTGCGCTGCGGGTTCCGGGTGGTGCGGGCGCTCCGACACGACCGTGCCTTCGACCCGGTCGGGTGAGACGGCATCCAACCGGACGGTGAGCATGAGGCCGGCGGGGTCGACGACTTCGACCTCCTCCCCCACCCGCGCCCGCAGAGAGCGGGCGAGATGGCGGGCATCGCCACCGGTTAGAGTGACGCGCCCGCCGGTCCGCTCAGCAAAGAATGAAGGCAACCTCTCAGATCAGACGGGTCACATCGCGTTGAAGGTTTCGTAGACCGCGATCTGTCCGCCGCTCTTGATGATGGGACAGCCCTTCGCCATCTTCGATGCTTTGTCCAGGGACGCCGCCTCCAGGATGCTGTATCCCGTCGCGCGCTTGCCGATCGGGCCTTTCGCGATCGTGCCGTCTTCTTTGACCTTGTTGACCGCGCCCGAAAATGGGTTGCCGCCGTCGACCACTGCGGGGCCCATCTTCATGAACCACTTCTCCCACTGCTTCAAGACACGGGCCTGCGCTGCGGGCGTCTCCGGCATTCCGCCGCCGTAATAGACCAGTAGGTACTTCACACCATTCTCCTCATCGCCTTCTCATCCGGCCCGCTCGACGCGGTGCGGCTGTGTCTTCCGCCGCCGCTATTGTGCTTCGTGGCAGCACGAGGCCCGCACGAAGTTCTCGCACGAGCGCCAGCGCCGCAGCCAGCCGCTCGCGGTTCGCGGGATCGTTGAGCCAGCGGCTCTGGCCCGAGGGGTGCGGCAGCGGAATCATGACCGGCCGCTCACCGAAGCGATAGCCGACCCGATCTTCGAGGCGGCCGGGTCCTAGGAACCGAGCGATCGCGAGCTGCCCGACAAGGATCAGCACGTCGGGCTTCAGGATGCGCATCTCATCGTCGAGCCAGTGGGCGCAGTTGGCGACCGCGGCGAGCGGCGGTTTCAGGTCCCCGTCCCCGGCGCGGTTGCGGCCGGGAAAGCAGCGCATCAGGGCGGCGATGTAGGTCAGGCGCCTGAACTCGTCGGGGCTCTCGAATCCGGCCCGCACCATCCACCGGTCGAGCTCCTTGCCGGCGCGGCCGGAGAACGGGCGGCGCGACTCTCGCTCGACCGGTCCCGGCGCCTGGCCGACCAGAAAGAAGGGCGCGCCCCACCTCCCAGAGAACGTCGGGGTCGCCTCAGGGATGATGCCCTGGTCGACGCAGACGTGGCAGGCGCCACACGCCGCCTGAAGGGCGGTGAGCTCAGATCGCCCGTTCACATCCGCGAAATTAACAGGCAGGGTTGCCCTGACCCCGAACCTCCGGTAAGTTCAACCGCGGTTCGGTGAGTCGGCTTGGGGGAGGAAGCCAAAACAGTAGGGAGGGCCCCGCCAGGGGTGCGTTCAGCTGGAAACAGGTCCAAATCGCCAAGTGGGCCCCTTTGGCGCAGACCGGATTCCAGGGTGTGCCAAGGGGGCCCTTTTGGCGCAGACCGGAGTCCGGGGTGTACCAAGTCGGCCCCTGTTGGCCCACCCCCGAGAGTCGCGACGCCTTCCACACGAACCGGGTGCGCTCGGAACTATCGGTAACATGCCGTGGCGATGGCCGTCCC
>Ga0207665_10002319_pt1 | contig 12850 bp, 11 predicted proteins | sample LARL112metaG_FD_184351 | JGI IMG/M metagenome (GOLD analysis project Ga0207665, IMG submission 184351) | Corn, switchgrass and miscanthus rhizosphere microbial communities from Kellogg Biological Station, Michigan, USA - LAR L11-2 metaG... | ecosystem: Host-associated > Plants > Roots >...
GAATTCAAAAACTGCAAACGCAAGGAAGAGCCGCGTTCGAACTGAGCCCAACCGTTAAAAACCGCTTTCGAAGAGTCACCAATCTTTGCAGATCCGGACTTAAGGAGAAAAACTGTTTCGCGTGGAGTTAAGAACAGAGTGTATCCACTGGCTCGAGAGATGTACTGCACCTGCGGGTCTGATTGTCCTACGTTCGGTTCGAACGAAAGAGGAATTTTCCCGTAGCGATTGCTCACAGAATTCAGGGTCCCGGCGTTCTTGTCTTGGCCTCGGGCATCGATCTGCTTGCCTGACGTGCGCGGGGCTGATCGCAACGGCATGACAGCCAAACTCAGTGCGAGCACGAAAGGCGCAGCGATACACGCGAGAAACAGCTTGCCAGACCGCTTTGCGGCGAAGCAGGTACTCACCTGAGTTCTCATATTCCTGCCCTTAACGGCTCGCAAAACGAGCCGAGTGTAAATTTTTGTATATCTGAGACGAGACAGTACTCCAGCAATGTATATGGGTAGAGCAAGAGTAACACCACAAATCGGAAGTGACGTAAGCTATTCATAACTAGTGGGGATGCCGGTCTTTCGAGGATCGGTTTAGTACTCAATTGGTGACGCAGACGGCGCGCGAGGCATTCCAATAGTGACGCCGAATACGCGAAGCGGCATGAGCCCCTCAAGGTGCTGAGATTGGGATAATCCCACCCTGGTCGTAGAACGCCGTGGAACTTGGAGCTGATCCCGTCGCTTCTGGTAGGGTACAGCCCCGCCGCCAAATCGAATTCGCGGGCGATGCCGTTCCGGTATATACTTTGCCGACTTAGAACCCGAGAGGGGCGTATGAGCCCAGAGAGTCCTGAAAAAGTCTGGATACCGGTGTGTTGTGGGCGCGTCATGCGCTTTAACCGCTTCCTAAAACAAGATGGCGAAGCTTACGGCTCAATGGTCTGCACGATCTGCAACAAGAACATCGTTCTTGAACAGGAAGCAGCGCCTGCTACGGACGCTTACGGCGAGGGAACCCGCATGCTCACTGTCGTGGGCACGCCGAAGCCGCCTAAAACCGATCGCCGTAAGGCCAGCGATGCAGTGAGCGGAATCAATTCGGACGATCAAACGCTTTAGACTTGCCTTTTGAAAGCGCGCTCCGCCGATGATCGGTCAAACGTTCTCGCATTATCGCGTACTTGAAAAGCTGGGCACCGGCGGCATGGGCATTGTGTACAAGGCGCAAGATTTGCGCCTGGAACGCTACGTCGCGCTGAAATTCCTACCCGACAATCTGATGAACGATTCGCAGGCGCTGGAACGCTTTCGCCGTGAAGCGCTGGCGGCTTCCGCCCTGAATCACGCCAATATTTGCACCGTGCACGACATTGGCGAGCAGAATGGCCGTCCATTTCTGGCCATGGAATTCATCGATGGTGAAACGCTGCGACGCCATGTGGATGGCAAGCCGCTCGCCATTGAAGAAATCCTGAACCTGGGCATTCAGATTGCCGATGCGCTGGACGCGGCACACGCCGAAGGCATCATCCATCGCGATATCAAGCCAGCAAATATTTTTGTAACTAAGCGCGGCCAAGCCAAGGTGCTGGATTTTGGGTTGGCAAAATTGATCAGCAAGCGCGACGAGAAAGACTCTACCGACTCTTCGCATCCCGGGCTGGAAGAGCCGATTTCGATCGTCGGGGTCATCAGCGGAACACCTTCCTACATGTCGCCGGAACAGATTCGCGGCGACGATTTGGACGCGCGCGCGGATATCTTCTCTCTGGGTCTTCTTTTGTATGAAATGGCGACCGGACAGAAAGCGTTCCCCGGCGGTACCGGCGGCGTGATCATCGAAGCGATTCTGAGCAAGCCCCCGGCAGCGGTGCGCAGCCTAAATCCTGAAATTCCGGTGGAACTGGAAGCCATCATCAATAAGGCCATCGAAAAAGATAAAGATCACCGCTACAAGAGTGCGGCGGAATTGCGTTCTGACCTGCAAGTCTTGAAGCGTGGATTCGAATCTGGGCACACCGCCAGTTCCTTGCTGTTGGCGACGGCAGGAACAAAACGTGGTCCGTGGGCCAAACGGAATAAGTGGACGATTCCGGGAATCGCGGCCGCAGCGATCATCGTTATGGGTTTCGGCGGCTGGTTTTATGACACGCGCAGAGCCCATGCGCTGAACGAGACCGACACCATAGTGCTCGCTGACTTTACAAACAAAACCGGCGATGCGGTGTTTGACGATACGCTTCGCCAAGGTCTCGCCGTGCAACTCGAGCAGTCGCCATTTTTAAGTTTGATTTCAGAGCAACGCACTCAGCAGACGCTGCAACTGATGGGCAAATCACCTGACGTGAAATTGACTCCGGAGCTCGCGCGCGATCTTTGCGAACGCACCGCGAGCAAAGCCTATCTGAGCGGGACCATTTCCAGTATGGGAAGCCAATATGTTCTGGGAATTCATGCTGTAAATTGCCTGACCGGCGACACGCTGGCCCAGGAACAGGCAACCGCAGACAGCAAAGAGCATGTGCTGACGGCGCTCGGCAGCGCTGCGACAAAGCTGCGTGAAAAACTCGGCGAATCCCTGAAAACGGTGCATAAGCTGGCGACTCCGATCGAGCAGGCGACCACTCCTTCGCTCGAAGCGTTGCAGGCGTATTCCATGGCCCGCAACACCATGCTGACCAGGGGGGACTACGCCGCTGCCGTGCCGCTGTTTCAGCGCTCCATCCAATTGGATCCCAACCTTGCCATGGCGTACGCATCGCTGGGCACGACTTATCACAATCTGGGCGAAAAGGAACTTGCCGCGGAGAATACCCGCAAAGCATTCGAGCTGCGCGCAAAGGTCAGCGAACGCGAAAAATTTTACATCGAGTCTCACTATCATCATTTCGTAACCGGTGACCTCGAGAAGGCCAGACAAGTGTACGAACTCTGGGCGCAAACTTACCCACGAGACTCCGTCCCCTTTAATAATCGGGGCGTGGTGTACCAGACGCTGGGGCAATATGAAAAATCGCTGGCGGATTTTCGTGAATCACAGAAGCTGTCGCCGAACAATGCTCTAGGATATTCAAATGTGTTAGGCGTTCTGGTGGAGTTGAATCGCGTCAAAGAAGCACATGCGGTAGCCGACGAAGCGCAATCGAAGAAGATCGATTCCTCGGGCATAAGATTTGCGTTATATCAGCTGGCGTTTATGCAATCCGACGACGCCACCATGACTGAACAGGCCAAGTGGGCCGCGGACCGTCCCGGCGACGATGCCGTGCTGCTCTACTACGAGGCAGATACAGCTGCCTATTCAGGCCAGCTAAATAAAGCACGCGAACTTTCTCGTCAGGCAGTCGCGGCTGCGCAGCGTGCGCAACGCACAGAACGCGCCGCGGGATGCCAGGCTGCCGCTGCGTTGCGTGAGGCACTCTTCGGGAATGGCGCGGAAGCAAAACGCGCCGCGATCACCGCGTTAAACTCTTCGAACGCGCGAGATGTGCAATTCGTAGCATCGCTCGCGCTGGCGATGGTTGGTGACCGGGAACAGGCGGCTGAATTCGCAGACGCGCTGAAAAGCCGTTTTCCGCAAGATACGATCGTGCAGTTTAATTATGTGCCGACCATTTACGCGCAAATCGCATTGGGCGACGGCGATCCCTCGCGTGCGATTGAATTTCTACGAACTGCTTCGCCATACGAACTCGGTCTCGCGGCCAGCAGCAATTATTCCACGTACATGTATCCCGTTTACGTGCGCGGAGAGGCTTATCTGGCGCAGCATCAGGGTGGAGCGGCGGCTGCGGAATTTCAGAAAATCTTGAGCTGGCCGGGCGTGGTATTGAATGAACCGATTGGCGCTCTGGCTTATCTGCAACTCGCAAGGGCACGCGTCATGAACGGGGAAACCGCGGAGGCCCGCGGCTCCTACAACGCGTTTCTGTCTCTCTGGAAAAGCGCCGACAACGGCTTCCCGTTCTTGTCGGCGGTGCGCGCCGAAGCCCCAAAATAGCGCCATCCAGTACCATCGCTTCAGCGCCAACGCCTGCTGAACCCGAACGGGCTTCAGATATTTCTCAAAGTGCCCATATCTTGTGGTGCGTATTCTAAGGTCGCCGGTGCGGATGCTAGACCGTCGTAACTTCTTTGATGAGCATGCGGAGAGAAGGAGCCACGAGATCGATATCTGGCTTATCTAATACAATGGTGGAATGATGAGCCACAATATCGCCGACCAGTTTGGCATTTTTTAGCTCTTTGAGCGTGTCCGCGATCGTTTGAGAAAATATGCCAGCCGTTGAAATTCCGACGTTGAGTTTCGCTTTCAGCCCTGCCGTGGCTTTAATCTGAGCGTTGGCCGAGTCCAACGTTCGTTCCAAAACAATCTGCATCAGAATTCCACATGCATTCCAACACTCCGTGGCGTAGCACTTCCGTGCTTCCTCGATGAGGACTTCGACCTTATTGTCCTTGAAAACTCTTCCCGCAAATTCAAACGCGAGCGCGGCGCCGATTTTTGGGGGAAGCGGCGCCCCGGAAAGTTCCTGAAGCTCCTTGTCAATGGCTTGCCGGACGTCTCGTTGGAGAGAGAACTCACCATTGTTATTATTAAGGCGTACGCCCTTGCCGCAAAGATAGGCAAGAAGTTTCGCCAAGTTGCGCGGCCTGGGAAGGTCTGCAAAAGCAAAGAGCTGCCCCAGTTCAACCGTTGAAACAGACTCACGCTTGTCTTCGATCGTGTGGAAATAGCCAAGGCGGATAATCTGGTCGGTAGAAGGCAGGGCATGAAAATTGGGGAAACGGCCAACCCATTCGTTAACCCGTGTTTTCATTTGGTCTTCTTACTTTCCAGCAGCTTTTTGAGGTGATCTCTTCCGCCCTTCAGAATTTGATATCCCGTTTCCGTTCACGAACCCAACGCAACGTCGGTCAGGCGCACGTGTCCGCTCTTTATTCTCGTCTTGAGGTTATTTACGCTCTCAATGGCTTGGTTTTCTCGGAAGGTCTCAAAGATTAAGTGGCTAATTTCTCGATTAGTGAGGCCATCCACGGATTGACGGCTAGCGGCTTCGAGAGTCCACAAATATTTGTCGAGATTCTTAAGGCCGTTCCATTGCGGGAGATTTGCTTCCGTAGGATCGATCTTCAGATCGTCCACCGATTGCCGCATGGAAAAGTTTGAGACGACCACACTAGGCCGCGATTTTGTTGATTTCGCCGCAGCAGGGACTGCATCGTTTGGCTTTGATTTTATGTCGGCGTTATCCGCACCGCGTGTTCTTGCGTTCAGTTCGTTTTGCAAAAGTCGCTCGAAGGAATGCGCCGCAAGCCTTCGTCTTTTATCGCGCTAACATCTTCCTCAAGTTTCTTGAGCAAATCGGCATATTCAGTCATAGGGTTGGGTTAAGTATCCTGATGTTTAATGCTATCGCCGATGATGACAAGTTCAGAGAGTTACGAAAGGAATCTAGGTAAACCTAGGGTAAACCGAACACGAAAAGGATCATGGCTCAGTTCAAAAATCCGCGTAAAAGTGGTGCGCCCAAGGGGACGATTTTAGAACTTTTCTAGCTGAGTTTGTGTCAGGCCTGCCACAGACTGATCTCCTCACGAAATTGGTCCCGTAGGGCGGTAGAACCTGTAGGCCACTGGTCCGATTACGCTAATCGTCCAAGTGGATTATTTCCGAGTAGGGGACAGATGGCGAGGCCATAGAGAGCGTAGACTAGGGGAGTTACTTTCATCTGGGTTCCAGAACCAGTCGGATTTTGGTTATTTGCTGCAACTCAGCGGCCTGGACGCCGCGTGAGTCCGCCTGCCAGCGAGCAAGCACCGCCTTCTGAAGTCGCCTGCTCTCGGAAGCCGAGAAGAAAAGCCCTCCCTGGTCGGCGGCGCGCAGCTCTCTGCTAGACCATTGGGCGCGCATCAGCCCCATCCCTGAATGGGAATTCGCTCCCAAAAGCAAGTGACCAAACTCGTGCGCGAACACGTGCCCCAGGAGCTGCGCCAAACTCAACTCTCTCTCCACAGCGAAACTCTTTATCGGGTCGTAAAAGATCCATGCATCACACCCGAACCCCTGCTCTCCGTCTTCGGTTGCGTAACCCAATGTGTCTCCCCTTGGAGGGAAGGCTCGCGACTTGGAGAATGGAAGTATGTTCACCGTTAGATCCAGGGTGCCTGGCAGGTTCGTGCACGCCGCACCCCCGGACCACGCGCTGCCATCGAAACACACAACCCAAACCGACTCCGCCCCAGCTTCCTGCAGAATCTTCTTCGCGGTCGTTTCGGCTTTGAGCAAAACGCCTGACTGAATCCGGGCATAGTTACGAATCCGAACCGTAATTTGCTTTTCCTCATTCGGTCGGGCTCTTAGGGCAGCTTGTGGAGCGGCGAGCGAACTCGCCGCAACAAGCAAACTCAAAACTAACCCATTCATGGCAGCAGGCAGATGCAAATCGTTTTTTTTCACGGCGCTTACCTCGGTAGCGCCGAGAATGGGTCAGGGGAAAATGCATCTCAATGGACGGGGTCTGACAATCGTCTGGAACGTCTGTGGCACGCCAAGTATCGATTTTGCAGCTGTTTACAGTCGAATGTGGCGCGCCTCGCTGCGGAAAATCGGTGTTAGACTAGCGACAGTTTGCGACTACTTAGGTGGTTGAGCCTCCCCAGAACGCTTCCGTCTACCGCTTCGGCGTATTCGAGCTCGATTTGCGGGCCGCCGAACTGCGTAAGAATGGCGTGAAACTCAGGCTTCAGGATCAGCCCTACCAAGTACTCCTCAAACTGATCGAGCACCACGGCGAAGTCGTAAGCCGGGAAGAACTGCGCTCCACACTCTGGCACGAGGACACTTTTGTTGATTTCGAAACTGGCCTGAATACAGCCATCAAACGGCTACGCGAGACGCTCGGTGACTCCGCTGACAATCCCATCTTTATCGAGACTCTTCCTCGCCGGGGTTACAAATTTATAGCTCCAGTCGAAGCGCCGGTGAGCCAGGAGAGTCAGGAGCCCGGTTCCAGCGGCCAGCACGAAACTCTCCAAGGGAAAGAGCTGCCGAAGCGTCGCGGCATAATCGCCGCTGTTGTGGCCCTGCTGCTAACCGGCGTAGGCGTAGCCTACTGGTACAGCCAGCCTCGGCCGCCAACTGTCGTCAATATAGTTCAACTCACCAATGATGGAAAACCGAAAGTCCCCACGGCTTCGCCAGCTACCGATGGCGTCCGTCTCTATTTCATCGAAGGGCAGCCTTGGACAACGGGATCGCGGATCGCTCAGGTTTCGGCTACCGGAGGGGAGACGACTTGGATCGCTACTACGATCCGGGAACCTTTGGTGATTGCTGGCATCTCCCCAGATCTCTCGGAGCTGTTGGTCGCAACTGGCTTCGCGGGGGGTCTAGACGGCGCAGCCGAATGGTGGGTGCAGCCATTACCGGCGGGACCGCCCCACCGCGTCGGAAACATTAAAATGTCCACTGCAATTTGGACTCCTGACGGAACGCATATCGTCTACGCGATCGGGCACGCAATCCTGATTGCGAACAAGGATGGAAGCGATCCTCACCAGGTGACAGAGGTGTCGGGGATTCCGCGCGGATTTCGGTTTTCGCCCGATGGCCGGCGGATCCGTTTTTGGGTTATTCAGCAGAAGGGAAATTCCAGTTCGATATGGGAAATGGACGCGAACGGAAAAGACATTCACCCACTTTTTCCCGACTGGAAAGAGTCCTCATACCAGTGCTGCGGAAACTGGTCGCCGGACGGCAATTACTATTATTTTGAGGCGGGCTATGGGAGCACGCAGGCCATCTGGGTTTTGCCGGAGCGCCGTTCCATCTTTCACCGAGCAGCGGGCCCTTCGCGCCTGATATCCGGGCCGCTGCGTTTCAGCGGTCCCGGCCCCAGCAGAGATGGCAAGAAGCTGTTTGTTACGGGTGAGGAGCCTCGCGTGGAACTGTTCCGCTATGACTTGCAAGCTCGGCGGCTCGATTCTTATCTCCCCGGTCTTTCCGCGGGTCCCGTCGATTTTTCGTCCGACCAGAAGTGGATGGCCTATGTCTCCTACCCAGATATGACTCTGTGGAGAAGCCGCCTGGACGGAAGCGACAAGATGCAGCTCACGTTTCCGCCCGTGCGAGCGTACGAGCCGCGTTGGTCGCCTGACGGTTCCAAGATCGCGTTTATGGATGTGCAGTTTTCGCAACCCTGGAAAATTCGCCTGCTTTCGTCGTCGGGAGGGAGCCCTGAGTTGCTTGTGCCTGTCGCTACGAACGCTGCGGAAGCCCAAGCTGATCCAACCTGGACGCCTGACGGCAAGTCCGTCGTTTTCGAACAGTCTGACGGCGCTGGCCATATTGCGATCTATCGGTCGGACGTTAAAACCGGGGAGATCTTCTCCATACCGGATTCCGATGGGCTTTCCTCGCCCAGAATGTCGCCCGACGGTCGCTACATCTGCGCCCTTGTAACCCTTCAAAAGAAACTGATGGTGTTCGATACAAACACGAATCATTGGTCAACTTTGGCTGAGGGGGAGCGGTTCAGCTACAACGAATGGTCGCATGACGGGAAATACGTCTACATGCGGGGAAGCCGGGGCAGTGCAGGGGCTGTGCTTCGCGTGAGAATAAAGGATCGCGTACTGGAACACGTTCTAAGCCTCAAAGATTTTCCTCAGCTCTCCGACGTTTTCGCATCCTGGATCGGATTGACTCCAGATGATGCCCCGCTCTTGATGCGTGATCGCAGCGTCCAGGAGATTTATGCTCTCGACCTGCACTTTCCCTGAAAGTTTCCTAACTGGTGCCAGCTTGCGACTACCTTATGGAACCCACAGCTAGTCTGAGACTTGAAGCCGCCGCCCTGTCACCTCCTGATTAGCACGGACTGCGTCTTCGACGCGTCGCTAGTGCCAGAAACTTGGCGAGACTGGTTTGTTGATTCGACAGCGTTTATGAGCCAAGTTCCTGGAGAGTCGCATACTCGGGAACTTGAAATCCATATGGACGTGTACGGCGTTAATCAGATGAGGAAACCGAATCGGATACGGCACGCCCATTTCTCGCGTCCAGCCATTCTTTATATTCAATTGCAGCGTTACGATTTGGTCCGTCGTTTTGGGAGGACCTTCTATTGAAAGATCGCGTAATGTGTATACTTCTTGCGAATCTCCGTTAGCTCCTGTTCCGTCATCGGGACAACTGGCTGCCCAACCGGAACTGAAACAGCTCGCATGTACTCCTCGTGACCTGATGCCGACCAAATGTCGGTATGGGTTAAGTGGTCCGTGCCGATATTTTCCATACTTATCCAGGTATCTCTCGGAATGAATACAATGGCACCTGCATGCGCAACCTGTACCTTATCTCCCAGCATCACTTTTCCAGTTCCGCTCTGAATAAGAATCAACTCGTCGGCATGCGGATGACGATGGGTTGGAATTTTATCGCCGGGAGCCATATCTTCCGTCACCACAGCCATCGTCTCAGAGCCGCCGTTTTTGGGACCAATTTTCAGAGTGAATGTCACTCCCGGCCTTGCTCGGAACTCACGTTTTTCGCCTTCGTCTGATGCCAAGACCATCGGTGTCGGTTTGTTAGCACTCTCAGACTGCTTAGATGGGATTTGGCGCGCAGCGAGAATCCCACAAAATGCAATCGCTGTAATTGCCATCGCCAAGGGTATATGTCGCACAAACGCCTCACAATAGTCTCGACGTGAAATCCGGCTATGTAGTATCCAGGTGTAGGCCAAGACCTTAGAGCGGCCCGCTTGGGTCCCTGAGTTCTGCTGGAGCATACTCCAATGTCGCAACCGAAATACTTATATAGTGTTTCCAGATTCCTTGGCGGCACGCGCGCCGCAAAACCGTCGGCACTTGGACGTATAGTCGCGTTACCGGACATGTGGCTTTATCTGCGCTATCTCCCGATTCGCATTCAGAGCTGCCGTAGACGACATCTAATCATTTCGTGATAGGCTGCGCTTGTAGAGGGGGGCTCTTGTTAATAACAGGCGGTCGGGAAGACTTTGTGGTGGGAACTGATGAGCTCAAGGACATTCAGATAAATCCACCAAAAGAGAATTCTTCCTTTTGCTGGTTCTATCACGCAAGACGCAAGCATCTGATTAAATACTTTGTCCTGTCCGAACAGCCACAAGTAATTGTGCGTTGTGATGTCAGGCTGATAGTTAAAGATGGAAAACTCATCCCACGATTCAACTTTTCCAAGCGCCGAAGAGAATCACCAAAAGATGTTGTTGAGGAGCAACTCGAACGGACGGAAGAGAATTTGCTCGTGAAAGCTAGCGTTGATCTCGATACCGCTTCCAAGCACTTCTGGGACTTAATGTCTTATTTCCAACAAATGTCAGAACTTGATATCCCAACAGAAAATTCTCGCTGATTACAGCGGAAGATCGCCAGTTCGTGAACGCTGTGCTCCAGCGGGGTCCTGCCACTGCCAAGCAGATCATAAAGGCGGTTTCGCAGGGGGTTTCCTTTTCAGAGGCCGATATAAACGAATTGCTGCAGCGAAAAAAACGACTCGCTGAATTTAAAGCTGCACTGGAGAAACAAGTTGCGGATGAAGATTGGTGGCAGAAATTCTTCGAGCACAATAAGTGGATTTTTGGATACGGGTTGGAGTATGTAATTCTGAGAGTGGAACAACCCCAAGCTCACGTGCTTGGCGCTTCGGTGACAGGAAAAGACGCTCAAAAGGCAGACTTTCTTACTTCAAGTGGCCCAGCAAAATTTACCGTACTTGTAGAGATCAAGACTCCCCAGACTCCACTCTTAAGGGGCAAGGAGCCTATCCGCAGCAGGGCATGGGGTCTCAATACTGAACTGACGGACGCTCTCGCTCAGATAAATGCAAATGTTGAAAGTTGGGGAAATATCGGGCAGGACTCACCCGAAAACAAACAATTCATGCAAGACAAAAATCTCCGTCGAACCGTTAAACCCAAAGGAATCGTGGTAGCTGGAATGTTGAACACACTGGAACAGGATCAAACCAAACTCGAAACCTTTGAACTGTTTCGAAAAGGGATTCACGGTGTAGAAATCATCACATTTGACGAACTCCATGACCGTGCTCGCTACATAGTCGAACGAGTGTAAGCATCGGTCCCTTTTGCTATTGAGACCGATAGTGAGCAAAGAAATCATGAAGTAGGCAGATTTCGGGTCCGTACTGGAATATCTTCCGAGTCTGTTAAACGCGCTTACCGAAGAAGTGCATAATCCAGCTCAATCTCTGGAGAAAGCCTTTTTGTTCCGCATTGAGGGCACCCGTCGCGTTTCGCTGGTCCGCGATAACTACAGGTGCATTCGATATAGAACTCCCGACGAAGGATCATTCCAAGCTGCGCTTGCCGTTTTCTCTCCTCAAGGCAGACGTCCCTACAACGCCGCGGGGTCAAGAATCCTTCTGCTGCAACGGAATCCGCCAGGTGGCGCATCTTCCGTTCCAAGTTCGTCTTCGGGAACTTCCCTTCTAGCGCCCACTCTGGAATAGCGGCCAGCCAAAAATTAAGGTGCTCCCTATAAGGCGGGGGTACGCGCTCGATTGCGGTTGCGGCTTCCTCTTCCGTTTTAGCGAGTTCCAACTTGCCCCAGTCAATTTGGTCTTTGCAAAACTCTAAGAGCTTAAACAGATAGTTTGCGGCCCTCACAACATATTCGGGATGAATCCGACGCTTGCGCCCTCGTGTTTCTTCGGATGCTGTCAAGGCCCTATTTGCGGTTTTTTGGCCAGATCCCAATTTCGCGGAAATACCTCGGGAAACGGGGGGTGAATTTTGCGGAAGTTTTCGGTGTTTGGTCTTTAATTTTGCGGAAGCCTTGTGTCGCTTCGTTGGTCGTGGCACCAGTGGTTCCTGAAACCCATGAGAAAATAGAAGAAGTTAAGGCAATCTTCGCTTTGAAAGTATAGAGCATAAGGGAGTGAGGCACACGATGAAGTCGCTGGAATTGAAACCTGAAGACCTGCCGATGACGGTCAAGCTCAAAACCCAGGACGGAACGAAAGTCTATCTTCTGCTCGGAACGAAACAGGGGAAGCTTCTCCTGAACAAGCCAATGGAGGGCGCGAGAGGATAGCCAAAAAGCAGAATCGATAGCCAGCTAGCCCCACGGCCAGCGAGTTTGGGACACGGGGTACAGCCAGCCAATGTTCAATTTGGCTGGCTTTTCTTTTTTTTCCTATGCGGAACGAGAGCGAACAACACGAATTCAAACCCGGCTTCCCAATGCAAGGCTCGCCCTCTTTAGTGTGCGCCGTCTGCGGGACACCAGCCAGGACTCGCTTCTGCTCCCGCTCCTGTCGGCTGATTGCAAAAGTGCGTGCGACTCGAAGCCGGAGGCCATTGAAAGACCACGTCTGTCAGTGCGGTCACTGCGGAAAATCGTTTCCGGTTGGCAGAAAACGAAAAGCCTTACCTGAAAACTTGGAGCTCGGGGCTACGGATGGGCGCTAGGGGATCGGTGTCACCGCAAACGAATGTGACAAACGTTGCTCGGGAAGGCGGGGTTTGCATCGTCCCGAACAATCTGTCGGAGTCTGCGAGCCGCACAAATGTATGTGCGCTATCTCCGGGCGAGGTTGAGGCTCTTCGAGAGTTCTTTCTGTTGTTGAACGAGTGGGATGAAGCGGAGGGCCGTCATGGACACTGAAATCAAGATCAACTTGGCGTTGGTGAGTGCCAAAGCCCCACTTTGCGCGTTGGCGGATGTAATTCTCTGCTGGCCCGGCGGGGATCTCACGATTCGTCGGTGTGCGGTGTTTGAGAAGCGCGGTGAGCCTGCATGGGCCACTCTTCCGCGCATTCCCGTCGAGAAGAACGGCAAGA
>Ga0207665_10002322_pt1 | contig 12840 bp, 10 predicted proteins | sample LARL112metaG_FD_184351 | JGI IMG/M metagenome (GOLD analysis project Ga0207665, IMG submission 184351) | Corn, switchgrass and miscanthus rhizosphere microbial communities from Kellogg Biological Station, Michigan, USA - LAR L11-2 metaG... | ecosystem: Host-associated > Plants > Roots >...
GTGATGCCGCGCTCCTGCTCCTGCTCCATCCAGTCCATCGTGGCCGTGCCTTCATGGACCTCTCCGATGCGGTGCGTCCTGCCCGTATAGAACAGGATGCGCTCCGTCGTAGTGGTCTTGCCGGCATCGATGTGCGCCATGATGCCGATGTTCCTGCAACGCTCTAATGGGACGGTGCGTGCCACAGTGTTCTCAACTCTTTCTTAGGGTCAAAAAAATAAGCTTTTAGCTCTTGGCTCTTAGCCTTTCGCCAAACCGCTCGCATCTTGGAACTCAAGCCAAGAGCTAACGGCTAAAAGCCAAAGGCTGTTCTTCTACCACCGGTAATGCGCGAACGCCTTATTGGCTTCCGCCATGCGGTGAACGTCTTCCTTCTTCTTGATCGCCGCGCCGCGACCGTTCGCGGCATCCAGCAATTCGTTCGTCAACTTTTCGGTCATGCCCTTCTCGCCGCGGCCACGCGCATACGTAATCAGCCAGCGGATCGCCAGCGAAGTGCGCCGGTCGGCATTCACTTCGACGGGCACCTGATAGTTCGCGCCGCCCACGCGCCGCGTCTTGACTTCGAGCAGAGGCTTGGCGTTCTCGACTGCCTTCTTGAACAGCTTCAAGGCCTCGTCGCCGCCCTTGGCCTGCAGCTGCGTCAGCGCTTCATAGAAGATGCCCTGGGCCGTCGACTTCTTGCCCTGCCACATCATCGAGTTCACAAACTTGGTCACCAGATCCGACTGATATACCGGATCAGCGGCGACCCCGCGCTTTGCGATATGTCCTTTTCTAGGCATTCAGCTACTAGCTCCTGGCTCCTAGCTTCTAGCTAGACCGCCTTCCCATCCACCTAAAACTGTCTCGCCGACCCGTCTTCGCTAGCGACTAGCGACTGACGACTAGCGACTGCCTTTAAGCTTTCTTCGGCCGTTTCGCTCCATACTTCGAGCGCCCCTGATTGCGGCCCGCGACGCCGACCGCGTCCAGCGTTCCACGCACCACGTGATAGCGCACGCCCGGCAGATCCTTCACGCGGCCCCCGCGAATCAGCACGATCGAGTGCTCCTGCAAGTTGTGGCCGATGCCGGGAATGTACGTCGTCACTTCAATTCCGTTGGTAAGCCGCACGCGCGCGACCTTACGCAGCGCCGAGTTCGGCTTCTTGGGCGTTTGGGTATACACGCGGGTGCAGACGCCGCGCTTCTGCGGGCAGGACTGCAATGCCGGACTCGCCGTCTTGTAACGGGGCTTTTTCCGACCGGAACGCACCAATTGATTAAACGTAGGCACTCTGTGCTGCTCCTTCAGCAGGGCTGGTGTCAGGCGCACTCATCCGGAGCACGCACACACTTGCCATGCATCTGCTGTTCCCCGTTTCCGGGTCTGACCAGCACAACTCGTGCCAGTCATATTTCTCGCCGGGCCACAACGTCACCGGAGAGAAGATTTTGGTTTCCCAATCAGACTAATGCCGACGACGGTGGCACCAAGCCAAACTTCGGAGGTGCTCCGTTTCGTCAACCTTGCTTCACATAGCTTCTCGACGGGCGAGAAGTGAGCGCGAAGCATTTCAGCGAGGAAGCTCTCGAATCGTCAGATCCGAAAGCATGTTGTTTCCAAAACTCAGCCGCTCTTCGGAGGCGCCGCACACAAAAAAACGCGCGGCGTGTGAACCCACCGCTTCCAGGCAAGCCAGAATTAACTCGCGGAACCTTTTAAATATAACAAGCGTCCGCGAACATCGTCAACACTATAGCTCGCATCTGAAAGCAGGCGCGAGAAAGAAGGGCAGCCCTTGCTCAAAAACGGGCTCGCCTCTACACTGAAGGTTTTCCAGCAGATACATAGACTCGCCGGAAGGTTCGCAGCTCGCCCCGGCGGGGAGGATGCATGCGTCGGTTTGTTTGTCGGATTTTTACGGCCTTTTTCCTTCTTCTTGGTTTTGCCAGCCTGTATGGCTGCGGAAGCAGCAATCCCGTCGGAACCTCTGTAACGCCGACTCCCACTGCCATCGACCTCACTCCCAGCACCGGCAGCCTCGATCTCGGCGCCACCTTGTTATTTTCAGCACGGCTTACGCCGGCATCGACCACCCCAGTTGTTTTCACCTCGAGTAACCCGAGCGTTTTGAGCTTCGTGCCATCTGCGGCCGGCTTGGCTTGCGCGGGAAAGTGGGACACCTTCGGACGAATTTGCGCGCCGCAAGGAGCCGGCGTGACCCAGGTCACCGCCACCGCGAACGGAGTGACCAGCGCCCCGGTTACGGTCTATGTCCACGAGCACGTTGACCTGATCACGGTTTCCGAAATCAATCCGCCCATTCCACAGCCGGACTGCATCACACTGGCCCAAGGCCCAGGCATCCAGAATTTTCTCGACTTTCAGGCCCAGGCTTTTCGCGTAACCGGTGGAACGAAAATCGACATCTCGAACACTGTCGGATCCTTCACCTTTTCTCAGACCAACAATGCTGTCGCCAAATTGAGCACATCGGACCCGGCCCTCAATAACAACAACGGTACGCAAATCACGCAGGCGCGTTTTACGGCGGCAGCCCCGGGGCTTACCCAGATCTTTGCCAGCATCGCGGGCGTTACCAGTCAGCCCACGCAATTCGAGACCTGCCTGGTGCAATCGGTGAACCTGCAGGTGGGGAACGCCACAACGAACACCTCATTCGCGGTCGCCAATAACACCACGGGGGTGACGCTGACACCCACAGTCACCGACCGACTCGGAAATGAACTCAAAAATCCTATTCCAACCCTTACCTACTTTTCATCGTCCGGCGCCAACGCTACCGTGTCTAGTGGATCGGGCACGGCGAGCGGCACCGCCTCGGTTACAACCAAGGCAACAGGCGGAGTCAGCATCACCGCAGAATGCCTGCCGCCTTCGTGCAACGTGGGCGTACAGCCGGTTCAACCCGTTTACTCATCAACGTCCCCCTCTCTGAACAACTATGTCGGCAACCCAATCGTGGGACTGATCACCGGCACGCCGGCCGGTACGGGCACCGTGTACGTCACTACGACGCAGTGTGATAGCGGCCCCACCGGCCCCATCACCGGGTGCCGGCCCTTCCTGTTTCCGATAGACATAAAGACGAATGCTCCGGGCCTCAGCACGAGCCTCCCGAGTTCTCCCAACTCGCTCATCTTCTCCTCTCTACCGGGGACGACAAGTGCCGGTAAAGCTGCGGCATTGAAAGCGTTCCTTGGCAGTTCAGCCGGACTCATCGTGTTCAGCGCCGGCAGTTCGAGCGCGGCGGGCACCGTCACACAATTGACCAACGTTCCCGGCAAGGTGCTAGGCGTCTCGGTCGATGGCGACAAGGTCATCGTCTCAGACACGAACTCCGTACCCAACCAGGTCTACGTGATTACGGGTCTGCTGGGCACAAGCGAGAGTGTCGTTCCGTTGCTGCTGACCGGCGTCACTGCTGCCGACTTCTCTCCAGACGGGTTGAAGGCCTTCCTGATCGCAGGCAGCACGATGTATGTGTATTCGCCTTCCCAGGCGATGAAGACCATAGCTCTGCCGGCGGTTGAAACGGCGGTCTCGTCTTACGTGAACGGATCTCTTATTTATCTTGCGGGTCCGAGCGGTGTCACCATGCGCAACGCTTGCGACACGACCTACGGACAAGCGACCGCATTCTCGGGCGGCCATCCCACACTGTTCCGCGCCATCGCAGACGGAGTGCGCGCCATCGGCGTGGAGTCGCCCGGTATCGATGTCTTTGATGTGCACGTGCAAGCGCCGACTCCCGCGGCGTTGAACAGTCCATCGACCACGACCTGCCCTTTTTCCGCCACTCCAACGGGGTCGAGCTTCGTCAATCTCGGACAAGGCACCTTTACGCCCCTGAAGCTGTTGATCGCGCCGGACTATTCCCGCGTCTACATTCTCGCCAGCAACCTGGGCAGCGTTTTCGTGGTTGATCTGGGAGTGAACGCAGTCTCTGCGATTCCGCTCACCGGAAATCCTGTGCCGCTCGATGCCAGCCTCACGCCCGACGGAACCCTGATCTATGTCGGCGCCAACGACGGCTCGGTACACGTGGTCAGCACAGTTTCAGGAGGCGACCTCGAACAGATCACGTTCTCAACCACCAACAACAGCAACAAATCAAGCCTCTGCAGCAACGTCCCGCAAACCTGCAATCCGGACCTGGTGGCCGTGCAGCCGTAGTTTAGGCTTGAAGAAATTTGGGAAACAGCTTTGGGAGGGGTATGGCTTTAGCCGTGCCGTAACGCAACGCAATTCACGGCTTTAGGCCCCTGAGGTTCGCTTTCTCAACCGCCGCTAATCGCGACGCCCCTACGCTCGCGCCTTTTCTAAGTCCCGCCCCACGCTGTCGAGCACGCCGTTGATGAATTGCACCGACTCCGGGCTGGAAAACTTGCGTGCGATCTCGATAGCTTCATTAATAACGACCGCACGCGGTGTCTGCGGATAGCCTAGAAATTCCGCCACCGCGCTGCGCAGGATGTTTCGATCCACCGCCGCCATGCGTTCCATACGCCAGTGTTCAGCGTGGCCTTCGATCAGTTTGTCGATATCGACGGTTCGGTCGGTCGCAGTGCGAAACAGATCGTCGGCAAAGCCGCGCACGTCATCCGTAACTTCCTTGCGCTCGGCCCAGAATGTTTTCCGCACTGCATCCGGCACCTGCTTGCCCATGTCCGCCTGAAACAGCATCTGCAGGCACAACTCGCGAGATTTTCTTCGGGTTCCCATAAAGCAGTCGTCAGTCGCTAGTCGTCGGTCATCAGCGGTTCCTTGAAGGTCGCCGCATTTGTGAGAAGTTGAAGGCCAGTTTACAGGAAGGCTGCACCCGAGAGATCGCAGTTTTCGCGAGATCCCTATTTGCCATTTCTCTTTTTCGCAGACTTACTCGACGGCGGACGGCGAGAGGCTTTGCCAACGACTGTTTTCTTGCCTGCTTTGGGGCTCTTGCGGTCAGGGGCGTTCGCTGACGACTGACGACTGACGACCGACGACTGTTTTCGCGATGAGGGACGACTGACGACTGCCTTTAAACCCGCCATCTCCACCGCCGTCAAAGCCGCCTCGAATCCCTTGTTTCCCATCTTTAATCCGGCGCGATCGATGGCTTGTTCGAGCGTATCGCAGGTCAGCACGCCAAAAGCGTGCGGCACGCCAGTTTCCTGCGCCGATTGCCCGATCCCGCGCGCGCACTCATTCACGATCACGTCGTAGTGCGCCGTATCGCCGCGCAGCAGACAGCCGAGACAGATGATGGCGTCATACTTCCCGCTCTCCGCCAGCATGCGAGCCGCCGAAGGAATCTCGAAGCTGCCCGGCACGCGCACGATCTCGATGTCTTCCCTACGTGTGCCCGCGCGGCGCAGTCCATCGAGCGTGCCCTGCAACAGTCGCTCCGTGATGAATGCGTTGAAGCGGCTCACGACGATGGCGAAGCTCTTCCCGGCGCCATTCAGGTCTCCTGCCTGTCCGGCCGGAAGTTCTTCCGGCAACCCGTGCACGGTGACAATGATTTCTCCCGGCAGCGCGAGAGAAAAACTGCGCTCTCCAGTTTTCGGAGAAGCCGAGTCCATCAGAACTTTCAGCTTCTGCTTCTGCGCGATCGCAAACACGTCGTCGGGATTACTCACCTCGAGCACGATGAGCCGGTTAATGTCTTTGAGGTGATCTAACACTTCCTTCGGATACTCCGACGGCAGCGCATTCACGCTCAGCAGGCCGACTGGAGCCGAGAACACAGCAGACCGCTTCTCCGTCTCTGCAAAGCGCTGGAAGCCGATGGCCTCGAGAAAAGCCGTGAGTGCGAGCAAGTCTTCGGGCTTCGTGACGTAGCGTCCGATATGGAGAGACTTGAGCATAGAAATTTCAGATTGTAGATTTTATTTCAGATTGAAGCCCTTCGAACCTGTTAATCTTCCGCGCTTCCAAGCATCGACAATCAATCTGCAATCTGAAATGAAATGGTCTCACTTTCCTTTGAACGCCGCCGCGCGCTTCTCAAGGAACGCGGTCGTACCTTCCGTCTTGTCTTCTGTCGCGCAGCAGACGCCGAACAGGGTCGCTTCCAGATAGAGCCCCTCGACCAGCGGCAAATCGAGGCCGTGATTGACCGCCTCCATTGCATACTGAATCGCCAGCGGCGCGTTGGCGATGATCTTTTGTGCGATGGCCTCGGCGCGCGGAATCAACTCGGCCGGTGCGACGACTTCGTTGACCAACCCGATGCGATGCGCTTCCTCCGCCGAAATCATTTCGCCCGTCAGCACCAACTGCATGGCGATACCCCGGCCCACCAGCCGCGGTAGCCGCTGCGTGCCGCCGTAGCCGGGAATGATCCCGAGTTTCACTTCCGGCTGGCCGAGTTTGGCATTCGAGCTTGCCAGACGCATCGTGCAGGCCATAGCAATCTCGCATCCGCCGCCCAGCGCAAAGCCGTTGATGCAGGCAATCACCGGCTTGCCCATGCTCTCGATCAGATCGAGCACCGACTGGCCGCGATGCGTGTACTCCTTGCCCGAGACGGCGTCGTGCTTCGACAACTCGCCGATGTCGGCACCGGCGATAAACGCCTTCTCCCCCGAACCGGTCAGGATGGCGACACGGACCGCGGAGTCGTCGCGGATGTCAGTGAAGGCGGCGCGCAACTCTTCCATGGTCGCCATGTTGAGTGCGTTGAGAACTTTGGGGCGGTTGACGGTGACGTAGGCGATCGAGTTTTTCTTTTCGTATAAGAGATTTTGGAATTCCATCAAGCGTCTCCGTCAAGAAGGATGAATTCGTAAAGACGTAATGTTCGTTGTGCAATAGAAACGTCTGGCACTTGGAGTCAGTAATAAGACGGCAACACTCAGGGGCAGCATCAAGACTTCGGCTGTATTCCAGTCCAAAGTTCTTTCTGCATAGAGAACAGCGGCTACCCAGCACGAATCCGTAATGAGCGCAAACCACCAACTGGCGTCTGCTTTCCGAAGCAGCGCGATGGCACTGACAACTACCAGGAGAACTTCAGGGTCGGCCACGGCCCACAGGCCTCCATATCGAACATAAAACACTGCGGGAAAGAGCATATGGCCCGCAATCGCAAACTGCCCGATTATCGCCGCGATGACCGCCAGCGGTCGATTTGAAATCGTTAAGCTTCGAGCTCTTGAGTCCGTACCCATTCTCGCAGGTGAAAGCACCGCAATGATCACAGTGTATTCGGACGTGGATTGCTGGGGTCCGAGTAATCGTAAAAACCCTTACCGGTTTTCTTCCCGTACCAACCCGCCATGACCAATCGCTTGAGCAGCGGGGGCGACGCGAAGCGGCGCTCCTTGAATTCGTCGTACATGACGTGCGTGATGTAGTAGGTGGTATCGAGTCCGACGAAATCAAGCAGCGTGAACGGCCCCATCGGATATCCGCAACCCAGCTTCATGGCGTTGTCGATGTCTTCGATCGAGCCGACCCCCTCTTCGTAAGCTCGGATCGCATCCAGCATGTACGGCACCAGCAGGCGGTTCACGATGAATCCCGTTTTGTCGGAGGTGCGTACCGGAACCTTCCCGAGTTTCTTTCCGAATTCGTAGGCGGCGTCATAAACATCGGGGGCCGTGGCAATGGTCTTCACCACCTCGACCAGTTTCATCAGCGGCACTGGATTGAAGAAGTGCAGTCCGATAAACCGCTCTGGACGCTTCACCGAAGTCAGCAATTCGGTCACCGAGATCGACGAAGTATTCGATGCGAAGATGGCTTCCTTTTTCACGATCGGATCGAGAGACGCGTACATCTTCTTCTTCTCTTCAACGTTCTCGATGATGGCCTCGATTACGATGTCGCAGTCTGCGAGGTCCTGCTTCGAGGTCGTTCCCCTGAGCCGCGCCCGCACTGCCTGGGGTGTCTCTTTGATCGTGCCTTTCTCGGCAAACTTCGCCAGCGACTTTTCGATCCCGGCAAAACCCTTGTCGAGATATTTCTGTTCGACTTCCAGCACCGTCACGTCAAACCCGGCCATCGCTGCGACTTGCGCGATGCCGGAACCCATGAGGCCACAACCTAGAACACCGACTTTATTTATGTCCATATAAGTCCTTTTGTGAGTCACCACAGACAAACGACCAACTACTATGCCGACACCGCATTTGTCCGCAGAGGATCAACAAGCTCGGTGATACCTCTCTGCACAAACAGCTCCTGCAACTTCTCAGCACCTTCTCTCAGCTTCAAATCCATTTCTTCTCTGTAAACGGGAACAGCTGCATGAAACAGAGTCTTCCTGCCATCCTCACTTGTCATAACTTTGAACTGGTCACTCACCAGTTGCGGCTCGAGCAGCACCCATCCGCATAGCTTCGTCTCCGGAGTGAATGGCATCGCCGGATCGCCATTGGGTGCGGAATGTCCCCAGAACAGCCAGGTCTTGTATTGGTGTGGGAAACGTGCAAGTTGACGTAGCCAAATGACCGGCCAATCTCTGTTCCAAGTCTCCTGGCTCATCACATCAAACTCTTTCATCGTCCAGTTACTCGGCAGGCACAACATTAATTCGGAATATTCCAAGCCTTCAGCCTGCCTTGGTGCCTTCATCGGTTTGTCACTCATCCCCGAGGTCACGAGGGTATAGAAGTCGCGATCCGGCTTTGGAGCAACGACGTGTACATCAATGTGAACGTATCGAGACCCAATTTCGTGAAGAACCAAACTGGGTTTCCCCACATGAGTTTCGATGTGCTTCTCGATGGCCACACCGGCTACAGAGTCTGCGACGCTTGCGTCTTCGGATGGCGCACCGTACCGCAGAATCTTGGAAAACAGTTTCTTCACGGCGACACTCCTAATCTGCCGGCTTGCTCCGAGTGAACCTCGCTGCTCTTGTCGTTCGCAACCCTTCACGGCTGCGTCAACAGCGGAAAGGGGAAGGAATCTGCTGTCCCTCAGCCCGTGCCAACGCCACCAAGAAGTAGGTCCTTCGCTCCGCTCAGGATGCCAAATCTCAAGGGTTATGTTTTCTCAGTGGCCCTCTCTGTCCTCTGTGGTTGAGGGCCTTTACTGAAAGCTTTCCACCACCATCGCAATCCCCTGCCCCCCGCCAATGCACGCGGTAGCCAACCCATATTTCTTCTTGCGCCGCTTCAACTCGTAGAGCAGCGTGATTACCAGCCGCGTTCCCGTTGCTCCCAGCGGATGGCCCAGGGCGATCGCGCCGCCATTCACGTTGACCTTGCTGCGATCGAGGCCCAGCTCTTTTTCGACCGCCAGATACTGCGCCGCGAACGCTTCATTCACTTCGATCAAATCGATGTAGTCCAACGTCAGCCCCGCTCGCTGCAAAGCGTGCTTGGTGGCCGGCACCGGTCCGCGACCCATCAGTTTCGGATCGACGCCGGCGATGCCCCAGTTCACGATCCGTCCCAGCGGGCTCAAGTTGCGTTTCTGTGCCTGCTCCACCGACATCACGACCACGGCCGCGCCGCCGTCGACGATCCCGCTGGCGTTGCCAGCTGTTACCGTGCCACCCTGCCCGAACGCGGGACGGAGTTTCGCCAGCCCTTCCATCGTGGTCTGCGGGCGGCGGTGATCGTCCTCGGTAAACATCTCCCCGCTGAACTCGCGCTTGTGATTGCGCAGAGGCACCGGTACGATTTCTTCCTGCAGCCGTCCTTCTTTGTAGGCCGCGTCAGCCATCTGCTGCGAGCGCAGCGCGAACTCATCCTGCATCGGTCGCGTGATGCCCTGCTGCTCGCCATACAGTTCCGCGGTATTTGCCATGTACAGGCCGCAATAGGAATCGAGCAGCGCCACCATCAGGGAGTCTTCGAGCTTTCCGCCCGGCGCCAGCGTGAAGCCATCGCGCCCGCGAATCACGAAGGGCGCCTGCGACATCGCCTCCATGCCGCCCGCCAGCACCATCTTGGCTTCGTCGGTCTGAATCATTTGCGCCGCATTCACGATGGCCTGCATGCCCGATCCGCACAGGCGATTCACGGTTAACGCCGGCGTTTCGATGGGCAGTCCCGCGCGCAGTCCAACGTGCCGCGCTCCATACAGCGCATCTCCGGAAGTCTGCTGCGCGTTACCAAACACTACGTGATCGAATTCCTTCGGATCGATTCCCGAGCGGTCGATGGCGCCCTGAGCCGCGAACGCCCCCAGTTCCTGGGCTGTAAAGTCTTTGAGTTTGCCGCAGTAGCGCCCCATGGGCGTACGCGCACCGCTTACGATTGCAATGTCACCGGGTTTCAACATGAGTCCTTCTAGAAAGAGGCCAGATATACGAAGCCAAACCTGTCAGTGTAACAAAGAAGCGCAGCGAGCTTCGAGCCCCGAGCGCTCAACCAGGGACCGCAATCCCCTATCATCGTTCTCCTTTAACCACTTTTAATGAACGCTGCACTTTTTTCACAGACATGAATTGCAGAAATGACGGTCAGCGTTCGGTGCTAGAGTTCTGTAATCGAGCCTGAGAGCGTTCCCCTGCTGGATTAACACTTGGTCCGCTCAGGAGGCATCGAAATGACCAAGACGCTACTTATACTGTGCTTACTCTGCCTTTCGGGTTGTCCAGCCACGGCGCAACAGCGCGCTTCGCCGCACGGCAACGAGACTTTGCTGATTGCTCTGGAGAATGCCTGGAACCAGGCGCAGTTGCATCACGATTCGAAGGCGCTCGACGAGTTGGTGGCCGACACCTTCATCAGCACCGACAATGATGGCGTCTTCCAAACCAAGGCTCAATTCCTGGCCGACAACAAAGACCCTGCTTATGCCCCGACTCTCATGACCAACAGCGACGAGCGGATCTTCTTATATGAAAATGCGGCCGTGGTCGCCGGTACGTATCACGCCAAAGGTTCCTATAAAGGAAAACCCTTCGATCACTATGGGCGATTTACCGACACCTGGGTTTTTATGAATGGAAAATGGTTGTGCGTCGCTAGCCATACCAGCCCACTGAAAAAGGGGCGCTGATCGCAAGCGTGGTGGTGATGGCCGGGCGCCTAACACAAAGGGTTTTACGTGCTGGAAGCTCGTAGCTCCTACGCCACGGCTGCCGACGCCAAGTTCGGCGCCAGCGACAAAACAGTACCCGCGCCCTGGGTGAGCGCGTCGTGCAAAGCTTGCTCGGCACGGTTAATTACTTCCGTGACGATATCGACGGGATCATACGCCGACCGCATCACTGCCTCCGCCAGGCCCGCCGAAAAGGGCAGAGGCTGATCTTTGCCGGGCAGGCGGACGTCCGCCACCAGTTTGCGCAATTTCTCAACCGCGAGCAGTGCTTCCTTCTCCGCCGTGTCCCCGAGGATAATCGCGACCGTGGTCGTGTCATAGCGAAACGCCAAGTCGTTGGAGCGGATGTTCGCCGTAAAGAGCTGTCCCACCTGATCCATGACCGCTTCCAGGGCAGGCTCTCCGAACTCCTTGATCATGGCGGCCCCGCGTCCGAAATGCATCAGCAGGATGCTCAATGGAGTTGCCTGCTGCGCGGCTCGCTGGGCTTCGGCGAGCGCCAGATCGAGATACGATGCCCGCTTCAGCAGACCGGACTTCTCATCCGTGACCGAGAGATTGCGCACCAGCCGCCGCAATCCGGCGTTATTCAACGCAATTACAACCTGCTCGACAAGCGTCTTCAAAACCACAATTTCTGACGGATGCCAGTTACGTTCGGAGCTTTGCATGAAGACCAGCACCCCGATGTGATCTTCTCCATCCACCAGCGGCAACACGAGCAAAGAAGTCACTCCCAACTCGGCCAGCGCTCGCCGTATGGGCTGCACTTCGGCGGCGCTCAAGGTATCAGGAATGCTGACGGTCCCCCTGGCCACGGCCAGATCCTGACAGGCGGTGACCACCGAAGCGAGTGCCGCCGACTCGCCGCTGCCGGTTCCGTCTGTGTGATATTCCTGCAGCGCCGTAGGCGGGAGTCCCGGCTTGCGCATCGCGGCCACGCAGCGCGTGACTTTCCACTGACCGCCAATCTCGTTGGCCGCCGTCGCGAGCACTGCGTTCGCATTGTTCTGGTGATACAGCTTGCGAGTGATTTCTGCGACTCGCGTGAAGCTGCTTACGTCGGCTTGCTCGCCATGCACGGCTGGAGGCACCGCCAGAGCCGCGGCCGGTGCGGGAGCAGGGGCAGCCACCGGCGCGGGCGGTACCGGCGCCGAACCCGCATATCGCGGCGTAACTCCCGCCGCCAAGTACAGTCTCTGCAGATCTTCGTTGCGCTCTTCTTCGCGCGGGAACAGTTCCTGGATTCGCTGCAACCGTTCCACGGCCTTCGTGCGCATTCCGTACTGCACCAGGATTTCTGCCTGCAGCATCAGGTCCTGCAGTGCAGCCGCACCCAGCGTGGGCTCCTCCGCACGCGAGGCTTCGGGAATGGATTTATTCATCTGGGCCAGGCGCGACGCGATCACCTTGAACCGGTCATCCGGAATCTTGCCCTTCAGAATTTCCAAACGCTTCTGATGCCCCCGCTCGTAGGGGTCCACGTCGGCGGCGCGATCCAGGCACTCCCCTGCCTTCTGGAAATTCCCCGTGCTTACGTAGAGATCGAAAAGCTTCAACAGCGTCTGGCAGTAGTCGTTCTCACGATTCGAGGAGTTGAACAGCTCGCTCAGAAACTCGAGCATCTCGGGAGACGAACGATGGCCGGTGGTCAAATCCTGCATGGTGGCCACGAACGCGCGGCGCTCGCCGCGTTTGCGCTGGAACATTTCCAGCTTGCGGGCCAGGGCTACGGCCTCCGCATCCTGCTGGCTGTCGATCATTTTCCCGATCAGATCAACCACCTGCTGAATGCGGCCGGGGTTTTGTTCGAAGAGCTGCCAAACGAGGGGCTCGGCCTCGGAT
>Ga0207665_10002323_pt1 | contig 12836 bp, 14 predicted proteins | sample LARL112metaG_FD_184351 | JGI IMG/M metagenome (GOLD analysis project Ga0207665, IMG submission 184351) | Corn, switchgrass and miscanthus rhizosphere microbial communities from Kellogg Biological Station, Michigan, USA - LAR L11-2 metaG... | ecosystem: Host-associated > Plants > Roots >...
TTCATCCGCATTACGCCGAACTGGGTAAGGTTTGCGGCCGATGGCTATGCAGAAAGGCTTCTCGCAAGTATTGACGAACTCTGAAAGCGTTCGACCAGATTCCTACGATGGAGCCCGTGACTTTTGAGAAGAAGGAGGTTGTATGAGCGACAAGAAACCACCAGTGATCGGCCTAGTGTCCGTGCGGAAAGCATGGATTGACGCGACCTGTTTCGGGCAGTTATTTCGTCCTGTGCACGGGCGCACCGATACGGAAATCTACATTCTTCCTGTCGCGAAATATAACGTCACGCATCCCGCCTTCGTAGAGATCGAATGGTATCCAAGAGTTTTAGATGGCAAGCCCGCAAAGCTCTTCATCCCAACGCACGAAGTAATCGGCATCGCCATCATCGGCTCTGAAGCGGAGGAGCAGCTAGGGAAAGTTGGATTCCAAGTTGAAAGCCTGAGTTAGCTCTTCGGAAAGAACGCGACGAGTAGGGAGGGTTGTGCGATGACGATCATCGCTGGCTTTAAAGTTCACGGAGGCATCGTGTTGTGCGCCGACACGCAAGAGACGGTTGGAAACGTTTCAAAGCGAAACGTGCCCAAGCTGCGCTTTGAAGGAATACCGCCCGTCGGAACAACGTTGAGCGGTAGTGAACTTGCCGTCTCTTTCTGCGGAGCGACCGATAACGGCGCATTCGTTGACAAGCTCGTGGATTCAGCATGGATTGCTGCTAGAGGTGAGGATTCGGTAGACAACGTGTGCGCCGCTATTGAACGCAGTATCAAAGAGACGTACCGAGAGTTCGGGGAAATATATCAGACAGGTTATTGTCCAGTTGCCGAACTCATCTACGGTGTGAAAGTGAAAGACAAAAGCCGACTATTTGCAGCGACTGGCCCGCTCATAAATGAAAAAGACGACTACTGTACTGGTGGCGTCGGGGCATACATGGCCGACTTTTTGGCCGAGCGAATGTATGACATTACCCTCAGCATTCAGCAGTGCGTCATTCTGGCTGCATATATTCTTGTCCAAGCAAAAGAACATGTGGACGGATGTGGCGGAACGAGTCACATAGCGATATTGCGAGGGAACTCGCCTAGCGGCATAGTGGATACAGACAGGATTGCCTTAATCACCGACAACTTAAGAAACTCTGATCGAAACCTTGGCAGGCTACTGCTGCAATCTTCTGATCTCGATCTGAGTGATGAACAGTTCAGAAAAGAGGCAACGGAAGCAATCGACCGATTGGACATTTTTCGGGTTGAGCAAAGGAAGGACTTTAAGAGCTGGAAGCAGTTCAAGAAAACCATCCATTCGTTCTTCGGGATTGACACGCCTGTGGATTCGTTTGGCATATTTAACGAAGATGCAGACACAGGAAAGGATTCGGGAACAAAGCGGCGAGCCGACAAATAAATAAAGACGCTCCGAAGAGCGTCTTTTTACTTGTCTGATCTCAGACAAGCTCTAGTCTTTGCGTTTCTCGATTAGCTTCCAAGCTCTACGAAGCTCAAGAGAGATTCTTACCTGCGTAATCCTCGTGTGCGACTTGTAGTGCTTCTCTGTTGTCTTGACGCTTGAATGCCCTAATAAAGTTGCGACCGTCTCTATCGGAACGCCAGCGTCGAGCAGGTGAATGCTGAACGTGTGACGGAACATGTGGGAGTGGGAACGTTTCTTCTTGCCGTCAGGATGCTTGAGGTCGGCGATCTCGAAGAGCCTGCGCAGAGCACGTTGCCAATCAGCTACAGCCGTCTTGGGAAGCCCGCCACCAGACCAGAAGAAATAGCGCGGATTCGACTTCAGGCCATTCGGAACGTTTCTCAGTTCCTCCGCTACGTCATGTGGCAGTTCCACGTACACAGGCTCCGATGTTTTGGCGCGTGAGAGTATCAACCTGTCCTGATCGTCTAGCCGTGATCGTTCCAGCGTCACAGCATCTCGTATGGCTAGACCCGACCAGCGCATGAGCAGCACGAGCGCACGGACACGACGCCGCTCAGAATCAGTCTTGCCGTAGATGTACGTGGCGTCGAGAATCTTTTCCAGTTCCGAGTTCGTAAAATAGTCAGGCTCTTTCCTGCTCAGGCGAATCTTGCTGAGACCTCGTGCTGGATTTGTGAGAATCCAGCCGTTATTGTGAGCGAACAGGAAGAAGTCACGGACCCGCTGCTGAGTCTTGCTGGCTGCCAGAGCGTTCTCAGGCCACGTAGTGCGCCACTCTTGTAGCTTAGGCAGGGTCAAATGTGCCAGATAGTGAACGCCGTTGCGACCGCACCAGTCAACTAGCCGTCGCTTGAAGATCAGTTCAAGTCTCTTGATCGTGGCATCGGCGAGACGTTCACTGCGCTTATTGTCCAGGTATCGAGTGATCGCGTCAGCTACGGTGAGACCAGCTTCAGCAGGGAGAGGTTTGCCCAGAGCAGCGTCCCTCAGTTCTTGCTCTTTCTTTCGGGCCTTTTCTTCGGCTGTCGTCCAATAGATCGTCTGGGCGGACTCGCGAATCCGCTCCCCGCTCTGCCTGTAATAGAGCCATTTCGGGCACCCGCATTTTCGCCAGTGACGATACTCGCGCTTTCCGCGATACTGACAACTGCGAAGATGACGTGTGAAAACCCCAACGAACTGCGCGTCGTGTACCTGCATAGCAGCTATTCTATAGCCGTGTACACGCTCGCGTACACACAATAGCGCATTTGTTGACTTTCTTGATTATCTCGACACTGTGGAATCAGTAACTTGCAGAGATCGCTGAGACGTGACGGGTTCGACTCCCGCCGCCTCCACCAAACTTTACTTATTTATTTTCAATATCATACAAAATTGATGTTGCAAATTGTACGATGATGGCGGCATGCTTACCGTCTACCGCCGTCACAATCCCGCCTTCTGCAAGAGCACAGATCGCTATTACAAGCGCTGCACCTGCCCAACTTGGGTCGAAGGGAATGGTCGGCGACAAATACGTCCGCCACAGTCTGAAAACGTGTAGCTGGGTGCGGGCCGTCGCCAAAGTGCGCAGAATGGATGCGATGGAAGATCCAACTCCGGCGCCGGCAAAAAAAGACGAACCTGTCACTATCGGACGAACCTGTAACTATCGAAAGAGCCGTCAACGAATATCTAGGTCTTCGGGAGTAATCTCCGTAAAATCGAATGGCTTAGCGCGTTTGTAGGAGCCTTCATCAGGCAACAACTTTTGGAAGTCGATAGGCTTAGGCTTGGATGCTTGTATCCTCTCCTGAATAGTAAGGCTCCAGCATGATGGGCTGATCGCTAGAGAGTGACACGTCGCATAATCTTTAGTAGTCTGAACTTGACTTGGCTAAATGGCCAATTGAGTTGCTCTCGGCCTGCGTGACAACCAGCTAGCGAAAACTCAACCTCAGTATTGCCCGTTAGCATCTACTGTTGCAGCGTGCCTGGTAGTGGTGATCCGCTTTCATTGGTTGCTCCTACGGACGAAGATATCCAGGCCGAGTGACAGCGCGTTTCTGGTCTGCCGCGTAGCTGAAAAACTCGTTGCCGTGCGGCGGGAGCTCACTTTGTGGTCCCAAGCCCCCGATCATTTCCTGGAAAAGGTCGAGGCATATCGGACCGAAAATATGAAGCCATTCGCTTGCAGAGTCTTAGTTCAGCGAGCACACACGTCCGAGTTTGCGTAAGGAGATATTGATCGATCGAGCGTCTGGTTTGCCTTGCTTGGCTTCTTAGTCGGAACTCACATTCCTGAATAGCGGCGGGCAAGATAACAGTCTCCCCGATTGCTTATTGGCTCGCTTGCAGGATTTGTTCCAGCAGCCACGGGTCCGGAGCCAACTGCCCGCGCGTGATCGCATGGACCGTCTCCACGATCTTGGCGTTTACGGGAGTGTGAACGCTGAATTGCGGAGCGATGCTTACGACGTATCCGTTGATGAAGTCGATCTCGGTAATGCGGCCGCGCTCGATATCCTGCAACATTGAGGGTCTGACATCACCGTAGCCTTCGAGTATCTGATCAAGCCAGGCATCGTACTCTTCGCTCGGGACGCTGCGCCCAGACCGGGCTGGCGGAATCGGCTCGACGATCATCCGTTCCGGTCGTGCGCCGCTTGCCAGGGCCACCGACAGGGTCTCGTCATAGGCTAGCTCGAAGACCTCGCGACCCTCTGACGAGGTGATGTACTCGCGCATCGTCCCTCCCGCGACTGCCCCGAGGGTGGTAACCGAGCAGTTCAGCAGGAGCTTCGACCAGACAGCCCCGCGAAGATTTGGCGTGACCCTTAGCTCCACCGCGCGGCCAAGCCATTGACGAACTCGCTCCGCCCGCTCGCTTTCGCCACCAGCAAGTTCACCGATCAGTAGATGACCCGCGTTGCCCTGCTCGTAAATACCCGGTTCAGTCATGGTCGCGCCAAGATTGGACAGACCTCCCAGCACGCATTCCCCGAGCCGGTCCCCGAGCATCTGGGGCACACCGCCGTTCTGGATCGGCAGCAGGGTGCCACCTGGTTCGAGCAGCCCAGACAACTTTGACGCCACCTCGATGGCGTCGTGAGCCTTGGTAGCCAGAACGACCAGATCGAACCTGCTGCCGGTAAGATACTCGTCTAAGGGGGCGACCTCCATGGTCTCGACCGACACTGCGCCTCCCACACCAGTCACCCGTAGCCCGGATGCCTTCAGCCTCGCTGCCGAGTCGGCGTTCCGGGTCGCCAGCCAAACGGGCGATCCGGCCGCCCGCAGTCGGGCAGCAATCAGTCCGCCCAGTGCTCCAATACCCACGATTAGGGTTCTCATGCGCCCTCCTGCAACCTTGCTCTCATTCGCGGGATACGATCCCGGACTACACCTCCACGACTTCACACTCTGTCGTACTTGATTACGTTCCTCTGCCCAGCTTTTAGAAAAGCCGTGACCATAGGATGAGGTCTCGGGCAGCGATCCGGATTGTGGCACAAACAGTGTTGCCAGGAAGAATGGATGCGCCGGTAGTTCATCGCCGATTGTTGCGCTCATGACCTTTGCCCTCCACTCTCAGGACAAGGTGTGAATGGTGCGCACCGCCAAGCCGGCAACGCCCACCATCACCTCTACGCACTGATCTGTTCGTGCTGCCTCCACCGCCTCGCTTTGCCGACTTTCGTTGTTGCGATGAGTCGACCGCTGCCGTTTCACGGCTCTTAGCTTGACTGCTTTACCGCAGATATTCCTTGGCAGCGGCGCTGTGGCCGACTCGGCCTGCACCATGATGCCCGTAACTCGCCATCCGCCTGCTTCTTTGATCGCTTGAATGCTGTTGATGCCCGCGCGCGACTTGCTTGCCATCGCTTTGCAGCATGTAGCTGCTCCATAAGTGCGCGATGTTGCCGTAGCGCTCAATGTGAAATTTCAGCTGCTTTTCTTCCAGCACGGCGTGGCCACGGGCTTTGACGAGGGCGATCCCGTCAACTCGGACAGCTACATCACCACGCAGACTTTGCCGATGTGTCCGCCCGCCTTAAGGTGCAGGAAGGCCGCATTTGAATCCTGAAATGGAAAGGTTCTATCGATGATGGGATGAAGCCGTTTGAGGTCAAACCAACCAACAAGGTCTTCTAACATCGACCGAGATCCCGTCTCGATTCCATCGAGCCGCAAGTTCTTCTGAAAGATCTCAGCCAGGTTGATCTCCGCCCTCAATCCGCCGACGAGGCCCACAACGCTCACGACACCCTCCATGGACACAGACGATATGGATTGTTCAAGAGTGGTGGCGCCGCCTATGTCGATAGCGTGATCGACGCCTTGGCCGTCTGTCAGATCTACAACTTCCACACCCCAGCTGGATCGTTTCCGATAGTTGACCGTCGCAGCGGCGCCCAACTCGCGCAAGCGATCAAGTTTGGCCTCCGTACTGGAAGTCGCGATGACCTTCGCACCCGCTGAAGCGGCGATCTGAAGGGCGAAAAGCGATACGCCGCCGGTACCTTCCACAAGGACTGTCGAATCCGGTCGTAAGGATCCGGCGCGGGTAAGGGCATGCCACGCGGTCAGCGCCGCACATGGAAGGGTCGCAGCCTCGACGTCTGTCAGATAGCCCGGCGCTGGAACCACGGCGGTTGCATCAAGCAGGATTCGCTCGGCCAAGACCCCGTCAGCCGCGGGACCTCCTAGGCCGCCCTCACGCTTCTGTACTGTGAGCGGGCCTGAGATCCATTTCGGCAAAATCGTCGTAATGACCCGCTGACCGACGCTAATTCCGTTACTGCCCGGGCCGACTGCCAACACGACACCCACGCCATCGGATACTGGAATGCGCCCAGTTGGCGGTAGCCAACGGTCATGGCCTTGGGCGACCAGTAGATCCCGAAAATTCAGAGAGACGGCGTTCATTCGAATGAGGACCTGCCCCCGTCCAGGGTCAGGCAATTCGGACCGCTCCACTGGCCTAATATCCCGGAGGTCGAATGATGCCGGCACCTCGATAACCTTCATAGTCGCTCCCTTCAGGTCTGACGATGCCTTGTAAGCTTGCCTTCTGAACTTCGCGCGTGACTAGATCGCCGACGCAGGCTCCGTCTAGCCGACCGTCGTTATCCACCATCAGCACATTTGCAACTCGTGCTTTCTCCAAGGCTTCAAGAAAGATATCTACGCTGCCAAACATGGCGCGGGACATGCGCGACCCATGCAACGCATTCCTATGTCGAGGACAGTCAATCCTATCGGTTGGCGCACCGTCCGCGGCGATTGAAACGAACATCAAGCGCGCTTCGGGTATTAACAGGGCCTTCATGCAGGATCAATCCTTGTCCGCGGGCCCGGTGATTGTCGCATCAAGCGCGGCTGGAATGCCCTCGGGCTCTGAAGGCAACGCACAGCTGGCATCCGGCGCCTGCGCTATCACACTTCCGGAGAGCGCGCCGGCCAGAATCGTCGCTAAAAATAGTGCCCGCAGCATTTTCTCTCCCTCGTAAATTGCTGGCAATTCTGCCCATGCCCTTCCAAACGCGCCATACCCGGTTTTTCAAAGCCTAAGCGAAGCCCACGCACCGTCGATCAAAACCGTAGTAATGGACCTGCTGATGGAGCGGGCGCGCTCCGCTTGTCTAGATGCCGATCGAAGTACACATCCGCCGCATTGAACAACATCATCCACGATGAGTAGCGTGCGAGGTCATGAATTTCGTTCGGAATCATGATTACGTCATGGTCGATGCTGTGCGACCGCAAGCCTTCGATGAGTTCGGCGGCCTGCTGAGACGGTACAACGTCGTCGTCGTCCGCCTGCACAAGCAGCACGGGTGAGTGCCACTGGTCGATGGTCGCGATGGGGGAGGATTCCAACGCCCGGCGGTTCGCATCGCCTCCGTCGATTGGGTTGCCCACCGAGGACAGGAACGTCGACCAGTTATGTATGCCTGCATAATCGACACCGGCCGCGAATGCATCTGAGGCGCGCGCGAGACCGAGGGCCGTCATGAGTCCCCCATAGCTTGGTCCCCAAATGCCTAATCTATGGGTGTCGACGTCCTGTCGGCCTCGTAGATACGTGATAGCGCCGAACACGTCATTGAGCTCGCTGCTGCCGCCGGGGCCGAGGTTGTCGGCCTCTCTGTAGTCAAGGCCATAGCCGGTGCCGCCGCGATAGTTGACTGACAGCACGATGTAGCCCTCGGCGACCAAGTACTGATTGAATGCGTACATCCAGCTATACGAACGGTGGGTATTGAACCCCAGAAACATCTGTCTTTTAGGGCCGCCGTGAAAGAACAGAATCGCCGGGTGCGGCTTGGAGATGGTTTCTCGTGGTAGGAACAGTTGGGCGTACGTTTCCTGGCCATCCTTCGCCGTAAAGGTCACGGCCTGGGGTATGACGAGCTTGGAACTCGGGAAGGAGGACGGGATGGCTTCCGGAGCAAGCCGCCGCCATCGCCCCTCCGCACTCAACACGACCGGATGCAGCGGTTGGTTGTCGTCGCTCTGCAATGCGAAAAGAGCCCCGTCGGCGCCGATCTGCGGATAGTCTTCGATGGCGTGACTCTGGGCGATGCGCACCGCCGAACCGTGCTCGGCATCGACCGTCCATATATGCAACCTGTCGGTGTCATCCTGACTGGACGAATAGACCAGGCGCTTGCGGTCCGAGCTGAAGACGACGTGTGTGACCTCGAACTTTCCCACCGTGAGTGGGCGGGCCGCCCCGCCCCGCACGGCGACGGCATAGAGATGCATCCAGCCGCTTTTCTCCCAGGGGAACACGAGATCATCATGGTTGGTCCAGAACAGATTCGTCGTCGAGGGAAAGTCGGGAACGTCGTTCGTCGCCGACCGCGTCGGACGGAATATACTTCCGGGTCCCGCGTCGGCAATCCAGACTCGTCGCCCCTGGCCGGTTTTCACGTCTGCCGTCCAGATCGACCACGGCCGTCCGGTGCGTCGCGAGAAAAATTCGGGGGGAGTTTTCTGGGCCGGCACATGAACGAAAGCGATCTGCGCGCCGTCTGGTGAGAACGCGGGCGAGCTGTCGTAGTCGAGACTCGGACTCAACCAGACGATGGTTTGGTCAACGAAATCGTAGACACCGACCAGCGAGTGGCTGCCTCGATGGCTCGCGAATGCCAGGCGCTTGCCGTCCGGCGCCCAGGTCAGCGAGTCCACAGTCCCCTGATCGATGAGCAATGGCTGCGCGTCGCCATCGCCGCTCGCGGCCACGGTCAGAATTCTTTTCTTGTCGACAAACAGCAACCGGCTGCCATCGGGCGAGAAGCTAGGGAATTCTCCCGCACCGACCTTATGCAACGCGCCGCCGGCCGCGGCAACCAGCCATACTTCCCTGGGCATGGTGCCTTCCGGGGAGGTATTGACATTGGCCGGAGTATCGTCCTCAAGACTCTGGCCCCGTGTGAAGGCGATCGACTTCGTATCCGGCGACCAGGCGAGTTCGCCGATATCGAAACCGTCGTCTTCTGTGTACGGGGTGATCTGGCGCGCTTTCGCGCCATGGGAGGGGTCTGCTACCCAGATATTACTGCAGCCCTTCGCGTTGAATACCCACGCGACGGCTGTGCCCGTTGGCGCTGCCATCATGTCCGACGCAAACGGCGCCTGCATCACATCGTTGAGTGTATAATCCGCTGGATGGGCTCCCGCAGCCTGCGTCATGAATAGGCCTGCGCAGGCTGCCGCCGCGCTCCAGAGCCGCAACTTTCCCAAACCGAAGTCAATCATGTGTCTTCCCTTGTGACTATTCAGAATTTGGTATCCAATGCAAAAACAATGCGGTCAATGTCTTGGCCGAACTACCCAATAGCGGTAAGACTTTGTCTCAGACATCACTCATCGACCTCGGCAATGAGCTCAGTCTCCACGCACGCCCTAAATGGAATCTGCGCCACGCCAAACGCGCTGCGCGCATGCGCTCCACGCTCGCCAAAGATCTCCAGAAAAAGTTCGGACGCGCCGTTGGCAACCACGTGCGGCGCGTTTCAAGCCATGCCCACGCAATCACAAAGGCGATCACCGGTACGGCAAAAAACAAGCGGCCGGCTATGCGCGGATCGTTCCCTCGCCGACAACCACCGCCTCGCCGCCGACCTGAACCTCTTCGAGAACTCCGGCACGGCTAGAGAGCGCAACGTGAATACGACTTGGGCGGCCCATCCGGACGCCTTGGAGGCTCACGAGCCGCGACGCAGTCTTGGCCGATACAGCCTTGTACTTGAGCAGATATGCGCCCAGCGGTCCGCTGGCGGCGCCAGTGGCGGGATCCTCCGGAATGCCGAAGCCGGGCGCGAACATTCGACTGTACACCGTGGCATCATCATTGGCTGGCTGAGGCGAGAATACGAAAACAGGGTGCTCTTCGAGGTTCACCGTGCGGAGTAATGCGCACAGCCTCGCACGATCAAGGGCTGCCGCATCGACCGCCGCGCGCGACTTTAGCGGAACGTACACAAACGGGACGCCAGAAGAAGCGATCTCTACCGGCAAGTCCCCCCCGGCAAAGTCGCTTGGTTGAACGCCAATTGCGGCGGCAACCGCGACGGTGTCGGCGATGACAGGCCCCAAGGTGGGAAGCGGTTGCGTCATCCAAGCAAAGCGCAGGCCGTTCTGACCCCATTCGAGTCCCACGGTCGTTGGTCCGATACCGAGGCCGAGCACCGTCTTATCGGCGCCCGCACGCAGTCGTCCCGCCCCCGCGAGCGCAAAAGTCGTTCCGATCGTCGGACTTCCAGCCATCGGTAGCTCCCGGGATGGCGTGAAAATGCGAACGCGCGCGTCGGTGCCGGAAACCTCGGGAGGAAATACGAACGGGGTATCGGGGAAAGCCATTTCATTCGCGATCCGCTGCATCCGCTGTTCGTCAATTCCCGCCGCATCGAGGAACACGGCCACCTGGATGCCCGTGAATGGCTGGTTCGTAAAAACATCGAGATGGACGTACTCAAGAACAGGCATTGGCTCCCCACTCCTTAATATGTAAGCGAATTCCCCCTCGCACCAGGCATAGGCTCGGCTTGTTCCCTGGAACGCTGTTGGCTGTCAGCTGTGAATATAGACCGTCCAGGTAACGGACAAGATCTTCCACTGCCCATCAATTTTGCACACCTGCCAGTGTTCGAGGCCTGAATGGTGAACCTTGTCGTTGATGACAAAATCGTAATCAAATGTCACCAGTCCTAGATCACCGTCCTGGCGAATCTCGATATTGCGAAAGTTCTCATCGAGTTTGTCCTTCGACGTAGCGAGTAATTTCGCAAATCCATCTAGCTGGCTCGGGCCAATCCCATCGAACTGAGCGTTATATTTGCGGGCGCTATCAACTTCTTCCTGGTTGTTGATGTGATGAAAGAGCACATCGGGGTTCAGCATGAGCTTCGTTAGGGCGTACCCGTCCTTGTGAATAATATCCTGACGGAACTCCTCCACCATGCTGCGAATTTTCGTAAGGTCAGATTTGAATTCGGTCTCCTGGCCCTGCGCCAATGCTTGACCAGCCAAGGCACACGTAACGAGCACGATGAAGGCTACGCCCGCTTTCTTTCTGTTCATCTGACATTTTCCTTTCACATTTTGATTTTGGCTTGGATCACGAAACGCTCGTGTCGTCTCCAGCTCCTGCTCCAGGCATCTTTTATTCAACTGCCTTTCGTTGAGTTGGCACTATAGTACCATTTTTCCATTATAGAACACAACGATAAAAGCGGAGGCGACGCAGTCAAGTGTCGCAGAAGGCGTGTGTCCGCGGAGGCCCCCTGATGAGGCTGAGCGAGCTAGGACAGTCGCGTGCTTGAAGAGGAAATGCGGATTGTTGCTGGAACTACTGGGTCAACGATCATGATGCTAGAACCCCAGGTTGAGATTCTGTCGCTTCCTCCCGCCACGGAATCACTCATCCAGGACCGCCTCCTGCACTTGGCGACGGCGTGGCATTTTGGTGCTCGCAGAACCCACTTTGCGCTTACTCGGATGCATCTCACTCGCAGACTCAACCTCTGGCGGAGCGGGACGATGGTTGGTTCCGGCGGCGTCACCCGAGACGTCCATTGCCAGGTAGTACACGCAGGGAACGCGACTGGGGTTTCGAAATCCGTGCATGCAGTCACCATCAAAGTACATGCTGTCACCAGCCTTTAGAGTATGTGGTTCGCCATCGAGCGTGAACAGCAGCGTGCCTTTCTCCACGGCTACGTACTCGCGCGAGCCGTGGGCGTGAGGGAGAAACATGGGGCCATTTACCAGCGGGCCAACCGTGATGCGCATGAGTTCGAATTCAACTCCTGGCAAGACTGGGGACAGGATTCGCCGTTCCCAACCTGCCGCTGCCCTCACCACCTTTTGCCGGCTGTGACGCAGAACAATTACTCGCGCGCTGGTCTCTTCTTCGACAAGGCGGGAGAGGCTTGCGTCAAGGCCGGTCGCGATGCGGTGGAGGACGACGACAGTGGGCGCCTTGGCTCCTCGTTCGATGGCGGAAATCATGCTGCGGCTCACCCGCGATCGCTGACTCAATTGTTCCAGTGAAAATCCTCGCCGAATTCGTTCGTCTCGCACACGGCGGCCAATCTCGCTCAAACTCAAGATCCCGCGAGTCTTATTTTTCTCCGACACGTAACCTCTCCTTCGCAATTGGTTCTATAGTAGAATTATAACACTATAGCGTCGAATGCTGGAATACTGCTCAATAAGGGACTCGGAGGGAAACAGCACCCGATCAGCAATCAGTCCCGCCCAGAGTATTGCTGCCGAAAGATTCCCTCGAGTGACGGGCTAACCGGAAATTGCGGTTCAGCCGAGTCCGACAGTTCTGCGTCGTCCTCACAACAGAGCGTGTAACGTCAAGTCTCGGCTATCACACATAATCGTGATGCTCCCAAGGAGGGGGAACATCATGCTGGTTCGCTATTTCTGACGGCCATCACGTATCGAGCAACTGCGCAGTATACATGCGCTGCGACACACATGTTCGTTGGCTTGCGACAACACAAGCTGGTGGGACGCGGAAGGCCGGAATGACGAGGAAGGCCGATCGTCTCGATAGTTCTGCGAAATGCAGGGTAGGCGTCGTGCCGGAACAGTTCATTATGAGCGTGGCATCCTGAATGACCTGGAAGTAACGCGCGGAAATGGTGCTGGTTCCAGAAACATCCGGCTCGCAGCGATCAAATCGTTCATGCGGTACTTGCGGTACTTAGAGTATAGGGTGCCGTCTGCGCTGGAACAGATTCGCTGCATCCTGTCGATTCCTACCAAGAAAACGGACGTGCGTCTCGTCCGGCACCTCACGGCGCAGGAAATGCAGTCCATTTTGAACGCTCCTAATCCAGTTCGGCGGGTCGGTATTCGTGATCGCGCAATGCTGCACCTCTGTTTC
>Ga0207665_10002324_pt1 | contig 12832 bp, 7 predicted proteins | sample LARL112metaG_FD_184351 | JGI IMG/M metagenome (GOLD analysis project Ga0207665, IMG submission 184351) | Corn, switchgrass and miscanthus rhizosphere microbial communities from Kellogg Biological Station, Michigan, USA - LAR L11-2 metaG... | ecosystem: Host-associated > Plants > Roots >...
TGTCGAAGCCGTCAGACCTGCCTCCCGAACTGCAAGGACGGCTGCCGATTCGGGTAGAGCTGCTGCCGCTCACCCGCGACGATTTCCGGCGCATTCTGACCGAGACCGAGGTATCGCTGATCAAGCAATATGTTGCGCTGCTGGCAACCGAGGGAGTGAAGCTCGAATTCACCCCGGACGCGATCGATGCCATCGCCGATGTGGCGGTCGCGGTCAATTCGAGCGTCGAGAATATCGGCGCACGGCGGCTGCAGACGGTAATGGAGCGCATTCTCGACGAGATTTCGTTCGCCGCACCCGACCACCCTGGCGAGACGGTAGCGATCGATGCTGCCTACGTGGACAAGCACATCGGCGATCTCGCCAAGAACACGGATTTGAGCCGGTTCATCCTCTGACTGGTTGCGCGCCCGGGCGGAAATCAGCGCCGCTGCGCCCTCGCGCGATCAAAAATCGGTGGCAATGCCGTTGATCTCCCAGTCCCCGTAGCGCACAGGATCGAGCTTGCCGCTGCCGCCCGATTCCGGCGGCCGTGGCGCAGCCGTGCAGTCGCGCGCGGCGCGGCGGGCCGCGGCTTCGGCGAGCGCGCGCTCCGCCGCCGGCGATACCCGCTTTTTCGGCGGCGCTGCCGCCGACGCGGGCTTCGGCTTCACCTCGACCATACCGTGAATGTGCTCCCGGGCGCTCCGGGATCAAGTCCCGCCATGCGGCATGACGGAGCAGGCCCTGGCAAGCCGGCGGCGCCGACCCAACATTTTATGCGACAATGTTGAGCCTGCCTGCGCCACAAAGGCCAAATGGGGAAGCGCCATGAACTACTTGCGTACCGCCATCCTGTTGGCGGGGCTGACCGCCCTGTTCATGGGCGTCGGTTATTTGATCGGCGGTGGGAGCGGCGCATTGATTGCGCTCCTCGTTGCCGCGGGCATGAACCTCGCCAGCTATTGGAACGCCGACAAGCTCGTGCTGGCAATGCACGAGGCCCATGAGGTCGACGAGACCACTGCGCCCGACCTCGTGCAGCTCGTCGCGGAACTCGCGCGACGCGCCGGCCTGCCCATGCCGCGCGTCTACATGATGGACAACCCGCAGCCAAACGCGTTTGCGACCGGACGCAACCCAGAGCACGCGGCAGTCGCGGTGACGAGCGGGCTGTTGCAGATGCTCTCGCGTGAGGAAGTGGCCGGCGTGATCGCGCACGAGCTCGCCCATGTCAAAAATCACGACACGCTGACCATGACGATCACCGCGACCATCGCCGGCGCCATTTCCATGCTGGCACAGTTCGGGCTGTTCTTCGGCGGCCAGCGCGACAACAACAGCGGACTCGGCGTGGTCGGCACCATCATCATGGTGATCCTCGCTCCGATCGCGGCCATGATCGTGCAGATGGCGATCAGCCGGACGCGGGAATACGCGGCTGACGAACTCGGCGCCCGCACCAGCGGACGCCCGGACGCACTCGCCTCCGCGCTGGCGAAGATTTCCGCCGCTGCCGAGGCCGTGCCGAACCCCACCGCCGAGCGCACGCCGGCGACCGCGCATCTGTTCATCGTGAACCCGCTGACCGGCCACGGCATGGACAATCTGTTCTCGACCCACCCTTCGACCGAGAACCGCATTGCTGCGCTTCGGCACTTGGCGGCGGAAATCGGTTGGCGCGGCGGCGCGGCGCCGAGCGCTCCCGCCTATCCTCGGCGTAGCGCCAGCCCGTGGGGCAATTCGGCTGGCCGCAGCGAACAGCAACGTGGCCCGTGGGGTTGAGATCCTCGGGCTCGCCGCATCCTGCCGTTTCGTGGCAATGACGGACATGGCCCGCAGCGACCTCGCCGTCGATGCTCCCGGTTTCGCCGCGCGGCGCATCGCTGCCGAGATCCTCGAGAGCGTGCTCCATCGCCGCCAGCCGCTCGACAATGAACTCGAACGTCGGGCGGCAATGCCCGATTTCGCCGCGCTTGCGTATCGCGACCGCGCCTTGGTGCGCAGTTTGGTCATGTCGGTGCTGCGTAAACTCGGGACGTTGCGCCATCTTCTGCACCAATGGCTCAAGCTTCCCGCGGGCGCACCGCGCGTCGAAACGGCGTTGCTTCTCGGCACGGCGCAAATCCTTTGGCTCGACGTGGCAGATCACGCGGCAGTGGACCTCGCGGTCCGGCTGGTCCAGGCCGAGCACCATGCGGTGCGCTACGCCGGTCTCGTCAACGCCGTGCTGCGGCGCGTCACGCGCGAGGGCAGGCATTTCATCTCGACCCTCGACATGGCCGCGCTCGACACCCCGCAGTGGCTGCTGGCACGCTGGCAAAAAACCTATGGAGCAGAGACCGCGCACGCGATCGCCGTCGCCAACGCGCAGGAGCCGGCGCTCGATCTGACGGTCAAGAGCGACCCCGAATATTGGGCAAACGCGCTCGGCGGGCGCGTGCTTGCGACCGGATCGGTGCGCGCGCTCGTGCATGGTCCGATATCGCAATTGCCGGGCTATGCCGAGGGAGCCTGGTGGGTACAGGACGCCGCCGCGGCGCTCCCGGCGAAGCTTTTGGGAAACGTGCAAGGGCTTGCGGTCGCGGATCTATGCGCCGCGCCCGGCGGCAAAACCGCCCAGCTCGCGGTTGCCGGCGCCCGCGTTATTGCCGTCGACCGCGCCCCGGGAAGGCTCGAACGGCTCCGATCAAACCTCACGCGCCTGCGGGTCAGCGCGGAAACGGTCGCCGCCGACGCGACGCAGTGGCAAGCCGGCCCGTTCGACGCCGTCCTCCTCGATGCGCCCTGCTCGTCGACCGGGACCATCCGGCGCCATCCCGACATCCCCTGGCTCAAGCGCCCGGCCGACATTGCTGCGCTCGCGGCGCTGCAGCACCGGCTTGCCGCGCAGGCCGTCCAGCTGACGAAACCCGGCGGCATCCTGGTTTATTGCAGCTGCTCGCTCGAGCCGGAGGAAGGCATCGAAATCGTGCGCGATCTGCTCGATCGCACCGGCGGTCTCGTCCGTCGGCCGATCTCGGCGGATGAAATCTATGGCCGCAGCGAGTGGATCACCGCCGACGGCGACCTGCGGACGCTCCCGTGTCAGCTGCCGGACCCCGATTCGCGCATGGCCGGCCTGGATGGCTTCTACGCGGCCCGTCTGCAAAGGATTTGAACGCCTTATCCTTGGTTGGCCGCTGCCCCACCCTTGGCTATGTTGCGGGCGCGGGCGATCGCCCGCGCGGGAGGGAAGTGAGCGCCTCGATGTCACGCGTTTCGGTCGCGGAAGGCACGAAATTGTCCGTGGTCCTGGCGCGTGGCCTCCTTGGCAGGCTCACCAGCCGCGTTGCGGCGCATCCAATCCTCAACTGGCCGTTTTCCTTCGGCAAGGCGGACCGGATCGTCATCGCGCCGCAGGACCTGCGAACCAGCGACGGCACCCGCGCCAGCGAAATCTACGCCGGCCGCTTCGCGTTTGCGGGCAAGGTCGTCACCTGCGATTCACGCTCGCCGTTCGAGATTCCGGCGCCGTCCGAAGACTGGGCGGCGGCGCTCTTTGGCTTCGGCTGGCTGCGTCATCTGCGCGCCGCCGAATCCGGAATCACCCGCGCCAACGCACGCGCGCTGGTCGATGAATGGATCGCTCTCAACAGCTCCCATGACGCCATCGCATGGCGCGCAGACGTGGTCGCGCGGCGCGTGATGTCGTGGCTGAGCCAGGCGCCGCTGCTGCTCGATGATGCCGACGTCCATTTCTATCGACGATTCCTGCGCAGCCTGAGCCGGCAAGTCCGCCAGCTCCGACACACCGCCTCGCAAGCACGCGACGGCGTGCCGCGACTGCAAGCCGCGATGGCATTGAGCTATGCGGCGCTGTGCATGGCGCGCCAGCAGCGCCACATCCGCGCCGCCACCAAACGCCTCTCGGAGGAGTTGGCGCGGCAGATCCTGCCTGACGGCGGCCACATCAGCCGCAACCCCGGCGCGTTGATCGAATTGCTGGTCGACCTTTTGCCGCTGCGCAGCGCGTTCACCGCCCGCAACCTCGTGCCGCCGACCGCGCTGCTCAATGCCATCGATCGAATGATGCCGATGCTGCGCTTCTTCCGGCACGGCGACGGCAACTTCGCGCTGTTCAACGGCATGGGGCCGACTCCGACCGACCTGATCACCACCATTCTCGCCTACGACGACGCCCGCGGCGCACCGCTCGCCAACGCACCCCACGCCGGCTACCAGCGTCTGGAGGGCGGCGGCACGCTCGTTCTGATGGACGCCGGTCGCCCGCCACCGATGGCGGTGAGCCAGGAAGCCCATGCCGGCTGCCTCTCGTTCGAGCTGTCGGCCAAGCAGAACCGGATCGTGGTCAATTGCGGATTGCCGGTGGCGAGTCGCGAAGGCTGGCGGCAGGTCGCGCGCACGACGGCCGCCCACTCCACCGTCACGTTCAACGATACTTCCTCGTGCCGATTCATCGAGGCTGGTCCCGTTAGGCGCATGCTCAACGGCACGCCCATGATCGCCGGCCCGCGCAACGTCGCCGTCGCACGCGAGGAGCTAGAGGCCGGCACCTTGTTGCGCGCGTCCCATGACGGCTACGCCGACATCTTCAATGTCGTGCACGAGCGCGTCCTCATGCTCTCGGCCGATGGACGCAGGCTTGACGGCGAGGATTCGTTCACGCCGGCACGCGGCGAATTGGTGCCGGCGGAGCGCGATCAATTCGCGGTGCGCTTCCACCTGCATCCGTCGGTCAAGGCGAACCGGCTGTCCGACGGGCACGGCGCCATGCTGGCGATGCCGAACCGGGAGGTATGGACGTTCACCGCCTATGGCGACCGCGTCGACGTCGAGGAAAGCGTCTATCTCGCCGGTCCGGATGGACCGCGCCGCACCGTCCAGCTCGTCATTTATGGCCGCGCGCGCAACGTGCCGCGGGTGCGTTGGACGTTCGCACCGCATGCGACACAAGCCGCCGGTATCTCCGGCGCTGGCGGCGCCCGCCGCGGCCGCGCCGACGAACCCCAGTTGCCGTTGTAACGCCTTGGGCTCAGCTTTGAATGTGGCTTTCGCTGTGATACCGAACCCGAAGTTTGCACGTGTCGTTCTGCAAGGGCAGCTGCGAACCTCGGGTTCAAAAGAGGCACTAGAAGCATAAGGTTGCTAGTGTCCCTTTGATTCCGAAGTTCGCATCAGAGGGTGCCGCAAAGGTTTGCGAACTTCGGAATCGGGACACTAGCCGATCATGACCGATCGCCTCCGCCGCGCCTGCCGCGCTCTGATTTCCGTTTCCGACAAATCGGGCCTTGTCGAGTTCGCCCGCGCGCTGGCCGATGAGGGAATCGAGCTGATCTCGACCGGCGGCACCCGCAAGGCGCTGGCGGACGCCGGACTCCCGGTGCTCGAAGTCTCCGAGCTGACCGGTTTTCCCGAAATGATGGACGGCCGGGTAAAGACGCTGCATCCCAAGGTGCACGGCGGCCTGCTCGCCGTGCGCGACAACGAGGATCACACCGCCGCGATGCGCGCGCACGGCATCCGGCCGATCGATCTCCTCGTCGTCAACCTCTACCCGTTCGAAGCAACCGTCGCCAACGGCGCCGGCTTCGAGACTTGCATCGAGAACATCGACATCGGCGGTCCGGCCATGATCCGCGCCGCGGCCAAGAACCACGCCGACGTCGCGGTCGTCGTCGATCCGAGCGACTACGCGGCCGTGCTGGCAGAGCTGCGCCAACACGGCGGCACGACGACGCTCGCGCTGCGGCGCAAGCTCGCTGCCAAGGCTTATGCCCGTACCGCTGTTTACGACGCGGCGATCGCCAATTGGTTCGCCGAGCAGCTCCGCGACCCGGCGCCGGCGTTCCGCGCAGTCGGCGGGCATCTTCTCGAGCCGCTGCGCTACGGCGAAAATCCGCATCAATCGGCGGCGTTCTATCGCACGAGCGAGCCGCGGTCCGGCGTCGCTACCGCGCGCCAGGTGCAGGGTAAAAAGCTCTCCTACAACAACATCAACGACACCGATGCCGCCTACGAATGCGTCGCCGAGTTCGATCCGCGACGCACAGCGGCCTGCGTCATCGTCAAACACGCCAATCCCTGCGGCGTTGCCGAGGGCACAAGCCTCCTCGATGCCTATCGCAAGGCGCTGGCTTGCGATCCGGTGTCGGCGTTCGGCGGCATCGTGGCGGTCAACCGAAAGCTCGACGCCGAAGCCGCGCACGCGATCACCGACATCTTCACCGAGGTGATCATTGCGCCGGAAGCGAGCGAGGAGGCCGTCGCCATTGTCGGCGCGAAGAAGAATCTTCGCTTGCTGGTCGCCGGCGATCTGCCCGACCCGCGCTCCGGCGGCATGATCGTCAAATCGGTCGCCGGCGGATTGCTCGTGCAGTCGCGCGACAACGCCGTGGTCGACGATATGGCGCTCAAGGTGGTGACCAAACGCGCTCCCACCAACGCCGAGCTCACCGATCTCGCCTTTGCTTTTCGCGTCGCCAAGCACGTGAAATCGAACACCATCGTTTATGCCAGGGATCGTGCCACGGTCGGCATCGGCGCCGGGCAGATGAGCCGTATCGATTCCGCCCGCATCGCCGCGCGCAAGAGCGCGGATGCGGCCCGCGCCGCAGAGCTGCCGGCGCCGCTGACGAAAGGCTCGGTCGTCGCGTCGGACGCCTTCTTTCCGTTCGCCGACGGGCTCTTGGTCGCGATCGAGGCGGGCGCCACCGCGGTGATCCAGCCCGGCGGCTCCGTACGTGACGACGAGGTGATCAAGGCCGCCGACGACCACGGCATCGCCATGGTCTTCACTGGCGTGCGCCATTTCCGCCACTGAGCTCGCGCGCCGCTTCGGCCCTGGCCAGATCCCCCAGCAAGCTCGCTGCCACCGACAGCTTGGACAAGGTCAGGCCCGAATTGGCGATCTCGTTGATCGCCATTGAGATGCGCTCGACCTCGGCCTTGCGGGGCGCGACCCAGGCCTCCACCGCGGCACGTCCGGCCCCGGCATTCGCCATCATCGCGGCGGTGAGCCGCCGCTCGGCCTCGCCGATCGAATCGAGCGCGCGGTCCAGCGCGAGGCGATCGAAGTAATCGGCAATGACGATGCCGCGCGCGGCACCGACGATCCGGTCGAGGCGAAAGAACGCGGCGGCGGCGAAATAGGTTGCCGCAACCTCGGCAATCCCCCGCCCGGTGCGGTCGGCCACCATGACGATATCGGGCGCGCCCACCAGTGCCGGCAGGGCGGCGATGCGGCGCGCCAACGCCTCCGGCACGCCCTGCCTGCGCAACTCGCCCTCACGGGCGGCAAGTGCGGCGGCGGGTGCTTGCGGCAGCGCGGCTTCGAGCGCAGCCTCGACCGCGGCGATGCCCTCGCGATAGTGCGCAACGATTGCGGCGAGCCCCTGCGCGAGCTCCGCGTTGCGCAGGAACCAGACCACGCGGTCGAGCAACAGATCCTCGACGGCATGATAGAGCTCGAGCTGCAGCTGGCCGGGAATTTTCGCATCGAGGGCGTCGATCTCGGAGTTGAGCGCGGTCATGCCGTAGCTGTCGCGCACGGCGGCGAACGCGGCAGCGATCTGTGCCGCCGACGCGCCGGTCTGATCGGCGATGCGCACGACGAACGAGGGACCGCCGCGATTGATCATGGAATTGGCGAGCTGCGTGGCGATAATCTCGCGCCGCAGCCGATGTTGCGCGATGGCATCGGGGAATTTGTCGGTGATGGCGGCAGGAAAATAACGCCCAAGCTCGCGGCCCAGATAGGGATCGTCCGGCACGCTCGATTGGACGAGCTCATGGTTGAGCGAAAGCTTGGCGTAGGCGAGCAGCACCGAAAGCTCGGGCCGCGTCAGCGCCTGCGAGCGCCGGCGGCGCTCGGCGATCTCGACGTCGTCGGGCAGGAACTCGACGGCGCGGTCGAGCTCACCCGCGCGCTCCAATGTCTGCATCAGCCGCTGCTCGAAACCAAGGTCCTCGAGGCCGCGCCGTTCCGCGAGCGAGATCGCGAGCGGCTGCAGGTAATTGTTGCGCAGCACGAGCGCCGCGACGTCCTCGGTCATTGCCGCTAGAAGAGTATCGCGCGCCTCGCGCGAGAGACGCCCGTCGCGCATGGGCGGCGCGAGCGCGATCTTGATGTTGACCTCGACGTCGGAGGTGTTCACGCCGGCCGAATTGTCGATGGCGTCGGTGTTGAGCCTGATGCCGCGCAGCGAGGCCTCGATCCGGCCGCGCTGCGTCATGCCGAGGTTGGCGCCCTCGCCGATCACTTTGGCGCGGAGCTCGGCGCCGGTGACGCGCAGCGCATCATTGCCGCGATCACCGACCGCATCGTCAGCTTCGAAAGCGGCGCGCACGTAGGTGCCGATGCCGCCGAAGAAGAGGAGATCGACCGGCGCTTTGAGGATGGCCCGGATCACCTCGTGCGGCGTCGCTTTGGGCGTCGCCAGGCCGAGCGCGGAGCGCGCCTCGGGCGAGAGCGCGATCTCCTTCGTCGCACGCGAGAATACACCGCCGCCGACGGAAATAAGCTTGCGATCGTAATCCTGCCAGCTCGAGCGCGGCAGATCGAACAAGCGGCGGCGCTCAGCGAAGCTCGTCTGCGGATCCGGAGCGGGGTCGATGAAAATGTCGCGGTGGTCAAACGCGGCGACGAGCCTGATCGTGCGCGCCTGCAGCATGGCGTTGCCGAACACGTCGCCCGACATGTCGCCGACGCCGACCACGGTGAACGGTGTCTTGGCGATGTCGACGTCCATCTCGCGGAAATGGCGCTTGACCGACTCCCAGGCACCGCGGGCAGTGATGCCCATATTTTTGTGGTCGTAGCCGGCCGAGCCGCCGGAAGCGAACGCGTCGTCGAGCCAGAAGCGGTGCTCCTGGGAAATCGCATTGGCGAGGTCGGAGAAGGTGGCGGTGCCCTTGTCGGCGGCGACGACGAGATAGGGGTCGTCGTCGTCGTGACGCACGACATTGTCGGGCGCAACGACCTTCCCGTCGCGCAAATTGTCGGTGAGGTCGAGCAAGGTCGAAATGAAGAGCTTGTAGGCGGCCATGCCCTCGGCCTGCACCACCTCGCGCGAGGCTGTCTTCAACAGCTTCGGCACGAAGCCGCCTTTGGCGCCGACCGGCACGATCACCGCGTTCTTGACCTGCTGCGCCTTGGCGAGACCGAGGATTTCCGTACGAAAATCCTGCGGCCGGTCCGACCAGCGGATGCCGCCGCGCGCCACCTTGCCGAAGCGCAGATGCAGGGCTTCGACGCGGGGCGAATAGATGAACACCTCGTAGCGCGGCCGCGGCAGCGGCAAGGCGTCGAGCGCGCGGCTTGCGAATTTGACCGCGATGAGCTGTTTCGGCTGCCCGCCGGCGTCGATCTGATAGAAGTTGGTGCGAATCGCCGCGGTGATCGCATTGACGAAACGGCGCAGGATGCGGTCCTCGTCCAAGCTTTCGACCGCGGTGAGCGCGGACTCGATCCGGTCGGCGATTTCCCCCTCGCGCGTCTTGCGCTCCTCGACCGAGATGTCGAGGCGCGGATCGAAGCGGGCGGCGAACAGGTGCACGAGATCGGCGGTGATCGGCGCGTGCTTGCCCAGCGTCGCCCACATATAGCCTTGGGAATAGGGCACCTGAACTTGCCGCAGAAAGCGCGAGATGGTGCGGATGAGCGCCACCTCGCGCCACATCAGTCCCGCCGCCAGCACGAGCGCGTTGTAGCCGTCGTTCTCGGCGCCCCCGCGCATCACCACCAGGAAGGCCGCCTCGAGACGGCGCTTGTTGGCGTGGAGATCGACCGCGCGGCCGTCGGCGCGCTCGAGCATCATGTCGTGAAACCAGACGTCGGCCTCGCGGGCGTCGGCTTGCGTCTCGCCTTGCCCGTCCTGCTGCGTGCCCTGCGTGACTTGGCGGGCGATCTGATAGGTGCGCTCGTCAACGACCTTGAATCCCATGTTCTCGAGCACGGGGACGCGCTCCGAGAGCGGGATCGGCCGGTTGAAGCTCCAAACCTTCAGGCCGATGCAGCTCTTTGCATCGGAGGCATGTCGGTGAAAGTCGATGCCGAGCGGGCGACTCGGCGAGAGCCCTTCCATGACGCGGATATCGCCGACCGCGGTGACGGGGGAATAGTCCTCGCGGTAGCCCTGCGAGAAGGCCTCGCGGTAGCGCTTGAACAGCGCGCGCCCCCGCAGCACATCGTAGTTGCGCGCCAGCTCCTCGCCGAGCTCGTCGACCCAGGTGCGCACGATCGCCTCGACCGCGCGCTCGAGGCTGGCGCGATCCGGATTCGCCGCCTCGCCCGGCGAAAGCGCGATGATGAAATGCACCCGAACCAGCTGCCCCTCGGGGAAGAACGGATGAAACGCGCTCACGCGGCCCTTGTAGGCGTCGGCGAGGTAATCGCCGATCGCCTTGCGCACGCCACTGCCGTAACGTTCGCGCGGCACGTAGACGAGAATCGAGACGAAGCGATCGAAGCGGTCGCGCCGCGGCAACACCCGCACCCGCGGCCGCTCGTCGAGCTGCAGCACCGCCAGCGCGAATTGGTAGAGCGTATCTTCGTCGAGCTGAAACAGCTCGTCGCGCGGATAATTTTCGAGCACGTTGACCAGCGCCTTGCCGGAGTGCCCATCGGGATCGAAGCCCGCGCGCCGCATCACCGCGTCGATCTTGCGCCGCAAATAGGGGATGGAACGCATCGAGCGCGTATACGCGGTCGAGGTGAACAGCCCGACGATGCGGAACTCGCCGACGAGCTTGCCGCGCTGGTCGAAACGCTTCACTCCGACATAATCCATGTAGACGCGCCGATGCACGCGCGAGCGCACTGCCGACTTGGTGACGATGAGCAGCGTGGGTTGTTGGAGCACCGCGCGCATCTGCGGTGTGATGACAAGGGGCTCGTTCCAGCGCCGCAGCACCCGCAAATCGCGCGAGCGCAATATGCCCAGTCCGGTCTCGAACACCGGCTCGAGAGCCTCCTCGGCATCCGTGAAGCGATAGTCGCGGACGCCGAGGAAGGTGAAGTTGTCGTCGGCGAGCCATTCGAGGAAGGCGACTGCCTCCTCGATCTCGGCCGCGGGCAACGGCGGCGGGCCGGCCTTGAGCCCGGCGATCACGTCCGCTACGCGCGCCATCATCGCCCGCCAGTCGTGAACGCAGACGCGGACGTCGGCGAGCACCCGCTCGATGGCCTCGACAATCTCGGCGCGGCGCGCTTCTTCCTCGATGCGCTCGATATGCACGTAGATGACGCTTTCGCGCAGCGCGCCGGCAGCCGGCTTGATGCCCTTGAAGGCGATCAGCCGGCCCGCATCGTCGCGCACTACGGTGAGCACGGGATGGACGACAAAACGCACATCGAGCCCGCGTTCGGCGAGCTCGGCCAACACCGAATCCACCAGGAACGGCATGTCGTCGTTGACGATTTCCAGCACCGAGTCCGCGCGCAGGCGCTCGTGACCGGCCAAGTCGGGCGCGTTGAGCCGGATCTTCGGCACGCCGGGCTTGCGCACCGCGAGCAGCGACCAGGCATCCGCGGCGAGCTCGGCAAGCTGGCGCGGGTCGTACCGCAGGAGGTCTTCGGGGACGGCATGGGCGAACAGCGCGGCGACGAAATCCTCCGGCACCTCGCGATTGTCGCTGCGCAGGATTTTGCCGGCCGCGGCGATCAGCGCCGCTTCCGCGCGTTCCTCATCGCTCCCGGGAAGATCGGCGGCTGCCATGGCGTTGTCCCTCGGCGCGCGCGCCTGGCGGATAATCCCTGCGCCCCATGTCCCACATCGGCCAAAGTTGTAAGCGCCAAGGGATCGAGCCTCAAGCCTCCCTCGCCGGCGGAGTGCCCGTGACGCGTGAACCGATATCGCTCCCCGGCCAAAGACGGTAGGATCATGCATTCGCGCATCAGGAGAATGCCCGTGCCAAAGACCACGCAGAACGCGGCAAAAAAGCGACCGGTCCCCACCAAGCGTTCGCCGGTCATCAAGTCTGGCAACACGTGGGCCTCGCCTGGGAGCGGCGGCGCGGACGACGACGTCAACGTCATGGCGCTGCGCCTCACGCCGGGGAAGCTCTCGCCGGAGATGACGGCCTATTTCAACAAATGCGAAGAGAAGCTGGGCTTCGTTCCCAACGTTCTCAAGGCCTTCGCCTTCGACGACTCCAAGCTCCAGGCGTTCGTGGACTATCGGCAGGAGCTGGTGCAGAACGCCGCCAACTTGTCCAAGCTCGAGATCGAAATGATCGCCACGGTCGTCTCGGCGCAGAACCGCTGTTTCTATTGCATCACCGCGCACGGCAATGCGGTGCGCCAACTCGGCGGCCCCGTGCTGGGCGAGATGATGGTGATGAACTATCGCGCCGCGCGGCTCGACAAGCGCCAGCGCGCGATGCTGGACTTCGCCGTTAAGCTCACGGCGCAGCCATGGGAGATCGAAGAGGAGGACCGCGAGCGGCTGCGCCGCGCCGGCTTCACCGATCGCGACATCTGGGACATCGCCGCGGTCGCGGCGTTCTACAACATGACCAATCGGCTCGCCTCCGCCACCGACATGCGGCCAAATAGCGCCTATCACGGCCAGGCGCGGTAGTTGCGTATTAGGTGCAGTGGGATCGGCGCTAGCATCGCACTCGCTCTGCACCCTCCCCCGCTTGCCGGGGAGGGAATAGACCGAGCATGCGGGACTAGTGTGCTTCAAAACGAACATGCGCTAGTGCCCAAATCTAGAAGATGGAAACTCCCGGAAATTCGATGATCGCCATCGCCCGCGCCACGCTGCTCGCTCTCGCCGCATGCCTGACATTGCTCGGACCGCTCGCGGCGCAGGCGCCGGTGCTGACCGAGGCCGCGCCCGCGAGCGGC
>Ga0207665_10002327_pt1 | contig 12831 bp, 11 predicted proteins | sample LARL112metaG_FD_184351 | JGI IMG/M metagenome (GOLD analysis project Ga0207665, IMG submission 184351) | Corn, switchgrass and miscanthus rhizosphere microbial communities from Kellogg Biological Station, Michigan, USA - LAR L11-2 metaG... | ecosystem: Host-associated > Plants > Roots >...
TTCAACACGACGCTCGCGGCGTGCTCGGCGGGACTGACAGCGCTGATCTACTCGTACGTCCGCACCAGGAAGTGGGATCTGGCGCTGACGACGAACGGATTTCTCGCCGGCCTCGTCGCGATCACGTGTCCCTGCTACTGGGTCGATCCAGTTGGCGCGTTCTTCATCGGCATCGGCGGCGGACTCGTCGTGGTCTGGGGAATCGACGCGCTCGAGTACTTGCGTATCGATGATCCGATCGGCGCAGTGCCGGTACACATGATCGGCGGCATTTGGGGGACGTTGTCGCTGGGGCTGTTCGCAGCAGGCAAATACGGAGCACCGACACCGACGGGTGCTGATGTAAGCACAGTCGTCACGGGACTGTTCTATGGTGGCGGCGTCGGGGTGCTCAAAGCGCAATTCATCGGCAGCGTCAGTGTCACCGTTGCCACTTTCGCTGCGGCGACGGCGCTCATGTACGGCGTCAAGGCAACCGGCACTCTGCGCGTTGCGCCTGAAGGCGAGCTCGAGGGTCTCGATCTGCACGAGCACGGTTCATCGGCTTATCCCGAATACATGATCAGCGGCTCGGAGAGCGTGATTCTCACTGTCACGGAGAAAGACCATGCCGCATAGGCCAAGGATGACGACCAGCATGGGTGTAATGGTCGGGGCATGCGTGACGCTGTTGATAGCTCCGCGTGCCCGGGCTCAGGGAAGCCAGCACTCCGATTCGATGGTAGCAAGCTCGGCGCGCGTCGATTCGAGTCGCGCGCAGGACAGTACCGCATCTGCAACGAAGGCGGCCGCCGCGCTACCAAAGTGGTTCGACGAGATCGCGGTGAACGCGTTCGTCTCTACCGCCTATCAGTACAACGGGAATCGCCCGCGGAGCGGCGTCGACAGCTATCGCGTCTTCGACTACAACGACAATTCGTTCAACCTCGACGTCGCCGAAGCCGTCGTGCAGATAGCGCCGACCAAGCCGGGCGACGCGGGTTTCCGGGTGGACATCACCGCCGGGAATTCCATTCCGAAAGTCGCCAAGGCCCAGGATCAGGACGTCGCTCAGTTCGACCTGCAGCAGGTAGTCGCCAGCTACATTGCGCCGCTCGGCAGCGGTCTTCGCTTCGATGTCGGGAAGTACGTCACCCATCTCGGCTACGAAGTGATCGATGGCTACGATGGCTACAACGACAACTACAGTCGGTCGGTGTTGTTCGGCTATGCGATTCCGTTCACCCACACCGGCGTTAAGGCGAGTTACGCGTTCAACAGCAAAATCGCGGGAATGGTCGAGGTCGTGAACGGCTGGGATCTGGTGCGCGACAATAACCGTTCGAAGTCCGTCGGCGCGCAGTTGACACTGACGCCGGTGTCGCCGCTAACGGTGTTCCTGAACTGGATCGGCGGCCCCGAGCTCGCCGGGGACAATCACACCGACCGCAACGTCTTCGATGTCGTCGCGACGCTGAAGCCGACGAGTGCGCTGACGCTCGGAGTGAACGGCGACTATGGAATGGAAGATGGGACCAGTCGCGTCAACGTCGGATCAGACGCGATCTGGAAAGGCATCGCTGGCTACGCGATCTACGCGTTGACGAGCAAATTCTCGCTCGCCCTCCGCGGAGAGACGCTGCACGACGAAGGCGGAACGCGGCTGGGGACCGATACCCGCGCGACTCTTTCCGAAGCGACGCTGACGCCGACGTACAAATTCACTGACCATGTGGTGCTTCGCGGGGAGGTTCGACACGACTGGGCGAATCAGCCGATTCTGGCTCGGGCCGCGACGGCGAGCGAGAGGCAGACAACCGCCGGTGTCAATTTTATAATCGTTTATTGATTTAACGACTGGAATGGTGCTGCCGGCAGCTTGAGTGCTAAACGAAGAGCAGCCGGCAGCAAACTACTAACTGATGACTACCTGCCGGCTGCCCTTCAGCCCGGGAGCCGGCGGCCGCGAGCCTATTCCTCTGAAACGCGTTTCATTAGACCGCAGAGCATCTTTCGGACTTCGGTCGTCTGAGCTACCAGCGAAACAAATTCGCTTTCGCCAATGAGTTTTGCTTCCCGGGCGAAAATTAGATGCGTCTCGAGCTCAGAGCTCGAGCCAGCAGCGATGCTCAAGAACTTCGCGAAATCCTTGTTGCTCTCTCTCCGCCTGCCTTCAGCAATATTGGCTGGAATCGAAAGACCTGCTCTGAAGATCTGACTTTTGAATGAGGCGTACTGGCTGGGTTTAATTCTCTTTGCCAGCCGATCGACTGCGAGCGACAACGCAAGCGCCTTGTGCCATACCTGGAGTTTTTTGACATCGCGCATGACCGATCATGCTAGATGGGCGCACGCCGATGCTCACCGATTTCCCTCGAGGAAAAGCTCGCGGCTGCGGGCTCCCAGGCTGAAAGGCTGCCGGCAGGTAGTCATCAGTTAGTAGTTTGCTGCCGGCTGACCTCAGTAGGTATTGGCCGTATCCCGAAAAACTCTGACATAGTCAATCCGGTGATACTGCGGAAAGACCGTCGTCTCATCCGGATTCCCGTCGAATGGTCCGCCGATCGCGGTATTCATCACGATCTGCATCAGGCCGGACGTGACGTTCTGGGTGTGCTTCGCTCGCTGCACACCATCCATGTACCAGACGACGCTGTCGGGAAACCACTCGACACGATAAATGTGATAGTCGTCGGCGAGGCTGACCGTTGAGACGAACGATGTCGTCTCGTGCTGCTCGTTCGGGTACGTGCTCCACCAGTGCGTCATCAGGTTGATGGTGGGCGCGCTTCCCCGCATCTCGAACACGTCGATTTCTGGCGGCCAGTTGATGCCGCAACCATTGAGTCCATCGCACGGCGTGTTGACGAGCCAATTGGCCGGCCAGATGCCTTTGCCCGACGGCGCCTGCGTTCTCCACTCCACCGCGTCGCCCGCTTTCACCGTATGCAGGTTTCCGCTGCGCACCTCGCCCGACGCGTACCGGCGAGCGCCGTTGGTGGCGATCTCGCTCTTGAGGACCAGCGAGCCACCCTCCAGATATACGTCGCTCGGGGAATAGTACTCGAGCTCGTTGTTCACGTTCGCAGCGCCGTTCTGAACGATCCAGTTCGCCGGATCGACGGCAGCGCCATCGAACTCATCGGCCCACGACAGCGCCCACTTCGCCTGTCGCACGACACGATGCTGGTCAGGTGGCGGCGTCGTAATACCGCCACCGCCGCCTGCGGAGCCACCGCACGCGGCGAGCAAAAGTAAAAGCACGCAGCGACCAATCATAACTTCACGGACTCCCACACGTACGAGCTCAGGTACGCCGCGATGCCTCCCACCGCAGCACCCACAAACGTTAGAAAGGGAATCGCCAGCGCAGCGAACTCACACCGCGGGCCGCCATGACATGTGGCCTCGGATGCGACCCCGGCGAGTAGCCCGGCGCCTCCGCCGATCAGAACACCTTTGGCAACCCGCGATCCGCCATCGACTCGCCGCGACACGTCAAGGCGCTCGAGCTCGACGCGACCATATCGCAACCGCCCGTTGCACAACGGGCAGCGCTCGACGATCAACGAGTCCGCCGTGAGTTGTGCCAGCTGTCCCTGTCGATAAGGATCGCCAGCCGCTAACCGAAACCGAACGGTAGCTCCCGCCTTTACCACCGTCGTCTGCGCCACACACGGTATGGCGCAAAGCGCAGTGGCCGCTAAAGTCCTCAACAATGCGTTCAAGGGCATAAAAAAGAAGATACGCCGCGGTACTGCCGTGGCGCATCCCGCATCCCGCATCCCGCATCCCCAACCCCCTTCCCTCCTTCCGATTTCTGAGGTAACTCACAGCAAGAGCAAGGAGGGCGGGATGCCTAACAGTATCAACAATGTGAGGACGATCGCACTGTGCGGTCAGGCGGGCAGCGGCAAGACTACTCTGGCCGAGGCGTTGCTCGCGAAGGCAGGAGCAATAGCCTCGGCCGGTTCAGTAGAGAGAGGAACTACAGTCGGCGACTACAGTCCTCTCGAAAAGCAGGTGCAGCACACGCTCAAGCTCTCGGTGGCGAGCTTCGAAGTAAAGAATGGCGGTGACCCCACCCGCGTCCACCTCCTCGACACACCAGGTTATCCGGAATTCCTCGGCCATTCACTGCCAGCGTTGGCAGCTGTCGAGACGGCGGCGATCGTGATCAACGCCGTGAACGGCATCGAGATGATGACCGGACGCTACATGCAGACGGCGCAGAAGCGCGGTTTGGATCGCTTGATCATCGTCAACAAGATCGACGGCGAGACCGTCGACTGTCAGGCGCTGCTCGGCCAGATCCAGGAGATGTTCGGGAAGGAATGTCTGCCGCTCAATCTTCCGTCTGCGAATCGAACAAAAGTCTCCGACTGCTTCTTCGCGCCCGACGGGGAGGCGGATTTCTCGAGTGTGGATGAAGCCCACAGGGCACTCGTCGAACAAGTTGTTGAAGTCGACGAAGGCCTGATGGAGAAATACCTCGAGAAAGGCGAGGTTACTCCCGAAGAACTTCACGAGCCCCTCGAGCAGGCCCTGCGCGAGGGGCATTTGATTCCCGTGGTGTTCACGTCGGCGCGCACGGGTGCGGGAATCGGCGAGCTGCTCGAGGTGATCGTGAAGCTGCTCGCGAATCCGCTCGAGGGAAATCCGCCGGTCTATTTGAGTCTTCCAGTAGAGGGCGGTGACCCGGTACCGCTCAAGGCAGCGCCCGATCCAGCGGCGCACGCGCTCGCTCACGTCTTCAAGATCGAGTCCGATCCTTACATCGGACGCATCGCAGTGTGTCGCGTGCACCAGGGCAGGTTGACGCCGAACATGCAATTGTACATCGGCGACGGTCGGAAGCCGATTCGACCCGGTCACCTGTACATGTTGCGCGGGAAGACCCAGACCGAAGTGCACGAAGCGCTGCCAGGGGACATCGTCGCGATCGCGCGAATCGACGAGATCCAGTTCGATCACATCCTGCACGATTCAGCCGACGACGCCAACCTGCACGCGCGGCCGCTGGAGCTGCCGCTGCCCGTGTTCGGCCTCGCGGTCACACCGAAGAATCACAAGGACGAGCAGAAAGTCTCCGACGTGATGCACAAGATCTCGGCAGAGGATCCATGCTTCCGCATCGAGCACAACGCGCAGACCAACGAGACGGTGATGCGTGGGCTCGGCGAGATGCACCTCAAGGTGATCCTCGACAAGATGGCATCGCAGTACAAGATCGAGCTCGACACCAAGCCACCGTCAATTCCGTTCCGCGAGACGATTGTTGCGAAAGCAGAGGGCCACAATCGACACAAGAAGCAGACGGGCGGCGCGGGACAGTTCGGCGAAGTGTATTTGCGCGTCGAGCCATTGCCGCGCGGCAAAGGATTCGAGTTCGTCGATGCCGTGAAAGGTGGAACGATTCCACGTCAGTTCATTCCGTCGGTCGAGAAAGGCGTGCGCCAGGTTCTCGAACACGGTTATATCGCCGGCTTCCCGCTGCAGGACGTGCGCGTGATCGTTTACGACGGCAAGACGCACCCGGTTGATTCGAAGGATGTCGCGTTCCAGGCGGCGGGCCGAAAGGCTTTCCTCGATGCTCTCGCGAAGGCACGCGCGATCGTGCTGGAGCCGATCGTCGACGTCGAGATCGTGGCGCCCGAAGACAAGATGGGAGATATCGCGGGCGAGCTGTCCGGACATCGTGGGCAGATCAAGGGATCCGATTCGCCGAGGCCGGGCTTCGTGCAGGTGACGGCTCAGGCGCCGTTGTCGGAGCTCGAGCAATTCCCTGCTCGGCTCAAATCAATTACCGCGGGGCGTGGGTCGTACAGTTTGGAGTTTTCGCATTACGAGCCGGCGCCGACGATCCTGCAGCAGAAGTTGCAGCAGGCTCATAAGCCGCAGGAGCTGGAGGCGTGAGGTAGGAGGGGCGAGTGACGGTTACCCGCTTAGCCTTAACGCGGTGAGAGGTACGGTAGCGTAGGTGCCTGGAACCAGGTTGGCTCTCAGCCAACCTGGTTTCTGGTATTGGTCATCAACGCGGCGAGCCGTCGGCCTGCGACATCGGCGGCCGCTCGTCCGCGCTGTCGCCGTAAGAGTACGGAACCGCAACGTCGAGCATCCGCAGGTACACTCCGAGCTGCGCGCGGTGATGCGCGGCATGCATGAAGTAGACTGAGCGGAGAATCTGCGCGCGCGGCGCGCTGATCACAGTGCGCCCCTGAATCTTGAGCGACCACGGCGCCTGAGCGCGTTCCCACGTCAGATTCTTGAGCTGTCGCTTGAACTCGGCACTGACCTGATCGAACATCTTCAGACGCTCGGCGGTGCTGGAAATGTTCGGCGAGGGCGGACGACTGCCGCCTTCGAACTCATCCTGAGTCAGCTGCATGATCCCGAACCCGGGAAGCTGCGCGATATGATTGGCGAGCTCGCCCAGTGAACGAGATTTGGGATGCGGCTTCCAGTCTTCCTTGCCGTCGGGCACGCGCTCGAGCATCCGACGCGTGGTGGAGAGCTCGGAATCGGTGTCCGGATAGAGGAGTTGGGCCGGTGGGGTCTGGAATTCGGTATCGATCGTCTGTGGGGTCATTGGCGCTTCCAGTTGGCGGGTAACCAGGAGGATTTACCAGGAAAACTAGCTCCAATCAGCGGCTACGTCATTTGACGGATAGATCAGAATTTCCAAATTCTGATCTTGTGGCGTGTACAAGCTGCCGGCTCGCGTCGGCTCACCCTAACCCCACGCCGATGATCAAAATCACTCGCTACCTCTCGACTTTCGTCGGAATCGCCAGCCTACTCGCGGGCTCCTCCACCCTCGGGGCTCAGGCAGACTCCTCGCTGCGCGCGCAGCTGGCGCCACCCGACAGCGCGCACGCCCAGATACTCACCCTGAGGGACGGCTCTACGGTTTTCGGACGTGTAGTCGTAGTGAGCGGCGATTCTCTGACTTTTCAATCAACCGCCGGCGCAACGATGCAGCTTCCGGTTGGCGCCGTGCGATCGATCAAGGAGATCGCGACCGTCGACATTCACGAAGGCGAATACTGGTTCGCCAATCCTAACGCGACGCGACTCTTCTTCGCGCCGACCGGCCAAATGCTGAAGGCGGGCGAAGGCTATCTATCCGACTACGAGGTGTTTTTCCCGGGTGTCGCCGTTGGCGTGACCGATAACCTCACTCTCGGTGGCGGAGTGTCGTTGTTGCCGCTCGGCTTCGACGAGCAGATCTACTATTTCACGCCGAAGGTCGGCGTGAGCCTCAGCGACAAGTTGCACCTGGCGGCGGGCGCACTCGTCGTCAGCAGCCAGGGTGAAACGGGCGGCATTTACTACGGCGTTGGAACCGTCGGCGACGGGAATGCCAGCTTGACGTTCGGCGCCGGCTACGGTTTCGCCGGTGCCGACATCGAGAGCCGGCCCGTTGGACTGGTCGGTGGTGAAGTCCGGCTATCAAAGAGAATCGGGTTCGTCACCGAGAATTACTTGCTCTCGGTTTCCCACGACAACATTCTCTATTCCTTCGGCCTTCGCTTCATGGGCGAGAAGCTCACCACCGATCTCGCTTTGTTCAACGTGTCGGGCAATAGCTCGATCGGATTGCCATTCGTCGATTTTGTCTTCCGCTTCTAGGTAATCATGCGACACCGCCACTTCGCACTACTTGTACTTGCTCTTCTCTCCGCGCCAGCGCTTCACGCGCAGAGAGCGCAATCACGCGAACAGGGCCGCGGCATCTGGACTCGCGAGCACGCACGTGCATGGTCCGATTCAACCGGCTGGCTGGTAGGAAGCAACTTCGCTCCGAGCTCGGCGATAAATCAGCTGGAGATGTGGCAGGCGGCGACGTTCGATCCGCAGACCATCGACCGCGAGCTTGGTTGGGCGCAATCGCTCGGCATGAACACCATGCGCGTGTTCCTGCACAATCTGCTCTGGCAGCAGGACTCGATCGGATTTCTGAATCGAATGGACCAGTTCCTGACGATCGCGCAGCGACATCATATCAGGCCGATGTTCGTGCTCTTCGACGCTGTCTGGGATCCGATGCCGCACCTCGGCAAACAGCGCGTGCCGATTCCGCATCTTCATAATTCGGGGTGGGTGCAGAGTCCCGGCGCTGCGATTCTGTCCGATACCGCGCGCTACGAATCGCTGCGCGGTTACGTGCAGGGAGTCGTCCGCAGATTCGCCAGGGATCGACGGGTGGTCGCATGGGACATCTTCAACGAGCCCGACAACACCAATCGTCCGGCATATATCGCTTACGAGCCGATCAACAAGCCGGCGCTGACTTTGATTCTGATGCGCAAAGCTTTCGACTGGGCGCGGGCAATGAATCCATCGCAACCGTTGACCGCTGCGCCCTGGCTCGGCGACTACGTCGACACGACCAGGATGCGGCCGGCGACGCGGTTCATGCTCACCAACTCGGACGTCATCACCTTTCATAGTTACGACGACAGTGCGACCGTCGAGAGGTTGATCACCGCACTCGAGCGTTACGGCCGTCCGATCATCTGCTCCGAGTACATGGCTCGCCCGCGTGGAAGCACTTTTCAGAACATTCTCCCCATTTTCGCGCGGCGACATGTCGGCGCGATCAATTGGGGCTTTGTATCAGGAAAAACGCAGACGATCTATCCGTGGGACTCGTGGAACAACGAGTACACCGCGGAACCCAAGGTGTGGTTCCACGACATCTTCCGCGCGAATGGTACGCCGTACGATTCTGCCGAAGTCGAGTTCATCCGGCAGACAATTGGGGCCGGTACGAGGTAGCGAAGAGATCGAAGCTGACAGGGACATTACAGTCTCACCCCAAGCGCGACATCGTTTCCTTGCGAGCGGCATCGCTTCTCCTCAAAATCAGATACCCATTCGGAGGAACTCGGTGAGACTTCATACTCGCTATTTGGCGGCGCTTGTCTTTGCACTCGGCTTCGTCGCAATCGATTCAGCTTACGCACAATCGACCGCAACGATCTGCAAAGACGGATCAACTTCGACCGCGACAGGCAAGGGCGCGTGTTCCGGTCATGGCGGCGTCAGCAAGAAAGCAACGGCCAAGACTAAAGCCGTCGTCAAGAAAGAGGTAAAAGCAGCAAAGGTTGATGCCAAAGCGACCAAGGGTGCGACGGTTGCCGTCGTCACCTGCGCTGACGGCAGCACTTCGACCAACACGGGTCGTGGCGCTTGCTCGCATCACGGCGGCGTCAAGGCAGCGACGACCAACTCGGTGAAGACTGGCGCGGTGGTCCCGGCGCCCGGAACAGCGGTAGCGCCAAAATCGGCGAGCGCGCCAAGGTCGACACGCGCGGCTCCGGCAGCGACGAAAGTCGGATCAGGTGCAGCTGACGACAACGATCCCACCGGCGCGATCGCGCAGTGCAAGGATGGACTCTATTCGCACGCCAAGAATCATCGCGGAGCGTGCGGGCATCACGGCGGAGTCGCTACCTGGTTATAGGAGTGAGGTAGGAGCGGCAGCTACACACGTAGCCTTAACGCGGTAAGAGGTGCGGGTAGCGTAGGTGCCCGGGACCAGGCAGCTCCGAGCTAAACCTGGTACCAGGTACCGGTGCTACTCTCACCTCTTGCCGCGTTAAACCATTAGTGAGTATTCGCTCTCCCTCCACCAACCTCTCAATGGTACCTCTAAGCCGCATTCTGCCGTAACGCTCGAATATCATTCCGAAGTCCAGTGAGCTCGGCCCTCAAGCTCTCGATTTCCTTCTTACCTGGAATCTCGGCGCGATCGTCGTCGGCGTCTTGTCCGACGAAGTAAGTAGCGAGTGATGCGGTGACGTAGCCCCACACCGCGAAGGCGTAGAACGAAAGCAGAATGCAGAGTACTCGCCCCTCGCCCGTCTTCGGCCAATAGTCGGAGCCGAGTGTGGTCATGATCATCGCGGTCCACCAGAGGGCCGACCCGTAGTTGGTGATGGCGTCACCAGGCGCGCCCTGCTCGAAGTAGTACATTGCGGCGGCTCCGCCAAAGGTGATCAGCGTGCTCAGCGCGAGAACGTACTTGAGACCACGTCGCCCCATGCTGCGGCCGAGCGCGGTCATGCCGCGATTGAGTGACCCGACGACGCGGACCAGTCGAACGCTGCGAATGACTCTGGCGGCGCGCAGAAACCGCAGCGTGCTGAAGATCGTAAAGATTCGCAGCACCGGCACAATCAGCGAGATCACCACCAGCCAGTTGTGCTTGAGGTAATCGCTCTTGTCCGGCGCGAGGATCATCCGCAACACGAACTCGACGATGAAGATGACCCAAATGATCATGCTGAGCACGGTGATCAGCGCCGATCGCCCGCGAGTGAACTCCAGTATCAGCAATCCAAGCCAGATGAAGCCAAGCACCTGCATCGGCTTTTCGATCCATTCTTCGAATTGCGCGAGGGTCGATTCGCGCTCAGCATGATCCTGAGCGCGCGCGTCCTGTGTAGCCTCTTCCATTTCTTGCTCCTGCCTTGTCAGCGGTTCGACGCGGAGGAGATTCAATAAGAAGACCATTTGCCGCCGCTTTCGCCGACCTTCACTCGAGATAAATGGCCACCGCAATTACCCTGACACGTCGCGCGCTTGCGCTGAGTCTTTGCGTCGCGGCCTGCACTCAGTCGCCCAAACTCGCATCCCCCGTCCCGCATCCCGCATCCCGCACAATCGCGCTTCTCAACGGTCAATGGTTCGACGGCACTCGCTTCGTCGATCGCACGATTTACAGCGTTGATGGATTTTTTTCGGAGAACAGGCCTGCGCGCGTCGATACAACGATCGACCTGGAGCGCGGGTACGTCGTTCCACCATTCGCCGAGGCACATAACCACAACATCGATGCGACGACCGCGGCCGCCGCCCGTGCCGTCGTCGACAAATATTTTCGCGACGGCGTCTTCTACGCTCAGAACCCGGCCAACGTGCTTCGCGCCCGTTCCGGGTTAGTCGGTTTCATCAATGTTCCCACTGGACTCGATGTCACTTTCTCCAACGCCGCTCTCACCGGACCCGGCGGACATCCGATGGGATTGTTCCTCCGCAATCTCGGTCGCGGTGCGATGGTCGCGACGGACAGCAATTCGACGAGTGGGTTTCTGTGGACGATTGCCGATCGCGCTGATCTCGATCGCAAATGGCCGCAGATCCTCGCCAGCCATCCCGATTTCATCAAGACGATGCTTCTCTACTCGGAGGAGTACGAGCGTCGCAAATCCGACAGCGCTTTCTTCAATTGGCGCGGATTGAATCCGGCGCTGCTGCCGGAAATAGTCCGTCGCGCGCACGCCGCCGGTCTGCGCGTGATGACTCACATCGAGACTGCGACTGATTTTCACAACGCACTCGTCGCGGGTGTCGACCAGATCGGTCACACGCCCGGGTTCAGAGGCAACGAGAAAACGCAGCTGCCCGACCTCGCTCCGTTTCTGATGACGGACGCGGACGCCGACCTGGCGGCGAAGCGCGGCGTCTACGTCGTCACCACTCTCAGCGGTCCGGATGGTTTACCGGATACCGCCTTGCTCGCGCGTTTCATCAAGCTCGACTCGCTCAATCTGGCAATGATGAAGAAGCACCACGTGAAGGTCATCGTCGGCAGCGATTCATACCGTACGACGTCAGTGCCAGAAGCGATGTGGCTGTCGAAACTCGGCGTGCTCACCAACGCGGAGCTCCTGCGCGCGTGGACCGACGAAACGGCGAGAGCAATCTTCCCACAGCGGAAGATCGGCAGGCTCGAACCGGGATACGAAGCCAGTCTTCTCGTGCTGGCTGGCGACCCGATTGCCGATTTTAGCAACGTCAAGCGCATCGTGCTGCGGATGAAGCAGGGTCAGTTGATCGAGATCGTGCCTCGGCCGTGACGAGCGTGCGCGATTACGAGTCGTAGGTACATGAAACCCCTTATCCGCAGCCTCAGCGCGTTGTCCCTGGTCTTAATCGCCCCGCCCGTTCTCGCACAGAAAACACCGTTGTCGCAAGGGCAAGCCTCGAACGCACAAGCGGCCGAGGCGGGATATGTGTCTGCGATGAGGGCCAATCTCAAGCAGCTTGCAACAGTAGAGGAGGCGTACTTCGTCGATCACTCGGCGTATTACTCCGGGACCGTCAGCGCAGCGTTTCCCCTCTTCGGATTCTCACCATCGCGGGGTGTCACGATCACTGTGACCGCACCTGAAGGCGCTCCGATCTGGAGCGCGGTCGCAAGCCATGCGCGCTCTCAGACCAAGTGCAGCTACAAACTTCCCGACCCGATCGAATGCGTTTCGCCCACCGCGACTATCAGCGCGAGCTCCGCGGCAGATGACGACTCAGTGGCTGTCGCGAATGCGACCGTCATCAAGATTGGTGACGAACAGCCGGTCGGGGTTCAACCTGGCCAAACACGAAAGTGGACTTTCGAGATCCCGTACGAGCGTACTCGCTGCCTCGCGATGGGTCAGGTCGAAGTTCTCTCCGGCGGCGACAAGACTGTGAACGTGCTGATTATGAACGAGGTCGCCTACACCGAGTGGTCGCACGATCAACCCGTGCGCACGGACTACGAGAGCAACGACAGACCGGTGATCGCGTTCGACGTCAACATCAACGATCCGGGCCGCTATCTCTTCGTCGTCTCCAACCGGTCATCGAAGTCCGCGGCGAAAGTTGTCCAACTGCAACACGTGACTGTCACCTGTGTCGAGTAGAATCTGAGGAGCCAGCGGCTCGAAACGTCGGGCGAGTGCCTAACGCCACCCATCCCCAAACCCATATGAGACGCAACCTAACCCTGACGATCACTTCGACTCTTTCTGCGCTGCTCTTCATCAATCACTGGGTGGACGAGATCTCGCGCGGTCTCGAGCC
>Ga0207665_10002331_pt1 | contig 12821 bp, 13 predicted proteins | sample LARL112metaG_FD_184351 | JGI IMG/M metagenome (GOLD analysis project Ga0207665, IMG submission 184351) | Corn, switchgrass and miscanthus rhizosphere microbial communities from Kellogg Biological Station, Michigan, USA - LAR L11-2 metaG... | ecosystem: Host-associated > Plants > Roots >...
GGAGCGAGGCGACCGCGTCGGGGCCGAGGACGAAGCTCTCCTGCGGCAGACGGATGTCGCGCGTCGCCGAGCGGACGATCCGCCAGATGAAGAGGTAGAGGAGGACGAGGAACAGGATCTTCAGGATGAGCAGCGCTTCCTCGACCGCGATCGAGGCAATCATGCGTCCTCCTCGAATTCAGGCAGTCCGGGCCAGCCGCGCAGACGGCCGCACCGGCAGAGCCGGCACGGCCTGAAAGCGGCATCGCAAGCGACGCCGCCGGTCACTGGCTCTCCCGCTGGAAGACGAGGTCGGTGGTACCGATCGTGATCCGGTCGCCGTCGGAGAGCGTCGCGCGCTGCGTCCGGCGGCCGTTCACGTCGGTGCCGTTCGTCGAGCCGAGGTCGACGACCGAGAAGGTGTCGCCTTCGCGGCGGATCTCTGCGTGCCGCCGGGAGGCGTTCGGGTCGGCGACCGGGATGTCGCACTCGCGCGAGCGCCCGATGACGACGCGGCGGCTGTCGATCTCGTGCGTCCGGCCGCCGACGGTGATTCGCGCCTTCGGCTCCTCGACGCCGAGCTCGACCGGTGAGGCGGCCTCCGTCGGCACCGCGGCGATCGCCTCCTTGCGGTAGATCATCGTCTGCCCGCGCTCGCTCGACGGCGGCCCTTCGGCGTCCGGGTCGGGCTGGATCATCCGCGTCGCGATCCCGAACTCGCCCACGGAGAGGTCGCCGTCGGTCTCCATCACGACGCGCGGCTGCGAGAGGAGGGCGTAGCGCTCGCGGCGCGCGTGCTCGGAGAGGTGCTGCCGGAGCTCGTCGACGAGCGCGTTCTCGTACGAGGCGAACTGCTCCCGGTCGGTGGGCGCGAGGTAGACCGAGTACTCGTTCGGGACGTAGACCTTCGAGACCGAGACCGTCCGGTGGTCGTCCATCTCCTTCGTCAGCTTCCGCGCCAGCTCGACCGGCTGGACGTGCGTGCGGAAGGCACGGCCGAACGCGCCCTCGATGAGGCCCTCGACCCGCTGCTCGATCGATCGGAGAAACGACATGCGTGATCTTCCCCCTTCGGGGCGGTTCCTAATTGTGGCGGCTGGCCACGAGGGCGGCGCAAGTCAGCCACGCCGTCGCGACGATCGGCGCTGCCGCGGCTGCCGGCGCGACGAGCACGGGCAGGAGGAGCAGCGCTCCCGCGCCCGCGATTCCCCACGGGCCGAGGCTGCGGAGCTTCGGCAGCGCGGCGGCCGCTACTCCGAGGACGAGCGCTGCGAGCCCGATTCCCGCGTGAGCGGTGAGGACGCGGACGAGCGCTTCGGCGACGCCGAGAGCACTGTCGCGCTCTGCCAGCGCGACGTGCACGCGAGCTCCGGCGAAGGGCAGGTTCGCGCCGCGGATCCCGGCCGCGGCGGCGGCGACGAGAACCGCGGCGATACCGTGCGCAAACCGCCGCGCGGGCGAGCGGACGGCGCGAGCCGCGAGGAGCGGAACGAGCCCGAGCGCGCCCACGGGCCCGAGCAGCGGGCCGACGGCGAAGAGGAGCCCGCTCCGCGACTCACCGGCGGTGAGGACGAGCCACGCGGCGGCGAGACCGGTCCAGAGGAACGCGAGCCCGAGCGAGACGTTCCCAAGCGGCAGGATCGGCACGGCGAGGGCGAAGGCGAGCCCGACCCGCGGCCGGAACGCCGCGAGCGCCGCCGCGAGGAGCGCCAGCCCGGCCCACCAGCCGCCGGGGTAGAAGGGCAGCGTGGCGGCCGTCCAGCCGGCGACGAGCGCGGCGAGGGCCGGCGGGACGAGCCGCGCCGGGCGAGCGCGGAAGAGCCGCTCCTTTCGAGCCTCTCGCTCGCGAGCCCGCTCCTCGAGCGCATCCCGGAGAGCGTGCGCGAGCCGCGCGGCCGGAGGTCGGCGCGCCGGGTCGAGCGCCAGCGCGTCGTCGACGGCAGTCGTCAGGCTCCGCGGCAGGTCGGGACGCGCGTTCGCGAGCGGCGGAGCGCCGCGCTCGATCGCCCGCGCCGTCTCGAGCGGCGAGGACGTCCAGAAGGGGTGCACGCCTGCGAGCGCCTCCCAGAGGACGACGCCGACCGCCCACACGTCGCCGGCCGGGCCGGAGACGTCGCCGGCGAGGCGCTCGGGCGAGATGTACGCGAGCGTCCCGGGCACGTCGCCGGCGGCGGTGAGCGTCTCCGCGTCCTCCGTCTGCGCGAGCCCGAAGTCGAGCAGGCGCACGGAGATCCCCTCGCTGTCCGCCAGGAGCACGTTCGCGGGCTTGACGTCGCGGTGCACGACCCCGCGCGCGTGTGCGTGCGCGAGACCTTCGAGCACCTGCGCGCCGGCCTCGACCGCGTCGCGGTCGCGGAGGTCGCCCGAGCGAAGCGCGTCGCGCAGCGTCTGCCCTGGCGCGTACTCGTACGCGACGTAGACGTGCCGCGTGTCGCTGCCGCACGCGTAGGCGCGCAGGCAGCGCTCGTGCCGCAGCCGCGCCGCGACCTGCGCCTCGCGCTCGGCGCGATGCCCCGCCTTGCCCTCGCGCGGGACGATCTTCAGGGCGACGTCGAGGCCGTTCCGCTCGTCGCGCGCGAGCCAGACCGAGCCCGAGCCGCCGCTCCCGAGCGGACGCAGCGGCCGGTAGCGGTCGAGAACGAGGCCGCCCTCGGCGACCGTGGGTGCAGCCTGGGCCATCTGCCGTGACGGTTCGGCCGCAGTAGGTCCAACTCCTTTCCCGGCCGAGTGTCGCGGTAGAGTTGATCGGCCGTCCGCGGCACCCTGCGCGATGACCGAGCGCGACTCCGACATCGAGTTCGACTTCTTCGACGAGCCGGAGACCCAGGAGGCGACGCAGCGTCGTCGTGCTCCTCGCGACGGCGGCGGCTCACGAGGCCCACGCGGGCCGCGCCCGCCGCGCCGCCCGGTCCGGCCGACCGCCGAGGCGACGCGCCTCCTCCGCCTCGCCGGCCTCATCGCCTTCGCGATCTTCCTCGTCGTCGTCCTCGTCCTCGTCGTCAAGAGCTGCCGCAGCTCGAGCAAGAACAGCGAGTACGCGAACTACATGTCCGACGTGCGCGCGATTGCCTCCGGGTCCGCCGGGGTCGGCCGCCAGCTGAACGACACGCTGACGACGCCCGGGATCAAGGAGGCCGACCTCGAGACGAAGCTGAACGGGCTCGCGCAGCAGGAGTCGCAGTACGCCGACCGCGCCGCGAAGATCAACCCGCCCGGTCCGCTCCGCGTCGAGCACCAGCATCTGATCGAGGCGCTTCGGCTCCGGACGAGCGGCCTCACCGGCCTCTCGCTCGCCTTCCGCCGCACCGCGAAGTCGAAGAGCTCCTCGCAGGCGGGCCAGGTGCTCGCCAAGCAGGCCCTGGTCCTCGTGGCGAGCGACGTGAACTGGGATACGTACTTCCGCAACCCCGCGCTGACGGAGCTGCAGCATCAGGGCATCACGGGCGTCTCCGTCCCCGACTCGAAGATCTTCAGCAACACCGACCTCGCGAACACGCGGTCGATGATCCCGGTCTGGCAGCGCGTCCACGGCGCGGCGACCTCGTCCTCCTCGACGCCGAGCGGCATCCACGGCGTGGGGCTCGTCTCGACCAAGGTGCTCCCGGGCGGTCAGGAGCTCGCGACGACGAGCGAGACGACGATCACCGCCTCGACGAACCTCGCCTTCGAGGTGGCCGTGAAGGACACGGGCGAGGCGCAGGAGGTGAAGGTGCCGGTCACGCTGACGATCGAGAAGACGGTCGGGAGCAAGTCGGCTCCGATCGTCAAGCGCGGGACGATCAGCCTCATCGACGTCGGCGCCACCGAGACGATCACCTTCCACATCACCGAGCAGCCGCCGTTCTCGACGCCGACCAAGATCAGAGTGCAGGCCGGCCCGGTGCCGGCCGAGAAGAACTTCACGAACAACAAAGCGACGTACCCGGTCATCTTCAGCATCGGCCCGTAACGAGTGAGTCTGTCCGGCAGTACGGCGGGCTGGATCGCGATCGGCGCCATCGCAGGCGCGCTCCTCGCGCTCACCTTCGCGTTCCTCGCGTGGCGGGAGCTCCGGCGCGTGCGGGCGGCGCAGGAGGTCCTGCTCGGCGGGGGGAAGGGCGACCTCGTCGACTTCGCCGTGTCGCTCCAGGGGCGGATCGACGACCTCCACCGCGCCGTCGACGAGGTGGCCGCGGCCCTCACGCGCGTCGACCGGCGCGTGGACGAGTCGGTCTCGAAGACGTCGATCGTCCGCTACGACGCCTACGCCGACACCGGTGGTCACCAGTCGGCGTCGATCGCGTTCCTCGACTCGGCCCGGTCCGGTGTCGTCGTGAGCGCGATCCAGGGCCGCGACTACGCGCGCATCTACGTGAAGGAGCTCGATCGGGGGCGGGCGCCGGTTGCGCTTTCGCCTGAAGAACAGGAAGCCGTCGAACGCGCAATGGCACAGTGACGCGCTGCTAAATTCCCCAGCGGTGCAGCAGGTTCTTGTCCTGAACGCGAGCTACGAGCCACTGAACGTGTGCTCGGTTCGGCGTGCGCACGTGCTCGTCTACAAGGGCAAGGCGGAGGTGATCGAGCGCCTCGACCGGCCGCTCGCCTCCGCGACGACGACCTTCCCGTGGCCGCACGTGATCCGGCTCGTCACGTACATCCGCGTGCCGCGGGCCGTGCAGCGGAAGATCTCGCGCCGCGCCCTCTTCGCGCGCGACGGCTGGCGCTGCGTCTACTGCGGCTCGGCGGGCGGGCGGCTCACGCTCGACCACGTCGTCCCGCGCAGCCGCGGCGGCGACTCGGTCTGGGAGAACGTCGTCACCTCGTGCGCGCCGTGCAACCTGAAGAAGGGCAACCGCTCGCTCGAGGAGGCGGGGCTCGTGCTGCGCCATCCGCCGAAGCCGCCAACGCCGGTGCTCTTCATCCACCTCGCCGCGCCCAACATCCCGGAGCGGTGGGGGCCCTATCTGAACCTGGCAGCCGCCTAGCCGCGCTCTACGGGTAGGTCGCGCTGCTCCCACTCGCTCCAGGAGCCGGGATAGAGCCTGCCTTCGCGACCCGAGAGTGCGAGCCGGTGCAGGACGACGCACGCGGTCACGCCTGAGCCGCAGTAGGCGACGAGCTCGCCTTCCGGGAGGTCCGGGAGCGGCTCGTCCCAGGGCGCGTTGAGGGCACCCGGGATGCGGCCGGGAACGCGGTCGATCGGGTTCGGCTCGCCGCGGTAGCGCGCGGGGACGCGGGCATCGACGACGACGAGCTCGTCGCGCCGGCGCTCGAGCTCCTCCGCGTCGATCGTGTCGTCCGCACGCGGCCGCGGCTCGAACCGTGCGGGCTCGACCTGCTCCTCGCCGCCGCGGAGCGGCCCGTGCCAGCCGGCGAGGTCGAGGACGGCGCAGTCGTCGTGGCCGAAGTGGCGGAGCAGCCACCAGAGCCGCTCGGCGCCGCCCATCGAGCCGTAGGCGACGACGAGGACGCCGGGTCCGATCCCAGCGCGCGAGGCCGCCGCCGCGAAGTCGTCGGCGCTCGGCAGCGGGTGCCGGCCGGCCGCACCCGGCGGCGCGGAGAGGTCGCGCTCGACGTCGAGGAAGACGGCGCCCGGGATGTGCGCTTCGAGGTAGGCGCGCCGGCCGGCCTCGGGGTCGGCGAGGTCCCAGCGGCAGTCGACGAAGCGGTAGCGGAGGGAGGTCAGAAGCGGGGCAGGTTCTGCCACACGTCGGAGGACGGCTTCCGCAGCTCAGCCGGTTCGGGATCGGTCGGAAGTCCGGGTCTGTCGATCGTGTACCCGATGCCGAGATCGACCAGGGCGATGGCCACGAGGACCACAGCGAACAGGATCCATCTCCAGGAGTGGACGACGAGCATCGTTGTCAGGAGCACCGTGCCCAGGACGATTACCCCTATGGCCGACTTGACGAACGAGAAGCCATCCTCGTCGCGGCGCATACGCGGAAGCGATGAGACGAGCAGCAACACCGCGATCCCCGCTGCATAGCCGAGGATCCGGGACGTCGAATGGTTCCGTCTGAGGAAGTCGGTGGTACCGACGAGCGCGATTACGCCGACAAGACTCACCTTCAGCGACTCGAGTCGACGCTTCATGCACCAGAGGATGCCACGCCAGCGTCAGGCAGCCTCGGGTTCGGCAGCAACCGGGTGCGGGTGACCGTGCTCGAGTAGGTGGCCGTGCGCTTCGGTGCCGTAGCCGCCGGGGACCGGGATGTAGAACTCCGGATAGCCCCACATGCCGTGCTCCGAGACGTCGAGGCCCGAGGTCTCGACGTGCTCCTCGACGCGGATTCCCCACAGCCGCTTCATCGCCCAGAGGACGCCGAAGGACGCGGAGAACGTGAACGCGCCGACTGCGGCGAGGCCGAGGAGCTGCACCCACACCTGGTGCAGCGAGCCCGTGTAGACGAAGCCGCCGCGGCCGGTGCCGAGGTTCGCGGCGAGCACGGGAACGGCGAAGAGGCCGGTGGCGATCGTGCCCCATACTCCCGAGGCGCCGTGGACGGCGACGGCGCCGATCGGATCGTCGATCCCTAGCCGCTCCACGCCGAGCACGCCGGTGACGGCGATGAACCCGGCTGCGAGGCCGATCACGATCGCGGCCCAGGGAGCGACGAAGGCGCAGGCGGCGGTGATCGCCACGAGCGCGGCGAGGGCGCCGTTCAGCATCATCGAGACGTCGGGCTTGCGCAGCACGATCCAGGCGGTCGCGACGCCGCCGAGCGCCCCGGCCGCCGCGGCGAGGTTCGTCGTCAGCGCGACGTAGCCGAAGTAGCCGACACGGTTGCCGGTGACGACGCCGAGCGTCGAGCCGGGGTTGAACCCGAACCACCCGAACCAGAGGATGATCGTCCCGAGGACGGCGTAGGGCATGTTGTGGCCGGGGATCGGGTTCGCGCGGCCGTCGCGGCCGAACTTGCCGATCCGAGGGCCGAGCAGCAGCGCGCCGGCGAGCGCGGCGAGGGCGCCCTGGTAGTGGACGACGGTCGAGCCGGCGAAGTCCTGCATCCCGAGCGAGAAGAGCCAGCCGCCCGGATGCCAGACCCAGTGCGAGGTGATCGAGTAGAGGACGGTGAAGACGGCGCCGAACGCGAAGTAGACCCACAGCTTGGCCCGTTCGGCCATGGCTCCCCAGACGATCGCGAGCGACACGCCGGCGAAGACGACCTCGAAGAGGTAGCCGGCCGCGCCGGGGATGGTCGTGAAGAAGCCGAATGGCGCCTTGCCGACGGCAAGGAGAGCGCTGGAGGAGGGTAGGAAGCCATGCGTCCCGACGAGCGCGTTCCCGTCGCCGAACGCGAGGCCGAAGCCGACCGCCCAGTAGACGAGCGAGCAGACGCCGAAGACGAGGACGTTCTTGCCGGCGATGTGCGCGGCGTTCTTCATCCGGGCGAGACCCGCCTCGAGGAGCGCGAACCCGGCCTGCATGAACATGACGAGCACGGCCGCGACGACGACCCAGATCGTGTTCGCGGCGATGACGACGTCTGTGGTCTTCATCGCTCGACCTCCTCGAGGCGCTTGCCGGTCCGGTGGTGCGTGACGTTGCCGACCGGGCTCGTCCACGCGAGGCCGTCGCCGGACTCGTTGCCGCTCCGTGCCGCGTCGGCTATGGCCGCGACGACGCCTGGCGCGAGGGCGTCCGCGACGACGAAGGTGAGGAACGCCTTCGGGAGGAAGCGCGACTCGAACACGCGGCCGCGGTACTCGTGCGTGATCCCGCGCTCGCGGCCGTGGCCGACCGCCTCGACGACCGTCACGCCGACGTGGCCGGTCGCCTCCTCGACGGCGTCGATGACGGTCTCGACGCGCTCGCGGAGCACGATCGCCTCGACCTTGATCACGCGCGCCGCCGTCCCCGCCCGGGTCGCCTGGCTTTCGGTGCCAAATCGGCACAGAGCCGTGCGCCTTCCCGCGGTACCCTCGAAGTCCGTTCCCCAGGGTGGGTGGGGGATTGGGATGGGACCGCCCCGGCACGCCGCTCGAGCAACACCGTGTCGCGCCACACCCCGTCGAGCTGGGCGATCCGCTCACGCACTCCGACGACGCGGAAGCCGCACCGCTGGTGGAGGGCGAGGCTCACGCAGTTCTCCGGGAAGATCGACGTCTGGAGCATCCAGAGCCCCTCCGCCTCCGACCGCGCGACGAGCTCCTCCAACAGCGCCTGTCCCACGCCTCGCCCCTGCACCCCCGACGCGACGTACACGCTGTCTTCGGCGACGCCCGCGTAACACTCCCGCCGGGACGCCGGCGACAAAGCCGCCCAACCCACGACCGCACCGGCCTCCAGCGCCACGAGCCGCGGTTGCGCCAGGTGCCGCGCGTCCCAGTCCTCCCACGAAGGCACGTCCGTCTCGAACGTGGCGTTCCGCGTGGCGACGCCGGCGGCGTAGATCACCGCAACCTCCGGCCAGTCCCCGGGCCGGAGGTCGCGGATCTCGAGCGCGGGTGCCCGCTCCACCCGCCTAGCAGTCGAAGTACAGAGAGAACTCGGCCGGGTGTGGGCGCAGCCGCACGACGTCGACCTCGTTCGCGCGCTTGTAGTCGATCCAGGTGTGGATCAGCTCCGAGGAGAACACGCCGCCCCGCGTCAGGAACTCGTGGTCGGCCTCGAGCGCGTCGAGCGCCTCGCCGAGCGAGCCCGGCACCTGCGCCACCTCGCCGTGCGACTCCTCGAAGAGGTCGTAGTCTGCTGGCGCGCCCGGATCCAGCCCTTGTTCGATCCCCTCGATCCCGGCCATGAGCATGGCCGCGAAGGCCAGGTACGGGTTCGCCGACGAGTCCGGGCAGCGGAACTCGATCCGCTTCGCCTTCGGCGACTCCGAGTACATCGGGATCCGGATGCAGGCCGACCGGTTGCGCTGCGAGTAGACGAGGTTGACGGGCGCCTCGTAGCCCGGCACGAGCCGCCGGTACGAGTTCGTCGTCGGCGCGCAGAAGGCGAGCAGCGCCGGCGCGTGCGCGAGCAGCCCGCCGACGTACGCCCGCGCGAGCTGCGACAGGCCCGCGTAGCCGGACTTGTCCGCCATCAGCGGCGTCCCCTCCTTCCACAGGGACTGGTGGCAGTGCATGCCCGAGCCGTTGTCGCCGAAGATCGGCTTCGGCATGAACGTCACCGTCTTGCCCGCCGCGCGCGCGACGTTCTTGACCACGTACTTGTAGGTCATGACCTGGTCGGCCATGCGAGTCAGCGTCTGGAAGCGGAGGTCGATCTCGCACTGGCCGCCGGAGGCGACCTCGTGGTGGTGGAACTCGCAGGGGATGCCGAGCCGCTCGAGCGTCAGCACCATCCGCGTCCGCAGGTCGTGCAGCGTGTCGTGCGGCGCGGGCGGGAAGTAGCCCTCCTTCTCGCGCACGGTGTAGCCGAGGCCCGGCTTGCCCGAGTTCCAGTGCCCCTCGGGCGAGTCGACCGCGTAGTGAGAGCGATTCGGCGCGAGCTCGTACGAGACCTCGTCGAAGACGAAGAACTCGCACTCCGGGCCGAAGTAGGCCGTGTCGGCGATCCCGGTTGAGGCGAGGTACTCCTCGGCGCGCCTCGCGACCCGCCGCGGGTCCTTCGCGTACGGCTCGTGCGTGATCGGGTCGACGATCTCGCACACGAGCGAGAGCGTCGGCGCCTCGGTCGCCGGGTCGAGGATCGCGCTCGCCGGATCCGGCATCAGGAGCATGTCCGACTCGGAGATGCCCTGCCAGCCGCGGATCGACGAGCCGTCGAAGCCGAGCCCCTCGTCGAAGGCCTCCTCGTCGAACGAGCCGATCGGGAGCGTCACGTGCTGCCATGTCCCGAGGAGGTCGCAGAACTTCAGGTCGACCATCTCGGCCCGCGTCTCGCCCGCCCACTCGATCGCCTCGCGCGCCGCCGGCGAGGTCGCCGCGCCGTTCGCCAGGTAGTGCCTCACGTCTTCCATCCGTCCCTCCTGCCGCGTCGGACCACAAAAAAAGAGCCCGGGACTCGGGTCCCGAGGCTCCATCGCCTCGACGCCGTCTCCGCCGACGGCGCCTGGTCACACGGTACACAAGGCCTCGGATGACTGCAAAACCCGTAACCCTTCGGGCCGTGGCCGCAACTACGTGACAGTGCAGGACCGCCGCACGGACACCGCCCTCGTGGCGGCGAGCCTCGCCGGAGACCACGCGGCCTTCGGCGAGCTCGCGGACCGGCATGCGCCTCGGCTCACCGCGCTCGCCGGGCGCCTGCTCGGCGACGCCGTCGAGGCCGAGGACCTGACGCAGGAGACGCTGCTCCAGGCGTACCTCGGGCTCGACCGCCTCCGTGACCCGGAGCGGTTCTCGAGCTGGGTCTACGGCATCGCGCTGAACCTCGCGAAGATGCGGCTGCGCAGCCGCCGCAACGGCGCGCTGCCCCAGGTGGACGCGTCCCGGCTGGCCGCGCTCGCCGCCGCGGACCCGTCGCCGGCCGAGATCGTCGAGGCGCGCGAATTCTGGTCGCTCGTGGAGTCCGCGCTGCAAGTGCTCCCGGCGGAGCAGCGGCGCGCGGTGCTCCTGCACTACGTGGACGGGCTGTCGTGCGAGGAGATCGCCGCGCTCCTGGACGAGCCGGCGGGAACCGTTCGCGTCCGGCTGCACCGGGCGCGGGCGCGCCTGCGCGACCGCCTGTCGAGTCTGGCTCCGACACGAAGGGAGGCTCCGGCCATGATCGAGGTGACCCTGGAGGACGTCGTGATCCGGGTTCTGACGGAGGAAGACGGGGAGGAGGTCTCCAGTCGCTCGCTCCGCATCGTCCTGCTCCGCGAGAAAGGCGGCGACCGCGTGCTGCCGATCTGGATCGGCGCCGCCGAAGGGGACGCGCTCGCGCTTCAGCTCACCGGCGGGACGATGCCGCGGCCGCTCACCGCCGACCTGATGGCGAGCCTGCTCGGGGCCAGCAGCGCCGCTATCGAGCGGGTCGCCGTGAACAGCCTGCGCGACAAGACGTTCTACGCCGCGTCGACCCCGAGATCATGGACGCGAGCGGCATGCGCGCCGGCGAGGTCCTCGGCAAGCTCGACGACGACTCGCCCTTCGAGGACGAGCCGGAGGGCGAGTGGCGCACGCTCTCGGCCGAGCTGCTCGAGAGCCTGCACCCGCCGTGGCCCGGCACAAAGTAGTGGACGCCGCCAGACACTGACTGGTAGCCTCGGCCTCGATGCTGCTCCGATTCGGCTAGGTCCCAGCTGCGCGCGCGCCTCCCGCGGGAGAGGCGCGCACTGTCGCGCTACGCCGAATCGGTTCCCGCGAAAGCAAAGGAGCAGCACGTGTTCGCCGTCGAAGTCCACAACTTGCGCAAGGAGTTCGTCCGGAAGGACGGAAGCGGTCTCGCGAGGCGCCGCCGCCGCGTCGCCGCGCTGAAGGACGTCTCGTTCACGATCGAGCGCGGCGAGTGCGTCGCGATCCTGGGCCAGAACGGCTCCGGGAAGTCGACGCTCGTCCGCCTGCTCGCGACGCTCCTGCTCCACGACGGAGGCACCGCGCGCGTCTTCGGGCACGACGTCTTCCGTGAGCCGCGCGCAGTCCAGCGCCTGGTCAACCGCGTCTCGGTCGAGGCCTCCTTCTTCAAGAAGATGTCCGCGACCGAGAACCTGAGCTACTCGGCGCGCTTCTACGGCCTGACGGGCGCGGAGACGAAGCCGCGGATCCCGGAGATCCTCGCGCGCGTCGGCTTCCCCGAGGACCGCCGAAGCGAGCCGATGGAGGACCTCTCGCGCGGAATGCAGCAGAAGGTCGCGCTCGCGCGGGCGCTCCTGACCGCGCCGGTCCTGCTGCTCCTCGACGAGCCGACGACCGGCCTCGACCCGCGCTCGAAGCTCGAGGTGCAGGAGTTCATCGAGGAGATGTGGCGGACGCACGACGCGACGACGCTCCTCTGCACGCACGACCTCGCCGAGGCCGAGGCGCTCGCCGACCGCGTCGGGATCCTCGACGACGGCGAGCTGCTGTGCCTGGAGCCGGCGGACGAGCTCAAGCGGCGCTACCGCGCCGCCACGCTCGAGGAGGCCTTCTTCGCGTCCACGGGCAGGTCGTTCGAGGAGGAGCGAGAGGAGGTGCCGGCATGACGCAGGGCGCAGCGGCAACCCTTCGCCACGAGCTGATCGGGTTCAGCGGCGTCGTCCAGCGCAACGTCTACCTCGTCAAGCGCTACATCTGGTGGGACGTCGCGTTCATGCTCTGGACGATCGCGAACACGCTCACGATCGTGTTCATCGCCCGCGGCGTGAACGTGTCCGAGGCGCAGCAGAACGCGCTCGCGACGAAGTTCCTCGTCGGCGGCGTGATCTGGGCCTACCTCGGGATCATCTTCGAGATCGTCACCGAGACCGTCGCCTGGGAGCGCTGGGAGGGGACGATCGAGTACACGTTCATGGCGCCCGTCTCGCGGCCGGTGCACCTGTTCGGCATGGGCGTCTTCTCCGTGCTGTACGGGATCGTGCGCGCGGCGATCCTCTTCGTCTGCGTGGTCGCCTTCATCGGCATCCACGTGCCGCACGCGAACTACCCGGCCGCGCTCGCGCTGCTCGCGATCGCGTCGGTCTCGTTCATCGGGATCGGGATGATGACCGCCGTCCTGCCGCTCATCTCGCCCGAGAAGGGGACGCAGCTCGGGTTCATCGCGCAGGGCCTGATGCTCGTGGTGTCGGGCGTCTACTACGACGTGTCGGTTCTGCCCGGCTGGATGCAGTGGATCTCGAAGATCTCGCCGGCCACCTACGCGCTGCGCGCGAATCGCGACCAGATCCTGCACGGGGCCGGCGTCGCCTGGGCGGACGTCTGGCCGCTCGTCGTCCTGGGGCTCGTCTCGGTGCCGCTCGGCCTGTTCGTCTTCCGCACCGGCGAGCGGTACGCGAAGAAGCACGGAAAATTGA
>Ga0207665_10002333_pt1 | contig 12820 bp, 7 predicted proteins | sample LARL112metaG_FD_184351 | JGI IMG/M metagenome (GOLD analysis project Ga0207665, IMG submission 184351) | Corn, switchgrass and miscanthus rhizosphere microbial communities from Kellogg Biological Station, Michigan, USA - LAR L11-2 metaG... | ecosystem: Host-associated > Plants > Roots >...
CGAGCGGGCTGCGGCCGGGTCCGCCGTATCCATCAGCGGGTCACCGGGGTGGACAGCGTGACCGGCCGCCGCTACGACGCCAGTGACCCGGCTCTGCTGCTCTGGGTGCACGCGACGCTGGTGGACGCGGGCATCGTCACCGCTGGGCTGTTCGGCACGCCGCTGTCAGCGCCGGATGGCGACCGTTACGTGGCGGAGATGGTTTCCGCGGCCGAACTGGTCGGCATCCCGCGCCGCCTGGTCCCGGCCAGCCGGGCCGAACTCACCACCTACCTCGCCTCCGTCCAGCCTGAGCTGCGCGGCACGCCTGCGGCCCGGGAGTCCATGGACTACCTGCTGGACCCGCCGGGGCTGGACGCGGACCTGGCCGAAATCTGGCAGGACGTGCGGGACGCGGCGCTCGGCGCGCTGCCGCCGTGGGCCCGGGAGATGTACGGCTACCCCGCGCCGCCGCCACTCACCGACAGCCGCCGGGCCGGGATCCGGCAGGCGCTCGGCGTCCTGGACACGGTGTTCCTGGGCGAGCCGGGTGTGCTCGAGGCGCGGCAGCGCATCGCGCTGCGGGCACGCGCGGCCCGGCGCACGTGAGGAAAGTTCTGGCGGCGGTCACGTTCGGTGCGGTGATCGCGGCCGTTGCCCTGCTGTACCGCCGGCTGGCGCGCGGCGGTGCGCCGCGGCTGCGGCTGGCCCGGGGCCGGGCCGCGGTCCAGCTCGCAGTGCGTGGCGGGGTCCGCTACGCGACCAACGCGCCGAGGCTGTTCGCGGCCGCGGGTGAGCACCGTCAGCAACTCCGCAACGACCTCGCCCTGGAGACCGCCGAGGACGTCGCCAGCACGCTCGGCGCGATGAAGGGCGTGCTGATGAAGATCGGCCAGATGGCCAGTTACGTGGACGACGGCCTGTCGCCCGCCGTCCGCCGGACGCTCAGCCGGCTGCAGGACAGCGTCCCGCCGATGAGCGCGGAACTGGCCGGGCAGGTCGTCGAGACGGAGCTGGGCCGGCCGCCGGAGGCCGCGTTCCGGCGCTGGGATCCCGAACCCATCGCCGCCGCGTCGATCGGGCAGGTGCACCGGGCGATCACCCATGACGGGCGCGCCGTCGCGGTGAAGGTGCAGTACCCCGGCATCGCCGAGATGATCACTGCCGACCTGCAGAACGTGGCCCTGCTCCGCCGGATGCTGCGCATCACCGCGCCGAGCCAGGATGTGGACGCGCTGCTCGCCGAGCTGCGGGACCGGGTGGTTGAGGAGCTGGACTACCAGCAGGAGGCCGCCAACCAGAGTCTGTGGGCCGAGCACTACCAGGGTCATCCCTTCATCCACATCCCTGGGATCGTGACTGAGCTGTCCACCCGCCGGGTGGTGACCAGCGAGCTCGCCGACGGGGCCCGGTTCGCCGAGCTGGCCAGCTGGTCACAGCGGGAGCGTGACCTGGCCGCGGAGACGATCTACCGGTTCACCTTCCGCAGTCTGTACGAGGCGCACGCGTTCAACGGCGACCCGCATCCGGGCAACTACCTGTTCCACGGCGGCGGCCGGGTCACCTTCCTGGATTTCGGCCTGGTCAAGTACTTCACCATGGCCGAGCTGCGGCCGCTGATCGACATGGTCCGCCACCTGTGCGTGGACAACGACCCGGCCGGGTTCCGGGCCAGCATGGTGGCGGCGGGCTTCCTCCGCGCCGACGCACCAGTCAGCACGGATACGGTCGTCGAGCACATGGCCGTGTTCTACGACACAGTCCGCCGCCGCGGGCCGCGGACCATCACCGGTGACTACGCGTCGGCTGTGGTGCGCCGGTTCTTCGACGTGCGCAGCCCGCTGGCTCAGTACGTGGCTGTGCCCCGGTCGTATGTCATCTTGCAGCGCATCAATCTCGGCCTGTTCGCGGTGCTCGGTGAGCTGACCGCGACCGCGGACTGGCGGGCTATCGCCGAGGAGATCTGGCCCTTCATCCAGGGGCCGCCGGCCACCCCGATGGGTGCGGCGGAGGCGGTGTGGCGGGCCAGCCGCCCGGGCCGTCCGGGTATCGAACGGCTGCCCGCCTGAACCCAGCGGCCGGGGTTGCCCCAGCGCGCCGGGATGAGCGCAAAAGTTATCAAATTGCCTGGTGGCAGTTCCGCGGGTGCGCCTGCGACGGGCCCGTCCAGGGCGCATACTGGTAGCGATGAAACCTTCCCGCGCCGGGACCCGGCGTTACCTACCTGGAAGTCCCTTCAACAACATCCCTCAGGTGGTTCGGCCGGTGAAAGAGTTCGCCGTGCACGACCAGGTGACCCATGACCGCTACGGCCTCGGCCGGGTCATCAGCGCCGACGAGAGCGGCGTGCTGGTGGATTTCGGGACCCAGCAGGAGCGGATCTCCGCTCCCTACACCAAGCTGACCAAGCTCTGACCTGGCCTGGCTGAGTTCAGCCAGGTGCGTGTGAGCCCGGGGTCAGCGGCATCACTCAGCTAGCGCTGTGCGCTAGCGGCCCCGGTGCCGTGCCCGGCCGCTTCGTACCTGGCCTCAGCGGCGGGGATGAGCATGCCGCCGCAGGCTCGTGCGGGCCAGCTGGCCAGCGCGATGGTGACCGGCTGAGCCGCCCGTCCAGTGCGGTGACGGTGCAGGCCATCGTGGCCGCCCCGGCGCGCACCTGGACCCAGCCGGCCCGGTACGGGCCGCCCGCGCCTGGCCAGTCATACTCGGGGTGGGCTGGCCGGGCGGTCGTGGAGGTGGCGTGATGGCAGATGGCCTGATCACCGTGGCCAGTAATTTCCCGGCCGAGGAGACCATCGACCGGCTCTCCGAGGCAGCTACCCAGGCGGGATTGACGATTTTCGCCCGCGTGGACCACGCCCAGGGCGCCGCGGGCGTGGGCCTGCCGCTGCGGCCGACTCAGCTGCTGCTCTTCGGCCAGGCGCGCGGGGGGACCCCGCTGATGCAGGAGCAGCAGACGGCCGGCATCGACCTGCCGCTGAAGGCGCTGGCCTGGACAGACGAGAACGGCCAGACCTGGCTCAGCTACAACGACCCGGAATGGATCGCCAGCCGGCACGGGCTGGGCCCGGCGAGCGCGGGCGCGGTCCAGGCGATGCGGGCCGGCCTGGCCAAGCTGGCCTCGGCCGCGGCCAGCGGCTGATCCTGGCGGTTCGCCGGGCCTGGTCCGGCGGCTTTATCTGCGACAGCGCCGGCCAGGGTGCGCTACCCTTATGTCATGCGTTCTGCCCGGCTGCTCCTTACCTAGCCGCGCTGACTGACCCGTCGTTGGCGCGGCTGCCCCTCGTGACCGGGGGGCTTTTCTGTTGCCGGAGCCGGACCGACCAATTGCCGAGGGAAACCATGACAGCCGCCGAAAGTGCCGAGCGGACAGCCCACTACGATCCGCGCGACATCCAGGAGAAGTGGCAGGCGCGCTGGGACCAGCTGGACCTGTTCCGGGCCAGCGACGATCCCGATGACACCCGGCCCCGCACCTACCTGCTGGACATGTTCCCGTACCCGTCCGGGGACCTGCACATGGGTCACGCGGAGGCCTATGCCATCGCCGACGCGGTGGCGCGGTACTACTTCCAGCGCGGGCACAACGTGCTGCACCCGATTGGCTGGGACGCGTTCGGGCTGCCCGCGGAGAATGCCGCGATCCGGAACAACACCCACCCGGCCGACTGGACCTACGCGAACATCGAAACCCAGGCGGCCTCGTTCCGCCGTTATGCGGTGTCGTTTGACTGGTCCCGGCGGCTGCAGACCTGCGACCCGGCCTATTACCACTGGAACCAGTGGCTGTTCCTGCGCTTCTACGAGCGCGGGCTGGCCTACCGCAAGGACGGTTACGTCAACTGGTGCCCGCACGACCAGACCGTGCTGGCCAACGAGCAGGTCATCGCGGGCCGGTGCGAACGGTGCGGCACCGAGGTGATCCGGCGGGCGCTGACCCAGTGGTACTTCAAGATCACCGAGTACGCTGAGCGCCTGCTGGCCGACATGGCCCGGCTGGAGGGCAAGTGGCCGGACCGGGTGCTGCTGATGCAGCGCAACTGGATCGGCCGGTCCGAGGGCGCCGAGATCCGGTTCGAGATCGAAGGCCGGGATGAGCCGGTCACCGTGTTCACCACCCGGCCGGACACGCTGTACGGGGCCACGTTTTTCGTGGTCGCGGCCGACTCCGCGCTGGCCGAGGAGATCTGCGCGGCCGAGCACGCCGGCGAGCTGGCTGAGTACCTGACCCAGGTGCGCAAGCTGACCGACATCGAGCGCCAGTCCGCGGACCGGGAGAAGACCGGCGTGTTCCTGGGCCGGTACGCGGTCAACCCGGTGAACGGGGAGCGGCTGCCGGTGTGGGCCGCGGATTACGTGCTGCCCGACTACGGCACCGGCGCGATCATGGCCGTACCCGCGCACGACCAGCGGGACCTGGACTTCGCACGCCAGTTCGGCCTGCCGGTGCAGGTCGTGGTGGACACCGGGGAACCGGACCCGGCCGGGACCGGGGTGGCCACCCACGGCGACGGGCGGCTGGTCAATTCCGGGCCGCTGGACGGGCTGAGCAAAGCCGACGCCATCGCCCGGATCACCCGGATCATGGAGGGCGAGGGCCAGGGCCGGGCCGCGGTGAGCTTCCGGCTGCGCGACTGGCTGCTGTCCCGGCAGCGGTTCTGGGGCACCCCGATCCCGATCATCTACTGCTCGTCCTGCGGCGAGGTGCCGGTTCCGGACGACCAGCTGCCAGTCGTGCTGCCCGACCTGCGCGGCCAGGACCTGGCGCCCAAGGGCGTATCGCCGCTGGCGGCCGCGACCGACTGGGTGAACACGCAATGCCCCAAGTGCGGTGGGCCGGGGCGCCGGGACACCGACACGATGGATACCTTCGTGGACTCGTCGTGGTACTTCCTGCGCTACTGCTCACCGGCATATGAGCACGGCCCGTTCGATGTGGCCTCGGTCCGCCGGTGGGCGCCGGTGGACCTGTACGTGGGCGGCGTCGAGCACGCGATCCTGCACCTGCTGTACAGCCGGTTCTTCATCAAGGTGCTGCAGGACATGGGCATGGTCGACTTCGGTGAGCCGTTCACCCAGCTGCTGAACCAGGGCCAGGTGATCAACCGGGGCCGGGCTATGTCCAAGTCGCTGGGCAACGGGGTGGACCTGGGCCAGCAGCTGGCCGCCCACGGGGTCGACGCCATCCGGCTGACGATGATCTTCGCCAGCCCGCCCGAGGACGACATCGACTGGGCCGATATGAACCCGGAGGCCATGGTCAAGTTCCTGGGCCGGGTGTGGCGGGTGGCCACCGACGTGGGAACGGCCGAGCCCGGCCCGGCCCGCAGCGGCGGCGCCGAGCTGCGGAAGATCACCCACCGGACGATCGACGAGGTCACCCGGCTGGTCGACGCCTACCGGCTGAACGTCGCGGTAGCCCGGCTGATGGAACTGGCCAGCGCGGCCCGGAAGGCGATCGACTCCGGCCCGGGTGCGGGCGACCCGGCGGTGCGTGAGGCAGCAGAGACGCTGACCGTGCTGCTGTCGCTGTTCGCGCCGTACACGGCCGAGGAGTGCTGGGAGGTGCTGGGGCACCCGCCCTCGGTGGCGCTGGCCGGCTGGCCCGCCGCCGACCCGGCGCTGCTGGTCGAGGACCTGGTGACCTGTGTGGTGCAGGTCGGCGGCAAGGTCCGGGACCGGGTTGAGGTCCCGCCCGGGATCAGCGACGACGAACTGCGGGCCCTGGCGCTGGCGGCCCCGGGCGTGGCCCGGGCCCTGGACGGCCGGAGCATCCGGACCGTGATCGTCCGCGCGCCCAAGCTGGTTAACGTCGTTCCGGCCTGACCAGCCTGATCCCGCAGGCTGCTGCAGGCCGGGCCTGTGCTCCTGGCGTCAGACCCGGCGCAGCACCGCCACGACCCGGCCCAGGATCGCTGCCTCGTCGCCCGGTATCGGTGCGTAGATCGGGTTGTGCGGCATCAGCCAGACGTGCCCGCCGGAGCGCTTCAGCGTCTTGACCGTGGCCTCGCCCTCGATCATCGCCGCCACGATCTCGCCGTTCTCGGCGTCCTGCTGCTGGCGCACGACGACCCAGTCGCCGTCCGCGATGGCCGCGTTGATCATCGAGTCACCGGAGACCTTGAGCAGGAACAGCGTGCCCTCACCGACGATCTGCTTGGGCAGCGGGAAGATGTCCTCCACCGCCTGCTCGGCGATGATCGGGCCACCAGCAGCGATCTCACCGATGACCGGGACGTAGGTCGCCTCCTGGGACGGGATGTCCAGCGCGGTGTCCTCGTCGATCTCGGCCTCGGGGCGCACGGCGGGATGCCCCGGCAGCCGCACCTCGACGGTGCGCGGCCGGCCCGCATCCCGCCGCAGGTAGCCCTTGCTCTGCAGCGTGGACAGCTGGTACGACACGCTTGACGTGCTGGTCAGCCCGACCGCCTCGCCGATCTCCCGCATCGACGGCGGGTAACCGCGGCGCTGTACGGAATCCCGGATGACCTGGAGCACTTTGCGCTGCCGCCAGGTGAGCACGTGGTCCGGATCGGGCCGGTCAGGCAACTCGGTGACCACGGCCGGCACCGTTCCCTTCGGCTTCCGGCCAGGCCGGCCCTTAGGTCTTGGCGCCGGCGCGCCAGCGCCCGGCCCGCCCGGGGGGAGCGGCGCGCCGCCGTCGCCGGTGTTGTTGTCCATCGATAGACCTCCGGATCTGGTGGCTGAGTCTGGTCGCTGAGTTCAGAGCCGACGCTAGCGCTTTCGCCCAGGGATCTCAAACATCTGTTCGAGCAACAAAAAAGTGTCGTACCCCCGCGCTACACAAGTACCGTACAGTCATTCGATCGAAACCGCGATCGATCGAACGGGTGTACTATAGAAAAACCGTTCGAGATAGGGGGCTGGCATGAGCGTTCTTAGCTTGGGCAAGCGACCTGGATCAGTGGGCCGCCCACTACGTGCCAAGAATCCTTGTCCGCCGGCGCGCCGGCCCGACGCCGGTGTTCGAACTCCGGTGGTGCCATCCGCGGCGGGGCGGCCGCGCGCGGCCCGGCTGGATGAGACCGAGTTCGCCGAATGGCCCGGGCGCGCCGCGCGTGCCGCTCGTGGGGGCAGTCCTCGCGCGGGCGCTGTTCCAGGCACTGCTTCCGGCTGGCCGGGCCGGGCCGGGCGGGCCGGGCGGCCGGAGCGGATCCTGCGGCTCGTCCAGCCCGGCGAGACCGCCCGGTCCCAGCCCCTTCCGCCAGCCCGGCCCCGGCAGGCACCACCGCCCGGGCGCAGGCCAGCCGGTGGGCTGGTGCCGCTGCCCCGGCAGGCGCCACCGCTCGAGCAGCTGCCGCCGCCCGGGCCGGGAGCCAAGCCAGTGCCGCGCCGGGGGACACAGCCTGGCCGGGGAGCACAGTCCTGGCGGGCAGCACGGCCCGGCCAGGCGCACCGACCCGGGTCCGCGGCGTCCCCCCGGCCGCGGACCCGGCTCACCCGCCGCGGCCGCCGGGTGCTCTGGGCCTTCGCCAGCCTGCTCGTGGCGGCTCTGCTCACCCCGGTGCTGCTCGTGGCGTCGGCCGGCGCCCAGGCGGCCAATCATGGCGCATCGCCGGCGCAGGTCCGGGCGGGCATGCAGCATGTAGTGGTACAGCCGGGCCAGTCGCTCTGGTCGATCGCGGAGCAGGCCGAGCCGCACGCCGACCCGCGGACGGTCATCCAGCAGATCATCCAGTACAACGCCCTGGGCAGCGACGTTGTCGCGCCCGGCGAGAGCCTGTGGGTGCCCAGGGGCTGATCCCGGCTTGGCTCCGGGGCCGCCCCGGAACGGCCGCACTCCCGGCTGACCAGGGCTTTCGTCGCATCGGGCAACGCCCGACCGGTAGCCTGCTGGCACCGCCACCGCAGGCCAGCCACTGGCCGGGCGGCGGCCCCCGGGCCGCGCGGGCCGGTAACGGGTCCGCCCCGCGGAGTGAAACTCATGGCACCGGCGCGTTGGCGCTTGCGCGCGGGCCGGTGTCTGGTCTACCGTGACCACAACATATAGTAGTTACAGCACTGTAGTTAACGTACAAGTTGTGGTGGCAGCACCCGCTGCCGAGCCTCGCGGGGGAGGTGGATCGCGTGTTCTGCCCGTACTGCAAGAACGCGGAGAGTCGCGTCATAGACAGCCGGACCGGCGATGACGGCGCCGCGATCCGCCGTCGCCGGTCCTGCCCAGCCTGCGGCCGGCGCTTTACCACGCAGGAGACGGTGATCCTGATGGTGGCCAAGCGCAGCGGGGCCACCGAGCCGTTCACCCGGGACAAGATCGTCAACGGGGTCCGCCGGGCCTGCCAGGGCCGGCCGGTGACCGAGGATCAGCTGGCCATCCTGGCCCAGCAGGTGGAGGACACGATCCGGGCCCGGGGATCGGGCGAGATCGCCTCGCACGAGGTCGGGCTGGCCATCCTCGGGCCGCTGCGCGAGCTGGATGAGGTGGCGTACCTGCGGTTCGCCTCGGTGTACCGCAGCTTTGAATCACTGGCCGACTTCGAGGAAGAGATTGTCGCGCTGCGCGCGGCGCGCGAGGAGGCTGGTGCGCTGACCCAGTGAGCTGGGCCAGCACGGGCATGAGGTGTGGATTGAACAGCAGTCATACCGATGGAGGGCCTGGCCGGGCCCGCGTGGGATCCGGATGGATCCCGGAAGGGGGAATGACATGACGGAGACGGTGAGTGGGTCCTCGCCCCGGGGCAAGGGCTCGCGCAAGGGGCTCACGATCGGGCGGATCTACACCAGCGAGGGTGTGCATCCGTACGACGAAGTCACCTGGGAACGCCGCGACGTCGTCATGACCAACTGGCGCGATGGCACGGTCAACTTCGAGCAGCGCGGGGTCGAATTCCCCGACTTCTGGTCGGTGAACGCGGCCAACATCGTCACCACCAAGTACTTCCGCGGCGCGGTGGGCAGCCCGGCGCGGGAGTGGAGCCTGCGGCAGCTGGTGGACCGGGTGGTCGGCAAGTACACGGCGGCCGGCCGGGACAACGGCTATTTCGCCACGCCGAAGGATGCCGAGATCTTCGAGCACGAGCTCACCTACGCGCTGATCCACCAGATCTTCAGCTTCAACTCCCCGGTCTGGTTCAACGTCGGGACCAACTCCCCGCAGCAGGTCAGTGCGTGCCAGCCGTACGACGCGCCAGTGAGCACGCCGGCCGGGCTCATCCCCATTGGCAAGCTGGTGGCCGGCGACGCTGTGGGCACCAAGGTCTACGACGCACACGGCCTGACCAGGATCGTGGCGACGAAGTCCAATGGCGTGAAGGATGTGCTGCGGCTGCACACCAAGGCCGGCTACACCCTCGACGTGACCGCGGATCACCTTGTCTGGCGAGCATCCGATCTGGAAAACGGTGCGTTCGTAACGGCTGGCAGCCTTCAGGCAGAAGATGCACTCCTGCACGTGGATCCCGATGTTGGAGGTTCAGATCGGCAGCTGCTGGAGATCGCCGGGATCGAGTCGCTGGGTGCCATGGAGGTCTTCGACATCCAGACCGAGAGCGGTGAATACCTCTCCGGCAACCTCCGGGTGCACAACTGCTTCATCCTGGCCGTGGACGACACGATGGACTCCATCCTGGAGTGGTACAAGGAGGAGGGCCTGATCTTCAAGGGTGGCTCCGGCGCCGGGGTCAACCTGTCCCGGATCCGGTCCAGCAAGGAACTGCTCTCCTCAGGCGGCACGGCCAGCGGCCCAGTCTCCTTCATGCGCGGCGCGGACGCCTCGGCCGGCACGATCAAGTCGGGCGGGGCCACCCGCCGGGCGGCGAAGATGGTCGTCCTGGACGTCGATCACCCGGACGTGGCCGAGTTCATCGAGACCAAGGCCCGCGAGGAAGAAAAGGTCCGGGTCCTGCGGGACGCCGGGTTCGACATGGACCTCGGCGGCAAGGACATCGCCAGCGTCCAGTACCAGAACGCCAACAACTCGGTCCGGGTCTCGGATGAGTTCATGCGGGCCGTCGAGCGGGGCGGCCAGTTCGACCTGGCCGCGCGGCTGACCGGAGAGACCGTCGAGACCGTCGACGCGCGGGACCTGTTCCGCTCGATGGCCAAGGCGGCGTGGGACTGCGCCGACCCGGGCATCCAGTACGACGGCACCATCAACGACTGGCATACCAACCCGGAATCGGGCCGGATCACCGCCAGTAACCCGTGCAGTGAGTACATGAGCCTGGACAATTCCTCGTGCAACCTGGCCAGCATTAACCTGCTGAAATTCCTGCGCGAAGATGACACGTTCGCGGTGGACGCGTTCCGTAAGATCACCGAGCTGATCATCACCGCGATGGACATCTCGATCTGCTTTGCCGACTTCCCGACCGAGAAGATCACCGCCACCACCCGGGCCTACCGGCAGCTCGGCATCGGGTACGCCAACCTCGGTGCGCTGCTCATGGCCACTGGCCACGCCTACGACTCCGAAGGTGGCCGGGCCATCGCGGCGGCCATCACGTCGCTGATGACCGGGACTGCTTACCGCAGGTCAGCGGAACTGGCCGGGGTGGTCGGCACGTACGACGGCTACCCGCGCAACGCCACCGCGCACAAGCGGGTCATGCGCAAGCACGCCGACGCCAGCAAGCAGATCAAGGCGCTCGGCGGCATCGACGAGGAAATTCTCGCGGCGGCGAATAAAGCATGGGAAAAATGCCTTACCATAGGTGAGAAGAATGGCTATCGAAATGCACAGGCTAGCCTACTCGCACCCACCGGAACAATAGGCTTGATGATGGATTGTGATACCACTGGCGTAGAACCGGATTTGGCTTTGGTCAAATTCAAGAAATTGGTCGGTGGCGGTTCAATGCAGATCGTTAACCAGACGGTTCCGCGCGCGCTGAAGAACCTCGGCTACCAGCCGGAGCAGGTCGAGGCGATCGTCGAGTACATCGCCGAGCACGGGCATGTGGTCGATGCGCCCGGCCTCCGGCTGGAGCACTACGAGGTGTTCGACTGTGCTATGGGCGAGCGCGCGATCAGCCCGATGGGTCACGTCCGGATGATGGCCGCGGTCCAGCCCGCGCTGAGCGGCGCCATCTCCAAATGCGTGACCGGCGAGACACTCATTCCCTCATCCGAGGGGCTGATCCGGATCGCAAGCCTGCACCAGGGCGAGGCGGAGGACACCTTCCGGGCGGAGCGCCTGGTCATTTCCTCACTGGACGGGGACCGGAAGACCGACGCTTTCTACTATGGCGGCGTCCGGCCGGTCCGGCAGGTTACCCTCCGATCGGGGCACTCCGTCACCGGGACGCTGCCGCACCGGCTGCTGGTCGCGGGACAGGGCGGTCTGGAGTGGAAGACCCTGGCCGAGATAGAGCCGGATGACCAGGTCGCCATCCAGTACGGCGCGGAGTTCTGGGCAGCCACCCCGGCCAGCCTGCGCGATATCCACGTGTCGCGGCGGTATGGCAGCCAGAAGCCTGTCGTGCTCCCAGAGGAGATGACGACCGAGCTGGCGTTCCTGCTCGGTGCATATGCTGCGGAGGGACACACGACCCGCACCAACTGGACCATTACGATCACGAATTCGGTGCCGGAGGTTCTGGAACGTGTCCGGGATGCCTGGCAGAACGTGTTCGGGCTGGCCGCCCGGATCACCGCGGAGCCTGGCAAGTGCCCGGGAGTGATCGTCTCGTCCAAAGCCGTGGTGGAGTTCATGACCGCACTTGGCTGCGGATTCCGTTCCTCGGACAAGCGCATCCCCGATGCTGTGCTCCGCTCGCCACGCGAGATGGTGCTGGCGTTCCTGGAGGGGCTTGCCCTGGACGCCTATGTGACCGTCGGCGATTCGGCCAAATGGGCGATCTGCCTGGACAGCCCAGGGCTGCTGGATGATCTGCAGGCGGTCATGACCAACCTCGGCATCCTGCACAGCCGGATCTCCAAGTACAACCAGGAGTACGGCAAGACCTACGACGAGGTGTACGCCGCGGGCTTGCAGGGGCAGCTCATGTGTAGCCTGGTCCACTTCCCGGAACCCGAAAAGGCAGCGCGGGCCGCCCGGTACCTGGCCAGGCACTGCTCGGCTGGTACGTCCGATGTGGTGCCGGGGATCAGCGGCCGGGAACTATACGACCTGATCCCGGCCGGAGTGCGCAGCAGCCTGGCTGAGCCCGACTGGCGCGGAACGTTCCGGTTCCTGCTTGACCCGCGTACGCAGCACGTGACCCGCAGGACGCTGGAGCGCGTTTCCACGCTGCCGGGAGTGCAACTGCCTGCCTGGCTGCGCCAGGTCATCGACGGCAACCTGCACTTCTCGCCGGTGATTGCGGTGACGGACAACGGCGAGGCCGAGGTGTACGACCTCTCCGTTCCGCAGTTGCACGCCTTTGTGGCCAACGGGATCGTCAACCACAACACGGTCAATCTTCCGGAGTCCGCCACGGTTGAGGACATCGAGTCCATCTACCTGGAGGGCTGGAAGCTCGGGCTCAAGGCGCTGGCCGTCTACCGGGACAACTGCAAGGTCGGCCAGCCGCTGTCCGACGCCAGAAAGAAGCCGGCCGCGGCTGCCGCCGAGCCGGACAGCTCACCGCATGAGGTCCGGCCGGTGCGCCGCCGCCTGCCCAAGAACCGCACGGCCACCGTGACCAGCTTCTCGGTGGCTGGCGCCGAGGGCTACATGACCGCGTCCAAGTACCCGGACGACGGGGTCGGTGAGCTGTTCCTCAAGCTGGGCAAGCAGGGTTCCACGCTGGCCGGCGTGATGGACGCCTTCTCCATGGCTATCTCCATCAGCCTGCAGTACGGGGTGCCGCTGGAGAAGTGGGTGGAGAAGTTCACCAACATGCGGTTCGAGCCGGCCGGCATCACCGACGACCCGGAC
>Ga0207665_10002340_pt1 | contig 12800 bp, 18 predicted proteins | sample LARL112metaG_FD_184351 | JGI IMG/M metagenome (GOLD analysis project Ga0207665, IMG submission 184351) | Corn, switchgrass and miscanthus rhizosphere microbial communities from Kellogg Biological Station, Michigan, USA - LAR L11-2 metaG... | ecosystem: Host-associated > Plants > Roots >...
TTACGCGCTCGGCGCGCCGTTCAACTGGTTCTTTGTGCCGTACCTCGTGCTCGTCGCGGTGAGTGCATACGCGATGATCGCCGTCGTCGTGTCGATCGACGGTGGCGCAGTCCGCCATCGCCTCGCGGGAACCGTTCGCGCCCGGTCGATCGGCGGATTCCTCGGAGCGGTGGCCGTGCTGTTCATGGCGTTGTGGACCGCGATGAGCGTCTCCGCGCTCGCGGGCGGAACCTCGCTCGACCCTGTCGCGCGGACGGTCACGATCATGGACCTCACGGTGCAGCTCCCCGCATTGCTGCTCGGCGGCGTGCTCCTCTGGCGCCGGCACTCGTTCGGCTACGTCGTCGCACCCGGTCTGCTTCTCCAGGCCGCCGCCTACTTGATCGGACTTTCCATCATCACGGTGCTCCAGGAGGTCCTGATCGCAGCGCCGATCGACCCCGTCGCGGTCGCACCCGGTCTGGTGATCGGTGCCATCGGCCTCATGTGCATCGCGACGTTCGTGCGTGGAGCAGCCGTGGCCCGGCCCGACCAGATCCGTCCGACGACGCTCGCGGCATCCGCGCAGGAGGTGACCACATGATGTTCCCCGGGTACCCGTACATGGACCAGAGCTGGATGGGTTGGATGATCGCCGGCTCCGTGCTGTTCTGGGTCGCGCTCGCCGCGATCGCCATCTTCGTCATCGTGCGCGTGGTCCCGACCCGTGAGCGCAGCGATGCGCTTTCGGTCCTCGACCAGCGTCTGGCGCGTGGCGAGATCGATGCGGAGGACTACCGGGCCCGCCGGAGCCTCATCGTCGGGCAGTAGGTCCGACCGCGGTGCGGCGGATCTAGCTGGAGACGATCTCAGCCGCCTTCTCCTCGACCTCGTCGGCTTGGCGGACGGCAGGAGCCGGTGGGCACCGGCAGCCGGGATCGTCGGCGTTCGCTTCGAATGGGAGCCGTCGTCGCTCGCCGCACGCGCGGCAGTCGTACCACTGCTCTGCTGCCCGGTCCATTGCGCACCTCCCGGCATGATCGTCCGCGGTCGCAACGTCGCTCCCAGTCTGTGCGCGCGTGATCCCGGTGCAACGACCGCTCGGCCCGAATTCGATGGCCGTTGGTCCCCTCTGGGTCGGTAAACATCCGGCGCGCGGTCGATGGGAGCTGCGACACCGGAAGACGAGCCGTTCGACTCTGCCGACGCCGCCCGACCCGGCGCACTGTGCTGACCAACGGACGCGCGAGCGCGATGCGGAGGAGGCAGGCGAGGTGACCTTCGAAGGTTCGATGACGGTCCTCACCGAGGATGAGTGTCTGGTCCTCCTGGGATCGCATGAGGTCGGCCGGATCGCGTTCAGCACCGAGGACCGGGTCGAGATCCTGCCAGTGAACTACGGCATCGAGGGCCGGGTCATCGTCTTCCGGACGAACGCCGGGACGAAGCTCGCTGCGGTCCGCGGGAGCGCGGTCGCCTTCGAGGTGGACGCGTGGGACCCGGCGTCCGGCGTCGGCTGGAGCGTGGTGGCGAAGGGTCAGGCCGAGGAGATCACGATGAATCCAGGTCGCTCGGCCGAGCATCTTCGCTGGATACCCGTCCACCCCGCGGCACCGGGCGACCGCTGGCATTGGCTCGCGATCATGCCGGCCGAGATCACCGGGCGGCGTTTCCAGGTGCCGCCGTCGGCGGGAGCGAAGCCCGCCTAGGTCCGTCGATCCGATCGAGGCTCCTGCAGCAACGTGCGAAGGACCATCGGCAGGATGCCGCCGTGCCGCAGGTAGTCCACGTCGGTGTCGTTGTCGAGGCGGGCAGCGACGTCGAACGAGCGGCGCGCTCCGTTCGTCGCCACCACGTCGACGGTCACGTGTGCACGAGGCCCGATTCCGGCGATATCGCGGATCGAGATGACCTCCTCGCCGGAGAGACCAAGGCTCGTCAGCGATGTGCCGGCGGGCAGCTCGAGCGGAAGGATGCCCATCCCGACGAGGTTGCTCCGATGGATCCGCTCGAAGCTTTCGGCGATGACGGCGCGCACGCCCAGGAGCGCCGGACCCTTGGCCGCCCAATCGCGCGAGCTTCCGGATCCGTACTCCTTGCCCGCGAAGACGACGAGCGGAACACCCTCCGCCCGGTACCGCTCCGCGGCGTCGAAGATCGTCAGCACCTCGCCGTCAGGGAGGTGCTTCGTCCAGTACCCCTCCCGTTCGGGGACCAGCCGGTTGCGCAGGCGGATGTTGGCGAACGTGCCCCGGGTCATCACCTCGTCGTCGCCGCGACGCGCGCCGTAGCTGTTGAACAGGCGCGGCTCGACGCCGTGCTCGATGAGATACCGGCCGGCCGGGCTCGCCGGCGGGATGCTGCCGGCGGGGGAAATGTGGTCGGTCGTGACCGAGTCGCCGAGGACCAGGAGGGCCCGGGCAGCGATGATGTCGGACCCGGCCGGCGGCTCCGCGACGAGCCCGGCGAAGAACGGCGGCTCGCGTACGTACGTCGAACCGGGGTCCCACGCGAAGGTCTCTCCCGAAGGCGCGGGCATCCGTTGCCAGCGCTCGTCGCCGTCGAAGATGCCGTGGTACTCGCGCTCGAACATCTCTACCCGCACCGACTCGCGGATGACCGTCGCGACTTCCTCCGCCGATGGCCAGAGATCACGCAGGTAGACCGGCTTCCCCTCACCGTCCCGACCGAGCGGATCGGTGGTCAGGTCGGTCCGGACCGTGCCGGCGAGCGCGTACGCGACCACGAGCGGCGGCGAAGCCAGGTAGCTCGAGCGCACGAGCGGATGGATGCGGCCCTCGAAGTTGCGATTACCCGAGAGGACCGCGACGACGTTGAGGCCCTCGTCCTTGACGGCCGACTCGACCCGCGGATCCGCGAGCGGACCGCTGTTGCCGATGCAGGTCGTGCAGCCGTAGCCCACGAGGTAGAAGCCGAGCGCCTCGAGCGACTCCATGAGTCCCGCCGCGCGCAGGTAGTCCGTCACGACCCGCGATCCGGGGGCGAGGCTCGTCTTGACGGTCGGAGGTACCCGGAGCCCGCGCTCGACCGCGCGCTTCGCCAGAAGCCCCGCGGCGACCATGACCGATGGGTTCGAGGTGTTCGTGCAGCTGGTGATCGCGGCGATGACGACCGAGCCATCGTGTACCCGTGGGCTGGGTGCGGCCGTCTGGCGGGCAGCCCGAGAGCTCTCGACGTCGGCGGTGCCGCCTTCGTCATCGAAGCGCTGCGCCGCGAACGCGCTCGGTCCGCGGGCGTCGCCTGCAACGAAGCTCTCCCAGACCTTGGCCAGCCCGACGCGGTCCTGCGGCCGCTTCGGGCCGGCGAGACTGGGCTCGACGGTCGCGAGGTCGAGCTCGATGAGCTGGCTGAAAACGGGCGTCGGTGTCTCGTCGGTGCGGAACATCCCCTGGGCCTTCGCGTATCGCTCGACGAGATCGACGAGCTCGGGCTCGCGGCCCGTGGCCTCGAGGTAGCGCAGCGTCTCGCGGTCCGCGGGGAAGAGCGCGGCCGTCGCGCCGTACTCGGGACACATGTTCGAGAGCGTCGCGCGATCGGCGACGGAGAGCCCGGACAGCCCGGCGCCGCAGAATTCGACGAACGCGTTGACGACGCCGGTCCGGCGCAGCAGCTCGGTGAGCGTGAGCACCAGGTCTGTCGCCGTGGCGCCGGGGCGCAGCGCGCCCGTGAACCGCACCCCGACGACGCGTGGCGTCGAGAGGTACATCGGCTGTCCGAGCATGGCGGCCTCGGCTTCGATGCCGCCGACACCCCACCCGAGGACGCCGAGCCCGTTGACCATCGTCGTGTGCGAGTCGGTCCCGACGAGCGTGTCGGGGATGGCCACACGAATGCCGTTCTCATCGCGCAGCTGGACCACGCGCGAGAGCCGCTCGAGGTTGATCTGGTGGCAGATCCCCATCCCCGGCGGGACGACCCGGAAGTTCGGGAATGCCTGCTGGGCCCAGCGCAGGAGCGCGTACCGCTCCGCATCGCGTTCGTACTCCATGTCGATGTTGCGCTCGTAGGCGCCCGGCGCACCGAACGAGTCGACCTGGACGGAGTGGTCGATCACGAGGTCGACGGGGATGCTCGGCGCCATGCGATCCGGCGCGACGCCCGCCCGAGCGAGCGCCGAACGCATCGCGGCGAGATCGACGACCGCAGGGACCCCGGTGAAATCCTGGAGCAGGATGCGCGCGGGCAGGAAGGCGATCTCCGCGCTGGGATCCGCTGCGTGCGGCCACTGCGCGAGGGCGCGCACGTCGTCAGCACCGGCGAGGCCGTGGGCTGTCCGCCGCACGATGGATTCGAGGAGGATCTTGAGCGTGACCGGAAGTCGCGTCGGGTCGCCCAGTCCGGCGTCACGGATCGCATCGAGCGGGTAGTAGTGGGCAGCCGTGCCCGGGAGCTCACGATGGGCGAACGTTGGGTCGACCGTGCCGCTGGTCATCACGATGCGACCGAGGGTAGGGCCGTCCCGCCTTGCCCGTGTGTGTCGAGGCCGCGGTGCCTGCTCTGTGTCGAAGGTACTGCGATTTCAGGCGCAACGACCCTCGCAGATCCGTTCGTGAAGGACGACCCTGAGGGATGGCCTGCGACCGACGGATCGCGGGACGCCTGCGACCGAAAGGAGTTCGTACCCATGAAGCTCGCACCGACCCCCATCAAGCGCGATTTCATCTCGATGCGCGAGGCCCTGGACCGTATCGTCGAGGAGGGCGTGGTCTGGCCGTTCGGGCTGTTCGAAGGACCATCGACGACGTTCGCCGTCGACCTGACCGAGACGACCGAGGCATACGTCCTCACCGCATCGCTGCCCGGGATGAAGCCGGACGACGTGGACATCACCGCGACGACTGACAGCATCAGCGTCGCGGGCGAATACAAGACCGAGACCACGACCAAGGACGCGACCTTCCTCCGCCAGGAACGGCAGGCCGGCGTCTTCAAGCGCAGCTTCACGCTCCCGCTTCCGATCGATCCCGACCGGATCGAGGCCGTCCAGGCGGAGGGCATCCTCACCGTCACGATGCCCAAGGCCGAGGTGACCAAGCCGGCTCGCATTCAAGTAAAGGCGAAGGGATAACACCATGACCATCACCCAGACCGTCCCCAAGACCGACCGGCAGATCCAGCTCGACGTGCTTGCCGATATCGCACGGGACTTCTACTTCAAGCCCGCCGAGATCGGCGTCGAGGTCGACGACGGGATCGTCACGTTGACCGGCACCGTCTCGAGCTACTTCAAGATCGGGGAGGCCGCGACCATCGCGTCGATGGTCCCCGGGGTCAGGGACATCGCGAACAAGCTGGTCGTCGGGCTGGACCGTGCGCCGCGCGACGACACGGCCATCGCCCGCGCCGTCCGCAACGCCCTCGAATGGGACGTGATCGTTCCCGACGAGAAGATCGAGTCGATCGTTCGCAACGGCATCGTCACCCTCAAGGGCACGGTCGACTACTGGTACCAGCGGAAGGCTGCGGCGGACGCAGTCGCTCGGCTGCTTGACGTCGTCAGCGTGAACAACCACCTGGTCATCGCGCCCCCGCTGCGCACGGACACCGAGATCCACGACGAGCTGAAGGCTGCGCTCGAGCGCCGGTTCCCGTTCGAGCGGATCGATGTGGCCGTCGACAAGGGTCATGTCATCCTTCAGGGCAGTGTCCCGAGCTACCGGATCCGCCGGGAGGCAGAGACGATCACGTGGGCGACCCGTGGTGTCAATGAGCTGACGAACAAGTTGAACGTCATCTTCTGAGCCGTTCGCCCGTTGTTATGTGGCCGCGCCGGCGACTGCCGGCGCGGCCACTGCGCACGCGCGGATCCGTTGCCTCACACGTTCCCGGCCTTGCTCGTCCACCGTAGTGCGGCGAGCGCCGAGGCGAGCGCAAGCAGGGCGCCCGATACGGCGAAGAGACCCATGGCGGGCATCGCCGACCAGAGGGCGTTCTCGGCCGCGCCGCTCGTCGCCACCGCATCCTGGTAGCTCGCCCACCACGGGCCGAACCCGCTGCCGATGAGCACGGCGTACGCGATCGGCGCCATGGCCATGCCCACCGCGGCGGCACCCGGATCGTCGCGCACGAAGAGCGCGGCGCCGAGGGCGAATAGGGCAAAGCCGGCGGCGATCACCGAGACCACGTCGAGCGGTATCGCGGCATCGCCCAACAGCACGGCCGTGAAGCCGCCGAGGCCGAACAGTGCCCCGGCGCAGCCGAGCACCACTGCGCTGACCGCGAGACCGATGGAGCCGGTGTCCGATCGCGTCGTCGATCTGGTCGGAGTGTGATGCGTGATGGTCGCCATGACCTTCTCCTTCTCCGCCTCAGGGCACGATGTGCCGAGGCGGTCGTATCAGGTCGCGCGAAGCGTGAGCTGCCCGAACGCGATGCTGACCTCGATCGTCAGGAGAGGATGTCCGCTCTCGAGCGCGGGAGCCGTGAAGTAGTCGTCGCTCCTGCGGGTGAACCCGCCGATCGCGTCGGTGCCGGCGGCGAATGTCTTCGCGTGAACGCGAGCCGGGGTCGCGGCGGGGATCACCAGCTCCACCGATGCGAGCCCGGAATCGATCCGTGCCGAGGCATCGTGCAGAAGGCTTCCCGAGAAGTCGAGGACGCATCCGGCCACGCCGGTACCGACGCGCAGCGTCGCGAAACGTGCGTTCGCCAGATGACGCGCGGTGAACGCTCCGGCACCCGTGCCGAACTCCATCGAGCGCATCTGCACGGGGTTCGGCCGGGAGAAGTCGATGTCGTACTTGCCGGCCCCGGCCTTGAGCTCGAACGCGGTGATCGGCAGCCCACCGAGATCGAATCCGCTCTCGCTCGCGCCGGCCTCCATCGTCAATGCGAACGGACGGCGCGCGCTGATGGCGAGGTCGAGCTGCGGTAAGCCGAGTACCGAAGCGGTCGACCGGAAGTTGAAGCCCTGCGAGAGTGTCGCGGTATCTCCCTCGACCTGTGCGATGAGGGGCAACCCGGTGCCCCGGTCGTCGTAGCTGCCAGTGATCCAGTCGGGCTCGTCGCTCGGGACCACGTGGAGCACGCACGGTCCGAGGCGGAGGCGGAGCCGCGGCTCCGCTGCCTCGGGGTAGGGAACACGGACGGGGATGGCGGTCGTGGCGGTGGCATTCATCAGGAGCGCTCCTCTCTAGTGGACCGTGACCGAGGACGCGCCGGCCGACACCGAGATCGTCACGCGGTCGGCAGCCGTTGCGTAGCCTGCCGACTGGGTCGGACCGGTGATCGAGTTGAGGCCGCCATCCATCGTGATGCGGTACTCGACCCCGGACGGGATGTTGATCGTCATCGACGATGCGCCGCCCGAGATGCGGATCGGGACGTCAGCCTTGGGTCGCGGAGCGGTGAGCACGAGGTTCGATGCGCCGACGGTGACCGTCGCGCGCGTCAGGGGCACGGACCCGAGGTCGAGCGTGAAGTCGCCCGCACCGAGGCTGATGGTCAGCGCCGACGGGAGGTCCGAAGGGACCCTGACGTCCCAGCGACGATTGGTGCTGAACGCGAATGTCTCATTGACCGGCCGGACCGTCACGGCAGCGACCGTGGCGCCGCCGAGGGGATTCGAGACCTGCACGTCCTGACGGGTGGAGAGGACGGTGACGAGATCGGTCGCGCCACCGGTCAGTGTCAGGGAACCCGCGCCGTAGCTCAGGTTCAGGTCGAGCTGGCTCGCGCCGTTGCGCGCCACGCTCGCGTTGATGTTCGCGGTCGCCGGGAAGACGGCGGGCGCGGCGATGGCATAGACGACCGCGGCTGCGATGAGGGCCACTTCGGCGACGAGGGCCGCCGGCACGGAGCGCGGCCGCACGAGCAGGTCGACGCCGATCAGCACCAGCGCGATCGGCCAGATCTGCCCGAGCCGGCCCCAGAGATCGCCGGTGATGTAGCCGGCGTTCGCGAGCAGGAAGACGACGCCGAGGGTGATGAGGATGAGCGGCCACGCGAGGCTGGGGCCGCGCCGCGTGGATTGTGGCGTGATGGTCGCTTGTGCGGTGGTCATGGCCGAACCCTCCGGGCGAGTAGTGCGATGCCGATCGCAATGAGCGCGAGCGGCCAGCCGAATTGCCAGTCGATGAACCGGAACACGCCGAGGTTCGCGAGCAGCCAGATCCCGCCGATCCCGACGAGCAGCAGCGCGAGCGTCTCGTGCGCATGCGCGTTCACTGGGGTCGCGACCGCGCTGCCGTCGCCCTCGGGCATGACGATCCAGAGCACGATGTAGACGGGGACCGATGCGCCGCCGGCGAACGCGAAGACGATGAACGCGAGGCGGACGAGTGCGGGATCGATGCTGAAGTGGCGCGCGAGACCGCCACAGACGCCCGCGACGACCTTGTCGTTGGGGCTACGGGTCAGCCGCTCAGCCCGGCCGATCGTGGTGGTAGGCGTGGTGTTCTCCATCAAGATGTCCTCCCATCACGGCATAAGCCGGTCGACGGGAGCTGCCTAGAGAAGTAGGGCCTCTCGACGTGGGTCGTTCGGCCGGGATCGAGCGGACCCCGTGCGCCTATCGGGTCCTCAGGTGGTTGACCACCGAACGCACGCCAGACGCCGACGCGGCGAGCGTCTCCGCATGACGGCGGACCATGTCCGAGCCGACGGCTCCGGCCAGGGTCACGACACCGCCTGTGACGCGCACGTCCAGCTCATCGCAGCTCGGAAGGTGCGAGAGGGTGTCCTCGACCTCTTCGCGCAATGCGTCGTCGCTGTTCGGCGCCGAGATCAGCTGGATCTGGTTCCTGACCGACACGACGCCGGCCACGCTGGCGACGCTGGCCTCGGCGGCTCTGCGCTCGTACCAGTGATCGACGTGACCGTGGAGCGTGACGATCCCTCGCCGGACGATCGCGTCGATCCGATCGGCCGGCACGATGCTGTTCCATCCGAGCGCATGACGGATCGCATGCGCGATCTTGGTGTCGTCGGTCTCGTGGCGCTCATCGTCGACGGCCAGCTCATTCGCCACGTCGTGCACGCCCGACACGCGCACGGCGTCTTCGGATGCGACGGCGACCTTGGCGTGAGCGGACACGGTACCGGTCAGCGTCACGACGCCATCGGACACCTCGACCCCGACCTCCGCCTGACGCAGCCGCGCATCGCTGTTGAGCTGGGCGAGCACGTCGCTCTGGATGTCGCGGTCGGATCTCGGCGGCCGCGGTACGGGCATCCCCTTCGCGCTCATGCCAGCGACAGCGCGGCCAGCGGCAGCATCCGCTCGTGCTCGTGCTCGTGGAGCACCTGCGCCGAACCGCGTGCGATGAGCACCGAGCATTTCGCTCCAAGGAGCACCCGCCGCGCGATGCTCCCGGCGAAGAAGCGGGCGAGCCCCGTCTGGCCGCGGGAGCCGACGACGATCAGGTCGGCGGCGAAGTCGTGCGCCGCGGCCAGGATCTCGTCCGCCGCGTCACCCTCGCGGACGATCGTCTTCACCGCGCGTGGGCGCGGTCGAAGCGAGCGGAGCCGTGCTGCGATCGTCGCGCGTGCGCGCGCCCGCTCGTCGTCGAGCGACTCGACATACAGCCGCTCGCCGGAGGCATACAGCAGTGGCGCCTCGTCCGACGCGGACAGCGGACGGCCCACATCCACGACCGTCACGATCTGGAGCGCCGCGTCTCCGAAGATGGGCCACTCGTTCACGAGCGCCGCCGCGGTCGCGGCTCCGACCGAGCCGTCGTCGGCGAGCACGATCCGGCCGATATCTCCGGTCCGCGCGACAAGCACCGGGCAGGGCGCCCGGTCGATGACGCCGGCCGAGACCGAACCGAGGATGCTCATCGCGAGGGCCCCGCGTCCGCGGTTGCCCACCACGATCAGATCGGCTTCCATCGCCCGCGCGCGGGCCGCGATCATCTCGGCCGGCTGGCCGACGGCGTAGCGCCAGGACACCAGGCAGTCGCGCTGCGGCAGGCTGGTCGCGAGGAAATCGAGCTCGTGTTCGAACTCGCGAACGTTCCGATCGCCGTTCTCACCCGGCACCGCGAGGGCGATCGGCGCAGCGACGCCAAAGAGCTCGATCTGGGTACCGGCCGGCCAGCGCGCTCCGGCCACGAAGCGGCGGGCCACATGGTCCCTCGGAGATCCGTCGGTGGCGAATAGCACTTTCATTGACTCGATCCTCCGCGCGCCAAACCTATGCCGCACGCCCGGCCGCTGAGAGGGCCGAACGACCCGTCATCTCGTGACGGAGGACCCGTCGAACGACAAGACGACACCGCCGGCGTGGGAACGGCGGCGGTGTCGGGGCGCTGATGGACCGCGATCAGGCGCTAGTTGGCTCGAACGCGACGTAGCGGGTGAGCATGTCTCCGAGCAGGCCGACCACCAGACCCGCGATGATCGCAGGGATGATGATGAGGCCGTCGAACTCCGGGCCGCCGACCATCGTGCTGAACACGTTGGCCGTCAGCCACTCGCTGCCCGCGTACGCGCCGACGCCGGTCGTGACCGCGACGATCAGCCATTCGAGCTGAGAGGCCGGCTTCGTGAGGTACTGGACTCCGAGTCCGATCACGAGCCCGGCAGCGACGATGACGGTAATGGCAAGAGCACCCATCGCCGTCTCCTTTCCGCCTCGATCAACATCCGAGGCGCGCTCGAGCATCCTCCGCGCCGGCCGGAGATCCTAGAGGCGGATGGCCCGAACGCGCGGGTCGAAGGCCGCGCGGTGCCCGTACTCGAACAGCAGGTAGACCGAGGTCCCCCAGACCCAGAGCAGGAACAAGCCGATGGTGATCCGCTCGGCGACGCCCGCGTATGGGCTGCCCGACGCGACGGCGACCGCGGTGACCGGCCCGGAGAGGACGATGGCCACGCCCGCCGCGATCGAGCCCTGGACCAACGGGCGCAGAGCCTCGACCCGCCGGAAGCCGAGAGCCATGACGAACGCCGTCGCCACGGTCAGCAGCGAGGCGACGCCCGCCACCGCGATGTGGGCGCTGCCGATACCCGTGAGCGGCCGACCGGCGAGATCCGTCGGCAGCACCGTGACGAGGCCGATCCCCGCAACGCCGCCGGCGACGAGGAGGTACATCCCGATCCGGAGCCGGGGCTCCTGCGGGGCGATGCGATGGATCGCATAGCCGAAGGCGGCGAGGAGGACGTTGTATCCGACATACAGAACGGCGAGGATGCCGCGATCCGGCGCATCCGCGGCGGTCAGCTCGCTGATGGTCCGCCGGATGTGCGAGTACGACGGGTCGAGCAGCCCACCGAGGAACGTCGCCCCGACATAGATGCCGACCGCCGCGATGCCGCACCCGCTCGCGAGCCAGAGGGCCCGCCGGTCGATCGACGTGCCGGCAGACCTCACGGTCAGAAGATCAGCTGGCTGGCCAGGGGGTCAGTGCGGAAACCGGTGCAGACGACATATGGCGGGTCGTCATCGACCACCCGCAGGAGCTTCGTGCAGGCCATGCACTCCTCGATATCCACATCGGCGCCGCGGAGGGGGCAGCCGACGCGCGCGCCGTCGACCATCGCGCGCGGTTCGTGCTTCTTCCAGAACACCGCCTACCTCCTTGGGATGCCGAGCTCGAGAAGGTCGTCGCGCGAACGCTCGAGGTCACCGATGCCTGCGATCAGGCCCGCAAGGGTGACGAGGGTGAGGATCGGGAGGGTCACCGCGGCGACGAGCGCGAGCAGGTCAGCGCTCATTGCTTCCACCGCTCTGAGTCGGCCGAGAGGCCGCCGCGTGCATGAGGAGACGTGCGGCCACGAAACCGGCCACGGTCGCGAGGACCAGCGCCAGAACGACCACCGTCACGAGCAGGGCCCCGATCTCCATGCCTCGCATCCTCCGCCGGACTCACCGGCGTCAATAGGGCCGAATGTCACCGCCTGGCGGGCTTGGGGTCCTGCCCCGTTCGGTCATGCGGCCGTCCAGCCGCCGTCCACGACGATCGCCGCGCCGTTGGCGAAGCTCGCGTCATCCGACACCAGGAAGAGAACGACCTTCGCGATCTCGAGCGCAGCGGCCGCGCGCGGGTTCGCCGGCAACGTCGTGTTGAGCGCGGCGAGGCCTTTCGGGCTCGGCACGCCGCCGAGGCTGATGCCGGTGTCGACCGCGCCCGGGCATACGGCGTTCGCGCGGATACCGTCGCGGCCATAGGTCACCGCCACGTTCTTCGTCAGGCCGATCAGCCCATGCTTGCTGGCCGCATAGGCCGCGCCGCCCCGCGCTCCGAAGAGACCGCCGACGGACGAGACGTTCACGATGGCGCCGCCGCCCGCCTCGAGCATGACCGGGATGGCCGCGCGCATCGCCAGCATCGGACCGGTGAGGTTGACCGCGATGACCCGGTCCCAGACCGCATCGGTGAGCTCGCCCACCGGCAGCAGGCGGTCCATTGTCTGCTGGATCATTGTCCGCTCGCCATCCAGCGCAAGCACTTGCTTCGCCCGCGCCCTTCGGCTCCGTGGCCAGAATCGCGTTCCGCTTGTCCTCGCTGTCGGCGTTGCGCACGTCATCGAGCGCATTCGCGAACCGTTCGACCGCGTCCGCGTACTCCTGAGTCGCGGTCGGCGCTGACGACGGACGCTGCTTGGCGATCTCCGCCAGCTCCTCGAGGCGGCGATCGGCGAGCCGCGCGAGCAGCTGCATCCGAGCGACCTCGTCGAACGTGAGGGCGACCTGTACATCTTCGGTGGTTCGCTTCACGACGTAGAGCGGATCGCCCGGAAGGCTCGATGCAGCGGCGCTGGTCGCCCCCGCGAGCACGAGCACGAGAACGGCGGCCGCGGCAAATGCGGGACGAAGGACCGCCGGGAACGAGAACCAGCGGGGTCGCGGCACCAGG
>Ga0207665_10002342_pt1 | contig 12794 bp, 11 predicted proteins | sample LARL112metaG_FD_184351 | JGI IMG/M metagenome (GOLD analysis project Ga0207665, IMG submission 184351) | Corn, switchgrass and miscanthus rhizosphere microbial communities from Kellogg Biological Station, Michigan, USA - LAR L11-2 metaG... | ecosystem: Host-associated > Plants > Roots >...
GACGGATAATTTTTGATATTCTATTCTTCATGCCCCAATCCATATACTAATTATAATCTTCCTTCATGTTCTTTCTGTTATTATTTATACTTTAAATTTCCATGCAACCTCCGGCCTGAAAATGGTATGCATACAATTAGCTTCTCCACCTGCCTCCGCTTACTACACTTCACGTCCTTGCCAGCCACCTCCTCACCATAAATGTTCATGGTATAGTGCAATTGTTCGAAGCTGCTTTACACGTCATTAGTATTGTAGACAACTGCTGCAACCATAGCATCTATTCATTCCGACTGTCATAATGTCTTAGGCAGGAATTCCTACCCGCTATTGATTAGTGTATAATGTATTAATACATCGAAACAGCGACCGACCTTGTAAAATCCGTCGTAGAAAGTGTACCGCCAAGATCTTTTGTTTTGCAATTTTGTTTAAGCAATCTAATGATCGCATCTTCTATATGCTTGCCCTCGTTAAAGACATCACTATCGTTATATTTATCTCCCAACCATTCAAGCATCATTTTTGTAGATAATAAAATTGATGATGGATTTGCAATATTCTTTCCGGCTATATTAAAAGCAGCTCCATGAACTGGCTCAAACAGCCCAAAATTAATCCCAATATTCGCTGCTGGTCCCATGCCTAGACCCCCCACCACCTGCGCTGCCTCATCAGACAGTATGTCTCCAAAAAGATTCGTAGTCAGAATAATATCAAAATCCTCAGGGTTCCGGATTAGATTCATAGCGCATGCATCAACATATAATTCACTATATTCTATATCAGGATATTTCTCAGCAATTAGCCTACAGGTCTTTGCAAATAATCCATCACCTTTACGCAAAACATTAGCTTTATGGACCGCTACAACTTTCCTCTTTTTGTTTCGCAACATGGCAGTTTTGAACGCATACTCTGCAATTCTTCTTGATGCTTTTTCCGATGTCAGCCGTAATGCTATAACTGTATTTTCGTCAATATTGAATTCCCAACCCATGTATACATCTTCAGTATTTTCTCTTATTGTTATCAAATCTACATTGTTAGATAGATTCTTAATGTTAGGATAGGATTTTGCGGGTCTAATATTTGCATAAAGATCAAACAAACGCCTTAAAACAATAATCACATCAGCGGCGTTTTCTCCAACAGGAGCCTTCAAGCACGCCTCGGATTTTTTAATTAGATCAATGCTAAAGTCCGGAAGGGCTTTACCGAATTTAGCAAGAGCATTATCTCCTGCATGAACCTCTCTTATCGTGAATTTGGTTTTTGAACTATCGTTTATTAATTCTAGGATTGTTTTTGCCGACATGCTTAGTTCAGGACCAATACCATCGCCAGTAACTAATGCAATATTATAGCGTGTCAATCAAAGAATAGCATTTTAAATAATGTATAAACTTTAGTTCTTAGAATATATCACCTTTCTTAGCACTGTTTTGTTAATGGCATCCATCATCGCCTGAACGGAAGCAACTACTACATCCTCTCCTGCCTTTCTTGCGGAAACGACGTTACCGGTCTTATCTTCTACCTTTACCGAAACCTCTGCTAAAGCATCAGATCCTCCTGTTATAGAATCTAGCCTATATTCACGGATCTTAATATTCGCCATTTCTCCTGCTATCTTTTGTATTGCTTTTAGTGCTGCATCCACTGGACCCACACCGATTTCTGATGCAATGAAATCTTTACCTTCAGTATTTAGTCTAACGACTGCAGTTGGAGTGATATTCATCCCGGTTATAATATGACAGTCGTAAAGTTTGAATCTTTCCTCAAACTCGCTATTGTGCATGACGTCTCCAGCTATTGATAAAAGCTCTGCAGTCGTTATAGCCTTTCCTTTATCGGCAAGGTTTTTTTGTTTCTCCACAATTTCATGCAACTGTTCGTTCGTAGGTTCGATCCCAAAGTCTTCTAACATTGCCTTGATACCATGAGCACCAGCATGCTTTCCAGCCTGCAGCCACCTTTTCCTTCCGACTATCTCTGGACTGATTGGCTCATATGTAAGTGGATTGTTTATAATACCATGGGTATGAATTCCAGATTCATGACCAAAAGCGTTTTCACCGATAATTGCTTTATTTGGCTGGACAATTATTCCCATTACATTGGAAATGAATTTTGATGTTTCATAGAGCAACTCGGTTTTGATATTATGTCTCCTATTGTACAGACACTGAAGTGCCATGACAAACTCTTCAAGAGATGCATTTCCTGCTCTTTCTCCCAAGCCGTTTATCGTCACGTGTGCAGAGGAAGCGCCTGCGTTTATTCCAGAAATGGTGTTAGCTACTGCCAGACCGAAATCATCATGGCAATGCATGCTGACTGGCACGTTTATTGTTGCTTCCACCACATCTTTGACAAGTTGGCTAATATACTGTGGAGTGGCATAGCCTACTGTATCAGGGATATCCAATCTGTCAGCACCTGCAGCCGCAACCGCCTTGAAAATCTCTCTTACAAACTTCCTGTCTGACCTCGTGGCGTCTTCTGCTGAAAATTCGACTTGCATTCCATGTTTCTTTGCATAATCAACTGCCCATACTGCTTTTTCACGTACTTGCTCTTGATTCATCTTTAATTTGTATTGCATATGGATATCAGACGTCGCGATGAAGATGTGCACATACTTTAAGTCACAATTTATTGCAGCATCAATATCTGTCTGAACCGCGCGTGCTAAGCCGTAAACTTCAGCATTTAATCCGATTTTAGTTATAGTTTTAATTGCTTCCATTTCGCCTAGAGAAACTATTGGAAAACCGGCTTCGATTGCGTCAACACCCAGTTCATCAAGTTTAACAGCAATTTGGACTTTCTGTCCCGGAGTAATTGATATTCCCGGTGTCTGTTCCCCATCTCTCAACGTCGTGTCAAAGATTCGTATTTTATCAGTATAATCTAACACTTAAACTTCCACACCTCGCGGGAGGGCTGAAACGCCTGTCCTTGCCAATTGCGTGATTCCGTAATGATCGACTAGATTTTTAAATGCATCTATTTTGTCAGGTGTTCCTGTAAGTTCCACAATAATAGTCTCTTTTCCTATATCAAGTATATTTGCTCTGAATATGGCTGCAAAGTTGGTTATTTCCATCCGTGTAGTCGGATCATCAGCCTTCATCTTGATCAAAGCAAGCTCCCTATAGACGGTATTACCTGTATCAAGCACCTTGACCTCGACCACGTCAATCAACTTTCTAAGTTGTTTTACAAGCTGATCCAAAGTCTTTTCGTCGCTTTTTGCAGTAATTGTCATTCTAGAGAGATCTGCCTGTTCGGTGGAGCCTACTGTTATACTTTCAATGTTAAAGTTCCGGGCTCTAAAAAGGTTTGTTACTCTAAATAGAACGCCTGGTTTATTCTCTACTAAAGCAGATACTATGTACAGCGGTCTAACTTTTCCATTCGCTGTAGTAGCTGTCGCGGCTGCAGACATGGTCTTAATGTCATGCTCCCGTAATCATATCTTTGAGACCCGTACCTGGTGCCACAAACGGGTAAACGTCTTCTTCCGGATCAATTGGGATATCAATAACCGTGGCGACGTCAGCCTTGAGTGCAGATTTAATTGCATTTTCCAATTCTTGTAATGATTGTACTTTGATTCCCTGTGCACCATACGCTTCTGCTATCTTCGTATAATCAGGACACTTGTTTTGATGTACGCCCATGTATCTTCTATTATAAAATGTTCTCTGCCACTGAGCTACCATTCCAAGCATGTAATTATTCATTAGAAACACAATCACCGGAAGGTTATCAAGAACGGATACGGCAAGAGAATTTTCTGTCATGTTAAAGGAGCCATCACCTGCAATGTCGACCACCGGCACTTCTGGCCTAGCCGCCTTTGCACCTATCGAAGCGGGAAAACCGAATCCCATTGTTCCCAATCCTGTTGAGCTAAAGAAGGTTCCAGGCGAAATTACGTCAAAATGCAACGATGTCCACATCTGACACTGGCCTACTTCTGTAGTTGCTATTGCATTAGCGGGTAAGATTTCTCTTAGTTTTCTTAATGCCTTCTTAGCTGTGAGTTCTCTTGAATAGTCCTTAAGTGCTTCTCCATAATAATCAATGAGCTCCTTTCTTCGTTTCAGCCAAGGGTTATCGGCATCCTTTTTTGCAATTTTTCTTGGAAGCATTTTGACAAGCGTCCTCAGTGATGATTTTACATCGCCTATAACCGCGACATCTACAGATTTGTTCTTACCGATTTCCGCTGGATCAACATCCATATGAATGATATTCATCCCCTTTCCAAATTCATCGAATCGTCCAACTGACCTATCGGAAAACCTTGCACCCACTGCTACTATGCAATCCGCTTCAAGTATTATCTTGTTAGCCTCTGCATGTCCATGCATCCCGATTGGTCCAACTGCCAAAGGATGATTTTCAGGGAATGCACCTTTACCTTTAAATGTAGTTACCACAGGAATCATCAACAATTCTGAAAGTGCTTGTAATTCTGAAAAAGCACCTGAAAGGATTATGCCACCTCCGGCCATTATAATTGGCCTTTCCGCTTTGAGTAAAATTTCTACAGCCTTTCCTATTTGAGATAGATCTGCGTCTACGACTGGGTTATATCCTCTTACCTTGATGAGTTCCGGGAATTTCATATCTGCATTCTCCTGCTGAACATCTTTAGGAATGTCAATGAGAACGGGACCAGGTCTCCCACTTTCTGCGATATAAAATGATTTCTTTACTGTTTCAGGAATTTCGCTAGCCGCTCGTGGTTGGAAAGCGTATTTTGTACAGGGGTTAGCAACACCGATAATATCTGTTTCTTGGAATGCATCTTTTCCTATCATAGCTAGTTGCACTTGACCAGTTACGGCGATTATTGGAGAAGAATCTGCATACGCAGTTGCGATGCCTGTAACGAGATTAGTAGCTCCCGGCCCAGATGTAGCAAAACATACTCCGGCCTTTCTCTTTATCCTTGCATATCCGTCGGCCATATGCGCAGCTGATTGTTCATGCCGAACAAGAATATGACGTAGAGAAGTTGCATCCACTAGAGCATCATAGATAGGAAGGTTTGCTCCACCCGGAAGCCCGAACACCACATCTACATCCTCCTTTTCAAGAGCGTAAATTAAGGCTTTTGCGCCCGTCATTTCCACCATTTATATATATTTCCACCTTTTGTTTCCAAATAAATGTCCTGCCAAAACCACGTGCAGAGCTCCGACTTAGAGTAGCAGCATACGGACCGCGACTGCACTACTATCCTGCAGCCGCGAGGAAGTTATATAAAACTCTTCACCCTTAGCCCAAGGCATCCTTTTAAGTTGCAATGATATAATTTATAAAGATTTTGCCCCCTCCTACAAGAATTGGTAGATGGTAGAGATGGGAATAAGAAGGAGAAGAGAAAGATTATACTTGTAGTACCTAGGTACATCATAGGTCCTATGTGAGAATAAGAATCAATCACCTTAAGGTTTATCTATTATCATTTCAATCTTTCTGCTAAAAGGCTTAGTTCTGATCTTGTATTGAGAAGAGAATTGCTGCTATTGCTACCACTCGTCCCCAAATCTGATTATTGGTATAGTAATAGTAATATCTAATGTCTCCGCTTTGCTATAATAAATTTATGGTTCTTGCACTCAACTAACCATTTCCAATTTTTGTCCTAATAAATTTCCAGAATATGCAAATGTATTCTTCATTATTGCGGCTGTATATTTTGGAAACATAGAACTATCAATACACGAACCATGTTGTGGATAAACCATACTTGGCGAAAGTTTAACGAGCCTTCTAGTGGTTTGTCTTACTGGTTCTTCGCTAGCAAAGATTCCAACCTCCCTATAACCAGCAATCATGGCTGCTGATAAGTCGTCGGATACTACTGGTTTGTTATTTCCTGGTTGAAGAAACAGGTCTGATGGAAAGAGTGACTTTGTTGTGTCTTCAAATATCATCATACTATCCCAGTGGTGTACATGCGGGGTCATGATGAATCGCAGTTCTCTTTTGCCCGTGTTCAATACTTCATTATCCCAGAAAGAAATGTGGTCTGTTGGAACATTATGCCAACCTCTCAAATTTAACTTTGAACTCAGGTCGCTACAAAGTAATTTAACTTTTGGTGCTTTGAGAAATTCCATCCCCCCCCATTCGTCACTTTCAAAATGCAAAAATGCAACATAGGCTAGTTTCTCTAAAGGAATAAGTTCTTTTACCTTCTCTTCGATTTTCTCATACATTCCAATAGGGCCAGTATGGATTAAGGTGGGATGTTCATCATCAATTAGAAATTGATTGAAGGTAATCCCGTATGTATCTACAAATCCAGATATCCTGTAAATTCCATTGTTGATCTCCGATACTTCAACATTGACATCTTTGGGAGAGAGATACATTCTACTAACTTCTGGCATCATTTTATTTGGGATAATGTGTAGATAAAAATATTATGACTGAAAAGGAGATTTTCTTGGAGAGGAGAGGAGTTAGTTAGTCAAAATGGGTCATATGGAAATGGATTCTACCGGAAGATCCTATTGGCGTATAACTCCATTTTCAAGCAGTTCCCCATGACTCAAGGCCTGCTTTGATACACGAATGGAGGCGAGCTCTGGGATTTGCGCTGGCGTATGCACTAGGGAAGTTTCGGTAACGCACTCTGATATTAATGATCTGCTTATTATTTGGAATATCATCATCCTAAATAGCCGAATTTTCTCTTCTCTAACGCGCGTACCACACCGCCGTTTTGTGGAAAACCTCCGACATCTAGTAGAAAAACAATTTACTTATGATTGGCAGCTAGTGTTATTAGCAATACTGCATACTAAGATTGTTGAGTGTAGAAAGAAAAAACCCCTTGAAGCGTGATCAAGCATTAAATGATGCAACTAGTGGACAAATTGGAGAAGAACCAAGGCCGGAACCATTTCCTCTAAACCAACTGACATAAATGAGCAACGCATAAAAGCCGCCCGCAAAATATCAAGACCTTTGACTATCTAAGATATTTTGGATGGCTGACACACGTTTTGAACAATTCACAAATAGCCGTTAATGATAGGTAGTATTATTTTTCTAAATTAATCTAGAATGGTTCTCTTTATCATTATTATACATAAATAAGCAAAATGATGAGATAAATAATTATATGATTCAATCTACAACCAATATTGCATGAATAAGGTCAGCGTGAGATGCTCAAGTATTGCTAAGCAGCATTAGTTATCAGTATATCTTTTGCGATGGTTCCTAAAATGCAACAGAACAAACGAAACAAAACAGACGACGCTCTTTAGGATTTATTAACATGTCACCATCTTTAGTCCTCATACTCCTGCTATCATGATGGAGATAGTGGCGTACTATGGCTTGGCTGCTGTAATATATTCCGGTTGGGGCTCATGACAGACGGTGGTAGAATCGCTGCTTCAGATCTAAACAAGGAGAAGAAAGAAGTCGTTGCATTAATTCAAGCCCAATAGTTCGCAATTGATGATGCATGCCCAACAAAAACCATTGGGGTGAAACAAATTGCTATGTACAATGTCTTAGATGTGATGCACATTTTTGTCAATCACATGGCAAGACTTACTTTATCATCATAGCTGGAAATCATATACCACCAATGGAGGATCTATTAGAAATGCTGCCGAGCCAATGTGTGTTACCAATGTATGTTATCCCATCACTTCACGGTTGACCAAACATATTTGTTATACATGAACTCTATTTACCAATCAATGAAAGTTGTCTCCGTCAAAGACAAGGGTTTAGTTTCAGTTAAGGAAGTAACGGCTCCAAAGCTGATAAAAGATGGAGATATTCTTATTAATATGCATGCATGTGGAGTATGTGGTTCTGATCTAGAGAAAGTCTACGGTCAATATGGAATGTCTTCTGCCAAACTTGGACATGAACCTTCAGGAGAAGTTCTAAACGTAGGAAAATCCGTGAAGGATCTTAATGTGGGAGATCGTGTTTTCATTCATCACCACGTTGCCTGTTACTCATGCTACTTTTGTCGTCACGGAGATTACACTATGTGTGATATGTATCAAAAAAGCAATATATCTCCTTGCGGTCTATCAGAACAAATCTTAGTACCTGAATGGAATGTTTCCCATGGAGGAGTTATAAAGTTACCGGACACAATAACGTTTGAGGAGGCCTCACTGATAGAGCCGTTAGCATGTTGTATAAGAGCATTAAACAAATGCAACTTCCAGAAAGGTGATGATATTGCAGTGCTAGGAGCAGGTCCAGCAGGAATGATGCTTGTAAAACTTGCGAAAGCATTTGGAGCTGGAAAAATCATTGTACTTGATATTAACGAGTTTAGAATGAATTTTGTAAAAACATATGGAGACATTCATACCTTTAATTCAATGACCGAGAAAGATTTGACCCGAAAAATAAAAGGTCTTACAGGATACAGGGGTGTTGATTTATCAATTGTTGCAACAGGAAGTACGAAAGCGCTTATCCAATCTTTTGAGATAACTAGAAAAGCAGGAAAGATCATGCTTTTCGGAGTTCCGTCAAGAGGATCGGAAATTTCGATGGACATGAACAAAATATATTCAAGTGAGATGTCTCTTCTTTCATGCTATGCTGCATCGGAGATCGAAACAAACCAGGCTCTAAAATTGATTAGAGAGAAGCGAATAGATGTAAAACCATTGATAACTCATCGTTTCAGTATCCAAATGGCTGATGAGGCAATAAGATGCGCACATGAAGCAAAGGACGCAATGAAAGTAATTGTAACATCATTGTGAAACTTGTTTGAAGTACTATAGTAATTGTCTTTGCCCTGATATTGACTAAATATATAATTAACACAGCCTTAATTTGATCAGGTAAAGTTACCTTGTTTCTTAATGGGCGGATACAGACAGGTCAATAATGCCAAAAAACCATCCATTGCTAGCCGAAACAATTCATCAAGCGCTGAAAATTATTATCTATTCTTCAAAACATTGCCAGTAGGTGATGATACGATCGAATTGAAAATGGTTGCCATGCCACAATGCAACCAAATTATTGGTGGCTTGTGCAATAAAGGTTGGCTGTATTGTATAGAAACTGCTAGGAGTAATTTTTTGCTGCCTCACAGAATTCGGTTAAAACTCCATTTAGGGATTTTGGATGGATAAAGGTTACCTTTCTGCCGTATGAACCTGAACGTAACTGACCGAGTATCCTCATTCCATTTGCTGATGCTCTTGAAACATCTCGCTCGATATCGTCTGCGGTAATCGCGATATGGTGTATCCCTTCGCCATGTTCATTAAGAAACTTTTTAATAGGACTGTCATCAATTGTTGGCTCCATCAATTCAATCCTTGTATCTTCCAGCTCTATCATTGCGACTTTAACTTTTTCAGTTGGAACCACCTCGATTTCTAGGCGATCTATATTCAATATCTTTTGATAGTTTTTCAAAGCCTCATCAACATTATTAACTGCAATTGCAACGTGGTCTACTCGCATTTCATGTCACTCACCGTCTATCAAGATTGGGAATAAATCTGGTTATATAACCATAACGTATATAGTTGGTAAACAAATACGGATTCTTACTGCACTTTTTGATAATTTGGGTGATCTTCCAAGATGGAATAAATCTATCCTCTAAACTGCGTTGCGGGAGATATACATCCGACTATGAATATTCAGTTAGATTTTAGACCCTTGCAATATGAAAACTTACATTCGCAGTTCTTGAAGGCAATGAGTAACAAAAACAGATATCGATATAATGGAGTTTGATCCAACCTGGCTTGGAGAAATTATTGAAAAATGACTTTTGACAGAATCAAACCCTTGACAGTTACAACCAGCTATTGTTCCCACCATATTGGTGACTGCGCAGCACACATCGAAACTACAGAAAATACTGGAAAAAACAATATGAAGGTAAGAGCGTTCGGAATATAGGACTAGAGCACAGATTGCATTCACCATGCGAAAAAAGTGTGGTTGAAAGAACGATACAACACCTAAAGGATAGAACCGAGACATTTGATGATTATTATTATCCACATATGAAATCTGGATTATGCATCCTCAGACATGTTCACAAATGCCTAATTCTATTTGTCTTCATGCATAATAGCGTTGTCAAATCCGGAACTAAATTTGATAATATAAGGAGGCGGTGCTAAGTTAAGTTGACAGCGCCATTATCCATTCATGCATCCTATGCACTATGATAAATAAGAGAACCCTTATAGCCAATTAATCAACGACATTGAAAGATGATATATTTGTAGATGGAGACAATCCCAGCACATGATATAATAAGTATGTCATAATCGGTAAGAGATATTAGCATATATTTGGTATTATTTTCATTCTAATGAATTACCGCAGAAAGGATAAATCCAAGGAATTAGCTAATAAACTACTAACACTTGACATTGATGAGGGAATAAGAATAGAGTCTTCAACTCAGAAGAAAAAAATTTTTATCAATAGGAATGCTTTAGGTATTTTCGTGGTTCAGTTAACAACCAACAATAAAGCCAATGATGACAATAACATAAGATATTTCGGCTTTGTTAACGAAGTAGTTCAATTTGTAAGATCTAGTTTTAAAAAACATTTTCTCATAGTTGAATACTGAGATGGCTTGTTCAATGCTTTGCTTGTTATATGAGAATTCATGAGTTGGCCCCGCATAGATTATGAATGACTAGGACTGGACAGGCATTCGTAGAATATAGCTACCTATATTAAAATCCCTATATTAAAATCAAAATATTATTCAATATTGCCTCTGGCGTCAAGATCTATACCACCATACTATAAAGTTATACAGTACTACTGCCTAATTATTAAAGCAACAAGTAAACAGCATTACTTTGCTCTGGAAATAGAGACCTCTATTGTAGAAACATTCCGAGGCTTGCCATCCTGAGACTGAACTACTTCGGAACCTATCTTTACAGGGCCTATTTTGTATCCCAATGTATCCATCCTCTTCACAATTATCTGAGCCACATCAACCGCCCTTGTTATACTCTTGCCTCTAGCCTTGATAATTACAACTGGCTCATTCGCTAGTTGTACCAGAGTTGCAGTAACATAAGTCATAAGTGGTTTTTTTCCTACAAAAATCTCATTACTTGCTTTATGTTCTGTATTTGCATTGCTTGTCGTCATTAACTAAAGTTATCCCTTGCGGGGGAATATAATGTTGTTGATTGTCAATCCAATCCGTGGTTTATTTAATTTCAGAATATCTTTTTAGTATATTTTCAATATCTGCCGGGTTATCTAGGATTTCTTTTGTGGCCGATAGATTCTCGACCTCATAGCAATGAAGTAATTCTTCTTCATCTTTATAGAAAAGGAAAATTTTGTCCTCAAATATGCAATGATATAATTGATCTATCGTCATTTTCTCTGGCTGAAGTTTAATTCCATCAGGCTGAACTATTATAGGATAATCCAAGGTAGTCGATCGACTTTATGTTGAACGCAAAGAAAAGTTTATCGAAAATAAATTACATCCTTTGCTGAATGTCTAGCCACCCTGCGTGATAAAGTTATCTTCCGTGGCCAAACGTTCAAAACCTATTCACAGATTTCCCGATAAGCACATGCTATTCTTGTATGTTTGGAGTGGATATGATCTTTCTGTCTTTCTGTTAGTTACTTCTCCACCTTTAAGTCCTGCAGACATAGATCTTGCATATTACAATCGGAAATAACAATAGAAATATGTGCTAATCTTGAAAAGCGTTATTTGTAAATTTAAATCGGACTAGGCAAAATTTTAGTTTTTACCGTTCTCAAGGTCTCAAAGTACATGAATCCTCCATATGCTATCTAAGGATAAAAATGCTTGTCTTTATCAATTTATATGATCGACACCTAGACTACGAGGAATACTGCCTGACTCCATCAATTTCCAACGATTGACCCCTATTATAGCATCAATATCACATTTAGATATGGATCCTGATTCGCCACTCACTACTACAGACATAAGATCATCATTGAAGTTTGCATTTCCGAGTCCGAGGGCATGGCCTATCTTATACTCTGTTATCTGTTCTATCTCGCTTAAGCCCAAGATATTACCAAAGGTGCTTCTAGAAATACTGATTTTTACGCAGGTTATGAAACCATTTTCATCAAAGTTATTTATAGATTGGCCCGCCGTTATGGCACTCTGAAGCGTATGTACGGCTGATGCTGTCACACCACCAAAGCTCCCGTCGATCTTTTGCGCCGTTGAGTTGAAACTCACCTGTATGTCTGCATTAACGTTGGTTGACGCTTCTGTTATTTTTATAGCTTTTAGTTTGATGTTCCATTTATATACTGCGCTCCTAACAGCCTGCTGTTCTCCCGCGTCAGCTCCAATTATCTTGTATGGAGTTCCATTTGCAAGTTTATGACCCCAGGTACAGCAGACCTGGATGAAGTGTTTCAGAGGCTGTTCTTCATTACTATTATCTAGTGACAGGGATCCTTTTACTTCCTGTAGAAGGGCAGTCGATGTCACTATAGCATTAACATTAAGACCATTTCCATTTCCTTCAAAAGTGCGAGGATAATTGTCGCTTCTGCAACGGCAATCAAGTCGTTACTTAATTACCTATATGCATTCGATACGAAGCTTTAATGTCTTTGTATCTACTAAGAACAGAAGATTGAGAGAGTCGTGACAACTTGTTAATTAATAGATTCATCATACTCTGCCGCTGCAATATTGAAGCCATAATCTGAAAAAGACCCTGCTATGGGGTAAATGTAGGTACTTGAAATTC
>Ga0207665_10002344_pt1 | contig 12791 bp, 7 predicted proteins | sample LARL112metaG_FD_184351 | JGI IMG/M metagenome (GOLD analysis project Ga0207665, IMG submission 184351) | Corn, switchgrass and miscanthus rhizosphere microbial communities from Kellogg Biological Station, Michigan, USA - LAR L11-2 metaG... | ecosystem: Host-associated > Plants > Roots >...
GCTTGATCTCTCCGTCAGGCAGTACCAGCTCAAGCCCAGTTACGTGATTTGTCGTCACGCCATACGCCAGCGTGTGCGGGCCGCCGGAATTCTCCGAGACATTGCCCCCGATGGTGCACGATTTCTGGCTCGATGGGTCAGGCGCAAAATAAAGCCCGGCATGCTCCACGGCGCGCGTTAAATCGAAATTAACGACTCCCGGCTGCACCACCGCCCGCCGGTTTTCCAAATCCACTTCAAGAATCTGGTTCATTCGGCCAAACGCGATCATGATTCCGCCGCCCAGAGCCAGTGCGCCACCGGAAAGCCCCGTGCCCGCACCGCGCCCCACGATCGGGACGTCGCGCTTCACTGCAAGCTTCACGATGCGAGAAACATCCGCGGTGCTCGAGGGAAACACCACCAGCTCTGGCCTGGCGCGGTCCACGGAACCGTCATATTCGTAAAGCGCTAGATCTTCAGGGCGATACAAAACATTTCGCGGGCCCAGCGATGATTGCAATTCGGAAGTTATGGCGGGGTTCATTTGGCGCAATCACGTACGCTTACACTGCAACTATAGTGAGTTTTGCGCTCGGCACGCAACGTCTCCCGCAAATCTGTGGCCCGCTTGTGCTAATTTACAAGCGCCGCGGCACACCCAAGGATGGCCATGCCCAAAGCCAAGCTTTTCATCACTCACCCACTCTATCCCGATGCGCAAAAGCTTCTCCAGAGTTGCTGTCACTGCGAATTTTGGACCAAGCCGGAGCGGCCTTCCCGCGAAGAATTGCTTGCACACTTGCAAGGCAAGGAGGGCCTGGTCTGCCTGTTGACGGAGCGCATTGACGACGGCCTTCTGCGCGCCGCTCCCAAACTTCGCATCGTCGCAAACGTCGCCGTCGGCTACGACAATATCGATCTGCCGGCGTGTACTCGCCGCGGAGTCGTGGTCACAAACACTCCGGGCGTGCTGGACGAAACCACGGCGGATTTTGCATTCGCATTGCTGCTTGCTGTCGCTCGCCGCGTCGTCGAAGCCGATCACTACGTCCGCGCCGGAAACTGGAACGGCTGGGACTTCGATCAATTCTGTGGAACTGACGTTTGGGGCAAGACTTTGGGCATTGTTGGATTTGGTCGCATCGGGCGCGCTGTTGCACGGCGAGCCGCAGGGTTCAACATGAAAGTTCTGTACAACAACAGGACGCGCCTCCTTGCGGAAATGGAAAATGAATTCCATGCAGAATACCGCGATCTGAATACTTTGCTCGCTGAGTCAGACTTCGTCTCGATTCACGTGCCGCTGAACGGAGATACGCGCCAATTGTTTGACGTGGCCAAGTTTTCTCGCATGAAGACGACCGCGTTCCTCATCAACACTTCTCGCGGGCCGGTGGTCGACGAAGCGGCACTGGTACACGCGCTGGAATCAAAGAAATTGGCCGGAGCCGGGTTGGACGTCTTCGAACAGGAGCCGTTCGTGCACTCCGGATTGAAACGTCCGAATGTAGTGCTGGCGCCGCATTTGGGTTCTGCATCGAACGAAACGCGCGCAAAAATGGCCATGGTTGCCGCCAAAAACGCTGTCGCCATCTTTCAAGGGCAACGTCCGCCCAACATGCTGAATCCAGAAGCGATCAAGAGCGCCTGAAAACTCTTTACATGGTCCCCACAATGTATGGAAAGCAACTCGCCCGGCACATCTTCTTGCGAACAATGGAGGCACTCGAAGTCTCCACGTCCATCTCCCGTTGCGTAAGTTGCGCCGGTCACGTTCTGCGGTGCGGTGACGTTGAGTATGATCTTCGCCGCGTTTCGGAGGTGCGAGTAATCGCGGTTGGCAAAGCCGCGCATGGCATGATCGACGGCCTCATTGAGCTTCTTCCTGCGGGAACCAGGATTACTGGAATTGTTTCAGCTCCCACGCCGCCCAAGACGCGTTATTCCGGCCTGCACTATTTTCTTGGTGGACATCCGATTCCTAGTGAACAAAGTTTGCTTGCCGGAGAAGCCGCATTGCATCTCCTTCGCAACTGCGACCCGGAGACGCTAGTCATCGTGTTGCTCTCTGGCGGAGGCTCTGCGCTCATGGAAATGCCGCTGGTGCCGGCCATGTCTCTTGCCGACGTGCAACATCTCAATCGCGTGCTTGTGACTTGCGGAGCTTCCATTTCTGAAATGAACGCCATCCGCAAGCACGTTTCTGCCGTAAAAGGTGGACGGCTCGCGCAAGCCGCCGCTCCCGCAAGAGTAATCACTTTGGCCATCAGTGATGTTCCTGTCGGAAACGAATCAGCGCTTGCTTCCGGACCAACTCTGCCGGACCCAACCACTTGCGAGGATCTGCAAGCGATCATTCAAAAGCACAATTTGCACGGCCATTTGCCGAAATCGCTGATCGACTGGATAGAAAACGGAGAAATCCCCGAAACTCCAAAGCCTGACGATCCCGTCTTCAGACGTTCGCAATTTCAGCTTATCCTCGGTATGCACGAACTCTTTCACGCCGCGCACCGCATCGCCGAATCGCAAGACTGTATCGCTTGCTGCGACAATTCTACCGACGATTGGCCGGTGGAAGATGCGGTGAATGCTTTGCTGGCTCAATTGGAACAATTGCGTGCTGCAACTCCTCGGCATCCGGTGGCGCTCATCGCCGACGGTGAAATAAGTTGTAAAGTAACCGGCGACGGCCTGGGAGGCCGCAATTCCGCCTTCGTTCTCGCTTGCGTGGAAAAAATTGCCGGGAAGGGAATTGTTGTCCTCAGCGCTGGCACCGATGGCATCGATGGCAACAGCCCTGCCGCCGGAGCCGTTTGCGACGGTGAAACATTATCGCGAGCCGCAAAAGCAAATCTCGATCCACAAGATTTCTATCGCCGAAGCGATTCTTTCCATTTCTTCAAAGCTCTTGGCGATGCCATCGTAACCGGGCCAACAGGCAACAACCTGCGCGACTTCCGCCTATTGATTGCGTTTCCTCCCGGCTGACCAGAACGACCTTCGTCCCACAACAAGTGTCCGGTTCGAAATCGATTCGAAGATGCTTCGAAGATCGTTCCTAATCACTCCGGGAATGCTACTTCGCGGGCGGCAATTTTGCTTCCATGCTTTTCAGCCGATCGTTCATCTCCTGCATCATTTTCTCTAAGCGGTCCAGTCGTTTCGCTATGATCTGGTCCCCCTCGCTGCCTTGCGCCTCTTGATCCTCGCCCGCTTCGGGCTTTTTGCCCGGTCCGCTTTTCAGCCGCACAATCTGTCTCTTGATCATCGGCACCATTTCAATGCTCAGGTCGTTGCTTTTTAGCAGCGACTCCAGGGCCGGGATGGCGCTGGCGTCGCCGCGTTCTCCGAGCGCGAAGATGGCCGAAAAACGTATCGGGAAACGTGGTTCGGTCAAAAATCCCGCAATTTGTTCGGTGATTTGCTTGTCGCTCTTTTTCAGGCGTGCCAGGCTCGAAATCGCCGCCTGCCGTGTATTGATCGGTTTCCCAACGGCAACCCATTCTTCTAACCTAGGCACCGCTTTGTCGTCGCCCAGTGGCCCCATCGCCCGAAGCGCCGCGTTACGCAGGAAATCATCCGGAGAATGCCCGGCGACGGCCGCATCTAAGGTGGACAATGCGTTCGGCGCTTTCATCTTGCCTAACGCCAGCAGTGCGCCCGCCCGTGCACGGAATGATTTGTCATCCTTCGCGACGGCTTCCAGCTTCGCGATGACTTCCGAATTCCCGGCGAGGTTACCCAGCGCCGTCGTGATTCGGCTCCTCACCCACGGTTCGGTCGAGCTATTCAGCGCTTCCAACAATTGTTTGGCAGCGGCAGGAGTCTTGCGCTCGCCCAGCGTGTCGGCCGCCGTAGCACGCACGCCCCACGCTTTGTCAGTGCGCGCTGTCTCGCCTAAAGCAACGTCCACGTCAGCGTCGTCTTTCAGTTTGCCCAGAGCCACCACAGCATCCGCGCGGTCTGCCACTTCGCTTGCATTTTTCAGCTGGTAGAGCCATTCCTTCTTTTCTTTGTGGAATTCCGCTTCCTTGAGGATCTGCCCGCCTTTATCGAACAGCACCATGTTCGGCGCACTTTCGGCAGGGAACGAAAAAGCCTCTTCAGTCTTCAAAACCGTGATCGGATAACTTTTCGATCCAGCAGCTGTGGTGATTTCCACGTCCGTGGGAATCCGGAACAGCCCGACTCGCCCTTCAAGTTTCTGCGTTTGCTTTACCTTCAATATCACCTGATGTTTCGAATCGTCGTAGGAATAACTCAGCTCGAATTTCGGAGCTCCCGCTCCATACAGCCATTCCGTAAAAAACTGATCCACGTTCGTGTGCGTTTCTTCGTCGATCGCTTTTGCAAGATCCGCAGTCACTACGTTCTTTCCACGATTCACTTCCAGGTAGTGCTTCAGTCCCCGGTAAAAAGCTTCCTCGCCCAGCTGGTGCCGCAACATATACAGCACCAATCCGCCTTTCCCATACGCGTTTCCGTCGAACTCGCTGGAATCATCGAAATCGTGCCGCACGATCGGCTTGGCCCAAAGATTCGCCTGCCCAAACCACTCTCGTATGCTCTCCCATCTTTCATACTCGGACTGGTCCTTGGGGAAGTAGTTCTCGCTCCACACCGTCTCCAGGAAAGTCGCGAACCCCTCATTGAGCCAAATATTTCCCCAATCCTTGCAGGTCACCAGATCGCCAAACCACTGGTGTCCCAGTTCGTGCGAAATCAGCGGATCCTGGCCGGTCACGTATTCCGGCGCGAGCAACGGATGAACCAGCGACGAACTTGTATTCGTGGTGGCGCTTGAGTTCTCCATTCCTCCAGCCACGAACTCATCCACCATGGCCTGCGCATATTTTTCCCACGCATAATCCACGCCAAGCTTTTTGCTGAACAGCTCCATCATCTGTGGCGTTCGCGAATAATTTATTTTCAGCCGGTCGCCTCGACCCTTCGGTGCGTAATAGGTCACCGGCTTGCCCCGCCAGCTGTCCTTCACTTCATCAAATTCGCCGGCTACCACGGTAATCAGATACGTCGAACTTGGAACGTTCTCCTGCCAGGTCCAGGTTTTCATTCCGCTGCCCGCTTCTTTCACACCGACTAACTTACCGTTAGCCACCGTGATCCACGTCGACGGCACCGTCAAAATCGTTTCCGTCGTCAGGCGGTCGTTCGGGTAGTCGTAAGTCGGCAAGTAGTACCGCGTATCCTCCGATTCTCCCTGCGTCCAGATTTCTTTCGGCTGATTCGGATAATCTTTATCCGGCAGGATGAAATACGCGCCCTTGCTCGTTTTCCCTTCGTAGTTGATCTCGACTTCAAATTTTTCGCCGGCTTTCGTCGTATGGGTAAGCGGCACAATTAATTTTTTGTCCGTGGTCTCGAACTTCGCTGGTCCTTTATTCAACGTCACGCTGCGAATCGTCAGCCCCACCGAATCAAACTCCAATTTGCTTGTGCCGTCTTTCACGATTGACACGCTATGCGTCACATCGCCGATCACTTTCTTTTGCTCCCCATCAAACCGCAGCGCGATTTTTGAGTGTTGCAGGTCGTAATCCTTGCTTCGCGCGTACGGTTCGTCGGCTGGCACCTGCGTCGCCACCAAAATTATCGCGAAAATTAAACCCAACCACCGTCCTCGGCCTTGCAAGGCACAGTTCGAACGGCCATAACGTGGCGCTGTCTTCATTCCTTTTTGCTCCTGAAATTTCGTATTTTGTAGCTTTACCGAGACTGCCGGACCGTGTGCCCGGCTGCTTCCAGCATTTCTGTCGCTTTCTGAAGATCTTCGTCGGCTATCAGCAGATAGTCCGTGTCGTACGTTGATATGGTGAAAATACTTAGTTCCGCCTTAGCCAGCGGCACCGTCACCGCCGCCAGTACTCCGGTCAGCGCAAATCCCAGCTTCCCTTCGATGCGCATCAATCGCCGGTTCTTCTCCGCATATACCTCGCCGGGAACCATATCCTGTTGACAGACAATGGAAAGCTCGGCCGCCGTTCGCGTGATGGATACAAATTCTCGTCCTTCAGCCCACGCTGGAACCGCCGCTTGCGGTTCAAGCTGGCAAATAGCATAAACTTCCGCGTAGACCACGATCGTAAGCTGATGCTCCATCCCACCCGCGCCTGCTATCGATGTCGACACTGCTGTTCACCAGCTTCGTTCGAATCGACTCTCTAAAAATACTCGGTCGCGCATGGGCATACAAGTTTGCTGAATTAATCCATCTTCTTACTGATTATCTCCGTGAACGAGCCTTGGCCGGCATAGCGAATGGGAACTGTCCGCAATGGGGTTCGAATTTCGTCTCGCACCCAGCTTAGACGTATCATCGCGTCGATTCGTAACCCTGGCCAGATAAGGAACTGCGTGCGCGCGGCCCGTCCATCCTCTCGACCTAAGTCATTGCCGCCCTTCGTTTTAGACCATTCCGTGTTCTATTCGTCTAACCTTCAGAGCTACGGAACCTTTCGTGGGTGATAGCCGTATCTTCCTGTGGCGGGTAATTGCAGCGGGGGGCCTCGTATGTCGAGCAACGGCAATGGATTAACGAATGGAGCCAACGGCAAGCATGGCAAAAAGCGGCGCCGCCGCATCATCTGGGGCGCCATCGTTCTCGTAGTCCTTCTCGGCGCGGGCTTTGGCGTCAAAGCCGCCCTCAGCCCCAGCCATGAGATCGATCCGGCCAAACTTGCCAACGTGGAACGCGGCGACCTCGCCCGCGTTGTCGTGGCCACTGGAAAAATTCAGCCGCTCTCCAAAGCCGAAATCAAATCCAAAGCCAGCGGCATCGTCAAGAAAATCTATGTGGACTATGGCGATCGCGTAAAAGCCGGCCAGATTCTCGCCGAACTCGACAAGATCCAGCTCGAAGCCGTGGTTCGTGAATCCCGCGCCAATCTCGAGGCCGCCACCGCCGCCAAAGAATCTGCTCTGGCCTCCCTCGAGCGCAATAAAGTCGACGCCGAAGGCCCGGACGTGCCTTTCCTCAAATTAAGTATGGATCGCGCGAATCAGATGCTCAAAGACGGAGTTATGTCCAAGAGCATAGTCGAAGACGCGCAGAAAAATTATCAACTGGCCCTGAACAAGCAAATGAGCGCGCAGCGCAACCTCGCTGTCTCGCGGGCGGAAATCGCCAAAGCCGAAGCCCAGCAGGCCCAGGCTCAAGCCTCGCTCGACAACGCGCTGGAAGATTTGCGCAATTCCACCATCGTCAGCCCTATCGATGGCTTGGTTCTTTCCCGTGACGTTAATGTCGGCGATGCCGTCAGCTCCATTTTAGTTCTTGGCTCGCAGGCCACTCCCATCATGACCCTTGGCGATGTCAGCGAAGTCTACGTCCAGGGCAAAGTTGATGAAGCCGATATCGGCAAGGTCTATCTCAATCAGCCTGCGCGCATCGTTGTCGAGTCCTTCAAGGACAAAAAATTCGAAGGCAAAGTCACCAAAATTTCCCCTCAAGGAAAAGAAAAAGACAACGTCACCACCTTCGAAGTTCGCGTCTCCATTTCCAATCCTGGCGGCGAACTAAAGGCCAACATGAGCGCCAACGCCGAAATTCTCCTTGAAGAAAAGAAAAACGTGCTGATGGCTCCCGAAGGCGCCATGATTTACGACAAAGAACGCAAAGCGCAGGTCGAAATTCCCGACGCCAAAGGCCCCAACGGAAAAAAGAAGGTTGACGTTAAACTCGGCATCTCCAACGGCGTCAAGACCGAAATCCTCGCTGGCCTGAACGAAAAACAACAAGTCGTTCTGCAATAGGAGCGCATCGTGTCTTTCACCGACCTCTTGCGCGACACGCTGGCAACTCTCTGGGCGCATAAACGCCGCACTCTGCTCACCATGTTCGGCATCGCCTGGGGAATTATTTCCATCACCGTGATGATTGCTGCCGGGGAAGGTCTAGGCGACGGTATCCAGAAAAATCAGCAGACCTTCGGCAAGGACGTAATGATCGTTTTTTCCGGCCGCACCAGCATGCAGGCCGGCGGAGCACGTGCCGGTCGCTTGATTCACTGGGGCGAAGACGACTACCTGCAAGTGGCGGCGGAATCTCCCGCCTGCAAACATTCCATGCCCGAGCTTGGCAGTGATGTTCAGGTCCGCACATTATTCAACAGCGGCACCGTTCCAGTTGTTGGCTCGCTTCCGCCCTTCAGCGAAATTCGTAGCGTTGCCACCGCGCAGGGTCGCTTCTACAACGAGGAGGACAACGAGAACGCACGCAACGTCGCGTTTTTGGGCAGCGACACCAAAAAACAATTGTTCGCGGAGCACGAAGCCCTCGGCCAGACCATCTGGATGAACGGCATCCCCTACACCATCATCGGTATCATGAAATCCAAGGACCAAAACTCCAGTTACGACGGTTTCGACACCCGAAAAATTTTCATCCCCTTCAATTCCATGCGCCGCGATTTTCCCAACAAGCCTCCCGCGGTCGAACACACCGTCGATCGTCTGCTGATCGCCCCCTGGTCGGTCGAAACTCACAAAGACTGCGTCCGCCAGCTTCGCCGCACTCTGGCTCGCCTTCACAATTTCGATCCACGTGACGAAGAAGCCGCCAGCATCTGGGACACCGTCAAAAACGCCGAAGCCAATCGGATGATTATCGTGGGCATGGAAATCTTCATGGGCGCCGTCGGTATCGCCACTCTCTTCCTCGGTGGACTCAGCGTAATGAACGTCATGCTCGTCAGCGTCCGCGAACGCACCCGCGAAATCGGTGTCCGCATGGCACTGGGAGCCACGCGAAAATCCATCCTCCGCCAATTTTTCCTGGAAACGATTTTCGTCGTCAGCTTAAGCGGCGGCGTCGGCCTTTTTCTTTCCTATGGATTCTGCGCGCTGGTGAACCTTCTACCCATGCCGCCATTCTTCACCGGCATGCTCACCAACTGGCGCATCGGAGCCATGTCCGTCTCTTTGCTGACGTTGATCGCCCTTCTCTCCGCTCTGTATCCCGCCAATCGCGCCGCCTCCGTCGATCCCATTGAAGCCCTACGCTTCGAGGCAGGCGGCTGAAATGAAGTATCCCGTTGTCAGTCCTCAGTTAGTAGTTCTTGGTCGATCGAATCTCGACACTTTTGATCAGTCCAGTAAGCATCCGCTTAACTTCGATGACAATTTTTTTCGGTTGCGCCTGCTCTGTAGAGGACATGATTCCAAGATCGTGCGCGAGATACAGAAGATATTCCACCTTGCATGAGGATCCCATGGACATGTGCAGGAATCGCTTGAGATCCAGTCTGCTCCCTCGTCCGGATCCTTCAGGGATGTTCGCAGGAATCGAGTACGAGGCACGGCGAATCTGGGAAGTAAATCCAAACCGTTCCTCATTCGGGAAACCGCGGCTAGTTTGGTAAATGCGCAGCGCCAGGGCATGGCTTTCTGCCAGACCGCCAAGCGTTTAAAAAAGTCTTGCATGACCGCTCCGCTGAATTTTATTTTACTGATGACTGGCGACTGAATACTGTTAACTATGGACGGGTGAAATGCTAGTCGAAATCTTCAAACAAGCCTGGACCGCACTCGGACGCAATCCCGTCCGCAGCTTTCTCACCATGTCAGGAATCTCGTGGGGAATTGTTGCCGTCACACTTTTACTCAGCTACGGCGCTGGCTTCCGCAGCGTCCTCATGTACACCTTCGAAGTCTTTGGCAAAGGCGCAGTCATTGCCTGGCCCGGCACCACCAGCGAACAAGCTGGCGGCGAACGTGCTGGCAAACCAGTCCGCTTCGAGGCAGAAGATGCCGAATGGGTAAAAGCGCAATCTCCGCTGATTCGTCGTGTGACTCGCGAAACCGTGCGCTTCCAGAGCGTCTCTCACGAAGAGCGCTTCAAGGACGCAGCGGTGCGCGGCGTCTTTCCTGAATATGGCGAAATGCGTAACGAAATTCCCAGTGATGGCCGGTGGATTAGTCCCGAAGACCTAGCCGAACGCCGCCGCGTCGTCTTTCTTGGCGCCGAACTCCGCAAAAAACTTTTCAGCGGCGAGCCCGCGCTCGGCGAAACCGTTCGCATCAAAGGCGTCCCGTTCACCGTAATCGGCTCCATGGACATGAAATTTTCCGACAGTTGTTATTTCAATTGCGACGACGGCTCAGCTTTCATTCCGTACACCACTGCCGGCGATCTCTGGGACATAAAATATGCCAGCGTAATGGTGTGGGAGCCAATCGCTCCCGGCTTCGAGGCCGCTGCCATGAGCCAATTCCGCGCAGCCGTAGCCAGCCGTCAGCGTTTCTCTCCATCAGACAAACGCGCTATCACCATGTTCGGCCGCGAAGAATTCAAGCCGGTCATGGAAGGCATCACCATTGGCATCGAAGCTTTAATGTTCATGATCGGTGCTATGACGCTAGGTATCGGTGGCGTAGGCGTAATGAACATCATGCTGGTCTCGGTAGAAGAGCGCGTAAGAGAAATCGGCCTGCGCCGCGCCCTGGGCGCAAAGAAATCTCACATCCGTTGGCAATTCCTGCTGGAAGCCCTGGTCATGACCATAGCTGCCGGCGCCATAGGCATGCTTCTCTCCTGGGGCCTAACCGCCATCATCGGCACCCTCCCATTCCTGGGCCCTGCCTACGAAGACGAATCCGGCAAAGTAGACATCCACCTAACGCTCTCGCTTATGACCATGTTCCTCTCCAGTGTCATCCTCGTCATCGTAGGGGTAATCAGCGGCTGGCTCCCCGCCATGCAAGCCGCCAAACTAGACCCAGTAGAAGCCCTCCGCTACGAGTAGGGCATGGTCCTCTGCGGGCCCACAACGAAGGATGAAAGTTGGCTCGAGATGACGTAGCGTTTGTGCAGCCACGTGGCGCGCAAGTTAAGCCCGCTTACGAGTAGGGCTGGGACGCTGAGAAGCACAACGAATTGTAGCCTCCAGAAGTTGCGGAGAGCACGCGTAGGAGATTTTCGCTGATCCTTGGTCAGGCGGCTGGAACGCCTGGGCCACAAAGTGACCTTGGAGCCGCTTGCTCTGACCGCCTGAAGGTATTTTCGTAGCAGGAGTAAGTGGAACTAACAGAGCATTCTTCAGTAGCACAGCCACTCTTGGCTGTACGCGGCGTCAGCGGTTCTACGGATGACCTACTAGGTCCAGGTCAAACATGAGCTCCCTCTTCCGTACATGCGCTTTTTCGACACCTTTAAAGGTGCTACCGTTTGCAATCGGGAGTCGCTATGTTTGACATCGGGCGGGCGGGACATTCAGGCAATGACGACATTCCGGCGTAGTCCGGCGAAGTTTCTGAAGCATCTCAAAAAGACGCAGAAACCGCTCATCCTCACAGTTAACGGAAAAGCCGAAGCGGTCGTGCAAGATGCCGAATGCTATCAGCGGTTACTCGACATTGCAGCCCTAGCCGACGCACGAGAGGGTACCCGGCAAGGCCTTGAGGATGTGAAAAAGGGCCGCGTGGGCCCCGCGCGAAGCTCTCGAAACGTTCCGTCGTGCCCGTGCCATACCTCTCTTCACATTCGCCACGGTGCTCGAGCTCCGCTCTCGAAGGTATGACACCTGTTCGCAATTCGGTCTCTAATGCCCGGTATTAGATTTGTGAAGTCGTCTACCGGCCTTCTGGGGCATTTGTCTGACGAACTCTTCAGCCTTTCCTCTTATCTCTGGCGATTTTCGTGATCTACGCGTAAAAACTGAGAACTGAGAACTGATAACTGCCTCTAGCACTCAATCACATTCAACGCCAATCCACCCAACGAAGTCTCCTTATACCGCGACTGCATATCCATCCCGGTCTGATACATGGTCTCAATCACCTGATCCAAGGAAACCTTGTGCTCGCTCCCCTCGTGCAAAGCAATCCTGCAAGCATTGATTGCTTTCACCGATCCCATGGCATTCCGCTCAATACAAGGAATCTGCACCAGCCCGCCAATCGGATCGCAAGTCATCCCCAAATTGTGTTCCATGCCAATTTCCGCCGCGCACTCCACTTGCCCATTCGAACCGCCCTGCGCCGCCACCAGTCCTCCCGCCGCCATGGAGCACGCAACTCCCACCTCGCCCTGGCACCCCACTTCCGCGCCGCTGATTGATGCATTCTCTTTGTACAAAACGCCGATCACGCTGGCCGTCAAAAAATACCGCAGCAATCCCGCCTCATCCGCTCCCGGCACAAACGTCATGTAATACGTCGCCACCGCAGGAATAATCCCGGCCGCTCCGTTCGTAGGAGCCGTCACCACTCGTCCGCCGGCGGCGTTCTCCTCATTCACCGCCATCGCGTACACATTCACCCAATCCATCGGCGCCAGCGGATCGCCGCTTCCACTACCGCCCAACTTTTTCGCCAGCCGAGGCGCCCGCCGCCGCACATTCAATCCTCCCGGCAGAATCCCCTCGGTCTTCAATCCCCGCGCCATGCATTCCTGCATCACGCCCCAGATCTGTTTCACGTAGGCGCGAATCTCCTGTTCCGTATGCCAGGCTTTCTCGTTCTCTAGCGCAACCTCCCACACCGCCATTCCATGCTCCGCAGCCGTCTTCAACAACTCCGCTGCACTGGTAAATGGATATTTCACGGGAGCCTTCATACTCGCTCCGGCCGCCTCGCCCTCCCGCAAAATAAATCCCCCGCCAATCGAAAAGTAAACCTGCTCCGCAATCACGTTGCCCACAGAATCAAACGCCCGGTACCGCATCCCATTCGAATGAAAGGGAAGTGTCTTGTCTCTGTGGAACAACAAGTCCCGCGACTCTTCAAACGCAATAGTATGCGTCCCTGCCAGCGACAATTTCTTCGTCGTTCGAATCGCCGCCAACTTC
>Ga0207665_10002345_pt1 | contig 12789 bp, 12 predicted proteins | sample LARL112metaG_FD_184351 | JGI IMG/M metagenome (GOLD analysis project Ga0207665, IMG submission 184351) | Corn, switchgrass and miscanthus rhizosphere microbial communities from Kellogg Biological Station, Michigan, USA - LAR L11-2 metaG... | ecosystem: Host-associated > Plants > Roots >...
GTGAAGTCCGGCGCTGGCGGAGCCGCATTGACGGTAAGGCTGACGGACGTCGTGTGAGTCAAGCTGCCGGAAGTTCCGGTAATAGTCAAAATGATTGTTCCGGTTGCAGCGGTGCCGCTGGCGGTAAGCGTTAACTTGCTGCATCGGATGCGGCCGGAAATCGTGCAGCGAAACAACTCCCGCAATCGCTGGCGCCAGGGCCGACGGAATATGCGGCTCGCTCACGTTGGCGATATGACTCTTTCCATTTACTTCCAGATGATGAATCTCGGTGTGAAAGGCCTGCATCACCTGACCGGCAGTCCCGGAAAAATCAATCATGACGCGGCTCGGATATACGAAGTTCACTTGGAATCCGTGCGACGTGAGCCAGTTCGTGATGGCGTCAATGTCCTGCTGCGCCAATCCGAACCGTTCGCCGAACTCGGCAGCGGTGAGCCAATGGTGATAGTTGGCGGATTCAGGGTTGTGTAAATCATCGATCAACGCTTTGAGCGCAGTCTCCTGCTCCGCAGGGCGCTTCAACTGCAGCAGCAAATGTTCCAGCATCAGGTTGTGCGCGACGGACCCGCGGTCATTTGCCGCTCGCGCTTCTGGCCGCATGTTTCCAGCCAGAACCGCAAGCTTGCTTTCATCGATATTCTGAGTAATCAGCGGTCGCGCATTTTGTGCGGCCGGCGATTGCGCGTGAGACGGCAAAGCGAAGCTAAGCAGTGCGATCAGTGATGTGACCACCAGGAGCATTGTTGCGAGCGAGGGCTTACCGAGCCTGACGAACATGACGGCTCCTTTCCTCAGCCCATCGGGGACACCTGGGCCTGTGACCGGCGTGAAATCCTGCGAATCTGCTGCGGGGAAACCTATGCGGGTGGATTCTAGTCCTTCGCCGAAACAGGCGTCAACTGTTCTTGCGGGCAACAAGCGGGCAATGTCCGGGCGTTCTTATCTGGCGAAGATTTCGTTCCGCGGGTGGCCCAGCTCTAGAGTTGCGTTGTACTACGCCACGCAAGGTCACCCAACGTCTAAAGCCACTACTTAGAAGGCTAAAGCACGTGGACAGATAGTGGAGATCGATCCACGCAGACGTTTCACACCATCCGACGTCGCAGCAAGTCTCAATTGCTCTTACGACACTGCAATCCGACGGATGCGTCGTATGCCCGGCGTGATTAACCTTGGAGCGAAAGAGCGGCGCTTTAGGCGTGGGAAGGCGATGTTACGCATTCTCGGCAGCGATCTACAATCTTATCTTGACGACCACACGCTCTCTTGATTTTGTACGGATTTTGTACACAGACCTGCGCAATTTGCCAATTCTGCGAGTTTCTAAGCCCTTAATTCATGACGAATAAACAATTAGTTACAGCAACTTACGTGTTCTCAAAGATTTGCTGAAACTCCGGTTCTAATCCCTCTGGAACCTGTTCTAGACCGCAGGAAAGCGCGGTTTTCCAACACGAGCTTCTCAAGAGGCTCTCTAAAAGGTATGAGCGCCGCGCGGATCAAAAGTCCGACGGCGCTTTATGGAAGATTCTAGCTGGGAGATTGTGGGTTCGCAGAAGTGTTTATCGGGGATCTCTATTTGTTTCTGCGTGCCGGCTGGAGTGCTTTCGCGCTCCGCTCCTCACGCTTCTTCATTTCGCTGCAACTCGTTTTCACAAACTAGCGCAGAAGCTTTGTGTTGCCGCAACTTCCGCAGTGATTAGTTGCATGATGCATGCCAAGTTGCGTAACGTTCTGCGGATCGTGTAGTTAGGTTAAAGGCGCCGCTGATAGATTGAATCACGACGGGAACTTGTTCCAGGCTGATACAGCCAGGGTCCGGTTTTGGAATTGTCTCCCACGAACCTTTTCCAGATCTTTAAGTCCCACGAATCGATGATGGGGTTGGCCGGAAAAAACGACGCCAGCATCAGGAATGTGATTTCAGAACCGCACGTATCTCGCTCGCTTCGAAAACGTGTTTACCGCTTTTTCGCCTGGCGGCGGCCAGCATGGCCTGTCCTAACTCCTGCGTGGTGGTAACAAATTTTGGCCAGAATCGCCGCGCGAGCGTGAGCAGCGGGCCGGTCAATCCGTAAATCAATCGATAGCTGGCTGTTTTGGAGGTAATCCCGTCGAGTGGTTGAATCAAGCCGGGGCGGAACACGTATACCGCGCCAAACGGCATGTTGAGCAGCGCGTTTTCGGTTTCGCCTTTTACGCGTGCCCACATCGAGCGTCCGCGTTCGGAGCTGTCGGCACCCGCTCCGGAGATAAACACGAAAGACATTCCGGGATTCAAACGCAGAAGGGTGTGCGCGGCGGCGAGCGTGAACCCGTAGGTGACGTGCGCATAAATGTCTTCGCTCATTCCTGAGGACGTAACGCCCAGGCAATAAAGGCAGGCGTCAATTCCGGTCAATTCACTTTCAATCGAGGCAAAGTTGAGGAAATCCTGATGCACGATTTCACGCAACTTCTCGTTCTGGATTCCGCCTGGCGATCTGACAACCGATACGACGCGCTGCACGTCTGGATCGCGAAGACACTCGCGTAACGCGCCTTGTCCGACCATTCCGGTCGCTCCGAATACGACGACTCTCATTGGCTCCGCCTGAACCAGCAGTGGGCAACTTGATTTTGCCGCCAGATTATCTCTTATTTGATAAGATGCAGCCATGAAGCGGCGCACGCTCATTCAATCGATTTCCGCGGCGGCAATGTTGCCGGCCAGCAACTTCCTTGCATCGACCGACAGGGGACCGGACGCAGCTCCGGAGCGCGACAGCGTCTTCGAGCTGCGCGTTTACCATTGCTACGAAGGCAAGCTGCCGGATTTGCTGCGGCGGTTCCGCGAGCACACTACAAAAATATTTGAACGGCACGGCATGAAGAATATTGCGTACTGGACGCCGATGGATGAGCCGCAAAAATCCAATACGCTGGTGTACATCCTGGAGCACCCGAGCCGCGAAGCAGCGACCGCGAACTGGAAAGCGTTCAGCGCAGATCCGGAATGGCAGTCGGTGCAAAAGGCTTCTGAAGCGAATGGCAAGATCGTAGAGAAAGTGGATTCGACTTTTCTTGTGCTCACGGATTTCTCGCCGAGTATTGGCTAAAGCTTCGCGGACAAAGCAGTTTTCTAATTTCTATTTTCAATTGAGTTGCGTCCATTGGCCATCGCACCTTCGTCGCTACGCGGCGAGCAGCTGCGCCGGCAGCTGAGTTCTTGTGCCATGCACCAGCGAAAAACGCATCGGCGCGATTCGTGCCGCGGATGATGCAAAAACGTTTGCGATTAACATTTATCCTAGTGCCACGATGTTATAGTGTCGGCGAAATGTCGCGCTGTATTTGTCGCTTTTCCCACCTCGGTATCAGACTTACAGCGAAGGAGTGAAACGGATGAAATTTCAGGCGCCAAGGCTTCTATCAGGTTGCGCGATCGCGGCGTCGCTCTGCGCTCTGCTGGCATTTACCACGTCGGCGCAAACGAAAAATCCCTACGCGGGAGAAGCGAAGGTGGCGAAGCTGGGCGAATATGAGTTTCGCGCGAACTGCGCATTTTGCCATGGCCTGGGAGCGAAAGGAGGTGGCCGCGGACCGGACTTGACGCGTACTCCGAAAAAACACGGAGACTCCGATGCGGATATTTTTAATACCATCAACAACGGAGTTCCGGGAACGGCAATGCCGCCGAACGGCGCTACGCAGCAAGGTGTGGGCATGACGGAAGAGGAGTTGTGGCAGGTAGTGACCTACATTCGGAGCGTGGAAAAGAAGCCGGGAGTGGTGAATGGCGACGTCAAGCATGGGCGCGATTTGTTTTACGGAAACGCAGGATGCTCGTTGTGCCACATGTTCGCAGGGAAAGGGGGACGACTCGGTCCAGATCTGACAGGAGCAGGCACCGCGCGTTCGACGGAATATTTGACGGAATCGGTGAGAACTCCGAGTCGCAGGCTGGCACAAGGCCTGACCGAAGCGATGAAAGAATTCTCGACCGAGTACGAAACCGTGGATGTGGTGACCAGCGACGGCACCAAGTACAAAGGCACCTTGCTGAATGAGGACAGCTTCACGATTCAATTCCTGGATACTCGCGAGCAGCTGCATTCGTTGGATAAGGCGTCGTTGAAGTCGTGGCGGAAGTCGCGCGAGTCATTGATGCCAGCTTATGACGAGAAGGCGCTCGCAGAGAAAGATTTGCAGGATTTGCTGGCGTTCCTGGTTGGCGGAGCGGGAGGTGCGAAGTGAAAGGGCACCGGTGGCGTTGGCTTTCGCTTATTTTTGCTAGCGGTGTGCTTGCGATGCCGTCTTGCGCGCAGGTGACCTCTGAAAGACTGCTGAATGCGGATCGCGAGCCGCAGAATTGGCTGATGTATTCGGGAGATTATGCCGGGCGCAGATTTTCTACGCTGCAGGAGATTAAGGTCGCGAACGCGGAAAAGCTGGCGCCTAGATGGGTCTATCAGACCATGGCCGGCGGAAAATTTGAGACGACGCCTCTCGTGGTGGACGGGATTCTCTACGGAACGGGACAAGATGATCGCGCATTTGCGCTGGATGCCCGGACCGGCCGACCTATCTGGCAATATCAACGCGCATTGCCCTCGGACATTCGTCCATGTTGCGGCAGAGTCAATCGCGGGCTGGCGACTCTGGGTGACAAGGTGTTCATGGGTACGCTCGATTCGCACCTGCTCGCATTAGATACGAAAACCGGCAGTGTGGTGTGGGACGTGACGGCGGTCGACTATACGAAAGGCTACAGCTTCACGCTCGCGCCGCTGGTAATCAAAGATTTGGTGCTGGTAGGAGTTTCCGGCGGCGAATACGGAATTCGCGGATTCATCGACGCCTACGACGCGAATACCGGCGTGCGAAAGTGGCGGTTCTACACGATTCCTGCGCCGGGAGAGCCGGGAAACGATTCCTGGGAAGGCGACTCGTGGAAGATTGGAGGCTCGCCGGCCTGGATTACCGGAACCTATGATCCGGAGACGAACACAACCTTCTGGACAACGGGAAATCCTTCTCCATCAAATCGTGGAGAAGGACGCGCCGGAGATAACCTGTATTCCAATTCGTTGCTTGCGCTTAATCCCGACTCCGGAAAACTGAAATGGCACTTTCAATTTACGCAGCACGACGAGCATGACTACGACGCGACGCAAGTGCCGGTAATGGTGAACGACGGGAATAAGAAACTGATTTTGCAGGCGAACCGCAATGGATTCTTTTACGTGATCGACCGCACAAACGGAAAGCTGATTCGCGCGGAGTCCTACGCGAAGGTTTCCTGGTCCAAAGATAAAGATGCGAACGGGCGCCCGGTGCCGGCGAAGGAAGGTTCGCCGACTCCAGACGGGAATAAAGTATGTCCGGGAGCCGCCGGAGCGACCAACTGGATGTCGCCAACCTTCGACCCGCAGACCAAATTATTTTATGTGACGGCGCGTGAGCAGTGCGACGTGTTCTCCACCGCACCTCAGCCCTACGATGCCGGGCACGCGTACTACGGGTCGGCGTATTTTCCGAATGATGAAGCTGCGCCGTTTTATGGAGCGCTGCGGGCCATCGATCCGGCAAGTGGAAAAATCAAATGGGAGTGGAAACATCCTTCGCCAACATGGTCAGGAGTGTTATCGACCGCAGGCGGCGTGGTATTTACCGGCGATGCGGAAGGAAATTTCATCGCGCTGGACGCGGCAAGCGGGAAAGTGCTGTGGCACTTTCAATGCGGCGCATCCGTGTATTCGTCGCCTATGACGTACGCAATTGAGGGAAAACAGTACGTGGCCGTCGCGGCAGGATCGTCTCTGTTCACGTTTGGATTGCCGTAAACGGCTGGATAGAATTCCCGCGCACTAACGAAGATGCCCCAGCTACACGCAGGAATCGGCCGCGTTGGACCACTCCAGCTGAACTACAAACTTGCCCAACGTTTTTGTTTTCCAGGCGCAGATGTCGCCGATCTCGCCGTTGTTGTCGTCATACCATCCACCGCCGGGAACGGGATCAGTGATGGCCTCGCAAAGTTCGTGCGATGAAGTAGAAGTGAGCGCATCGGGAATGGCGAGCCCGCCTTCGCAGCCCGCGCAACCGGGATAAGGCATTACGGCATAAAAAATATTGTCGCTGGTAACGTCGTGGTATCCGCAAAATGTCTGGCACGATTTTGCCCCACCCTGCTGCACCTGCGTGCCGGGAGGAAGAAAAACAAAGTACAGAGAATTAGGAGTATTTGCCGGAACCGCGCCCGAAGCAATTTCCGCGTGAATCATCTTTTGAATGGCAGCATCGCTTGCAGACTTGCCCGGCTCAGAGTTTGTGAGAGTGATTGAACCCGTGCGCTTCCCATGTCCGATGGTTTTGCCGGCGACATTGTACTCGGCGAGCTGGTCCATTAGCTTGCTGCTCACAATAAAATCGAAAAAGTCGTTCATGTGAGTCAGCAGCGAAGAGTTCGCGGAATCCTGCCACGCTGCTCCCCAAAAAATCGTGAACACCTCCACGTTGGTTAGCAGCGGACCATTGCGATAGGTAAGTTCCGGCGAAGCAGTGGCCTGGGTGAGTGGCACGGAGTGTAACGGTACGATGCGCAGCGGCAGGCGATATTCGCCGGTCGCTTGTTTGCGATGCTTCGATTTTCGTGTTGTGGCCATGAGCCTTCCATTGCGACTGCCCGTCAGATTGGGCTGGCGAGGGCGCGTACCAAAAAGCTGAACTTAACGCGCCGGGCAGTCAGCCTGTAAATAGTATGTGATGGAATCGGTGCCGGAGAATCAGGAAATACCTGATACCGCGCTAGCAAGATCTGTCCTATGCTGAAGGCAAAGTGGTAACCAGGCGCTCGTGAGAGAAAACTTATCAAGTGGAAATGACATGCGGCGTAGTCAGCGTGTTTTGCTGCGACTGCCGATTCAGGTGCGCTGGACTCCCCCGGGCGAAACTGCAATTGCGGAAGAAACAACCACCCTCGTAGTGAATGCGCATGGCGCGCTGATTGTACTGGCCATGAAGGTAAAAGCCGGGGCACGCATTTTCGTCAGGAACTCGGCCCTGGCTCAGGACAAGGAATGCCGAGTGGTGCGAGTGAGTGGCAGGGTCGAGAACAAGAACGAAGTCGGCGTGGAGTTTCTGCGGCCTGACGCAAAATTCTGGGGACTGGAATTTCCTCCTGATGACTGGAAGTAGCTGAACGCACGCAAAGTCCGGACTGTTAGAAAATTCAAGATAAATTCTTCAGCGTGATGGCGATGAGTTTAGAAGTGCCGGCGTAAACATCGCCAGCGGTTTCCCATTCCATGGAGAAAACGCCCTTGTAGTTCTGTTTTTTGGCCATCGCGAAAATACGTTCCAGGTCAACCTCGACAACTCGTTTCGCGGGAGTAGTAGTGGTGTCTTTCACGTGAGAGATGGCGTAGGCGTGCGCGAACATTTGGTCCAGGCCGCGGTAAGCATTTTCAGGCGGCAGAGCGGCAAGGCTGTTGCCGAAATCCGGCAACGCGTGAATCCACGGGCTGTTCGCGCGTTCCACTACACTCACGATAAAGAAAGGATCTTCGCTGACCGGATTATCGTTTTCGAGGTGGACGACAATATTTCTGGATGACCCATGGTCCGCGATGGGCTTGAGACCTTCCGCGACGCGCGCTACATCCGGTTTGGCGTCTCGCGCGGCGGCGATGTTGATGCGTACGCTGGGTGAGCCGATATGCAGCGCAACGTCAATCCATGTTTTTGCGAACTGTATGGCACGGTCGCGCTCCGCGGAATCCGAGGAGTACAAACTGTTTTCGCCGTCGGCCGCGACATTTGCGAAGCCGCTGCCGGCCTTGCTCGCTGCGTCGCGAATTTCATCCAGATAAGAACGTTCCAGCGAAAGAAAATGTTCGCTCCACGGTTCCACCTTGCGGACATTGAATTTTGTCGAAATGTGCGCAGCAAAATCTTTCAACGGCATTTTCTCGGCGGCGCCCTGCCCGTCGTGTTGACGGGCATCGTGCTGGCCGGTGATGTATTCACGGAAGGGGTAGGACGAGACGGAAAGGCGCTGGCGCGGTTCAGCCGGGAACTGCAGATGCGGCGCGGGAGTCTGAAACAGCAACCCAGATAAGCTCGGGACACAACCGCGACAGAGCGGTGCCGCAACAGAAACGGAAGCGTGCTTTAGAAACTTTCGACGGGTACAACATTTCATTGCGGCACCTCAACAGAATTTGTTTTTAAGCCCACGCCCCAGCGAAGTATCGCATACGCGATGGGCCCGGATGCCAAAAGCCACGGCGCCCATCGCCACACAAATGGCTCGCTGTAATAGATTTTCACTCCGCACAGCATTGCCGGAAACAAAATTGTGCATGCCATCCCGAAGGTGCCGCCGGGAACTCGAAACTCGCGCGGAGCATCCGACATTTTGCTGCGCATGCGCCACGCAGCCAAAAGCGTAAGCATGGAAGTGGCAATGCGTGCCCAAATATAAATATTGACCAGATCGGCCACCGGAAATCTCGCCAGCAGGCAATACACGATCAGCGAGACGCCAATCGCGCGCGCGGGCGTTCCGTAACGGGTGTGAATTTTACCGAGCCACGCAGGCAGATAGCCATCTTGCGCCATCGCGGCGGGAATGCGCGTGGTGTAAAGAATAGTGCTGTTGGATAGGGAAGCCGTTCCGACAATAGAAGCAATGAGCATGGCGACGCCCAACGCTTCGCCGCCGATCTTCCGCGATGCTTCAACGATGTACCCGGTGTGCCACACCTGCCAGTCGCCAAGCGCGGCAATCGCCAGTGAAGCGGGCAGAATATACGTGAGGATATTCATCGGAGTATTCCACAGAAGAATCCGGGGAAAAGTTTTCTGCGGCTGATCCATTTCGGCGGTGACGCTCGACAGTTGCTCGTATCCGGCATAATTCCACATCGCCAGCGCCAGTCCCACGCCGAAAACGGATCCAAACGGTTTACCCGGCGGCGTAAATGGGAGCAGAGGATTGTAGTGCCAGTGGAACACCGACACGATACTGAGCCACACAACGGGAATCAGAATGACGATGAGCATGGCCACTGAAACCCAACCCGAAATCTGGATGCCGCGCACGTTCAGATACGAAAGTAAGCCGAGCACCAGGCACGCGCCCGCCCATTTTGCGTTTCCCGTAAGACCGGGAAAATAGTGAACCAGATAATCCATCACCAGCACGCCGTACAAGCTGTTCAATAGAAACGTTCCGGTCCAGTTCCACCACCCGCATTGAAATCCCCAGAAGCCGCCGAACGCCGCCCGTGTCCAGCGATAGAAGCCGCCCTGCACCGGAAGAATGCTATTCAGTTCGGCGGAGGCGAAGGACATGGGAATGCTCCAGAAGAGCGGCACGAACGTGAGAAACACGAGGGCCATGCCCGGTCCAGATTGCGAAAAAATATCTTCGTAGCCGAAGGGGCCGCCTGCGGTGTAGCCATAAAAAATTGCCAACAAGGGAAGAAATCCGATCGTGCGGATGGGGTTGCTTGAAGCGCAGATTCTCGTTTGCTGGTCGATCACGCGGAGGCCTTGGCGAAGGATGCTACCTTGACCGCGGCAAAATTCAAAACGGCATCGTGCTCAGAATGCGGATGCGTTTCGTTGACACTGTGCAGCGCGTCCGCTACGCTTTTTGGTTCGCGGAAACGAAAACTTTTGTTTTGGGGACAACAGAGCGCCGCATGGCTGAAGAAAAACTTCCTACACGGGCACAAGATTTTTCCGAGTGGTACAACCAGCTGGTCCTAAAGGCGCAGCTGGCAGACTATGCGCCGGTGCGCGGCTGCATGATCGTACGGCCGTACGGTTGGGCGCTGTGGGAAAACATTCAGCAGGCGCTAGATGGAAGGTTCAAGGCCACGGGTCACCAGAACGTGGCGTTTCCCTTGCTCATTCCGAAGAGTTTCATCGAAAAAGAAAAGCACCACGTTGAGGGATTCTCGCCGGAACTTGCGGTAGTGACCATCGGTGGCGGCGAAGAACTAGCCGAGCCGCTGATTTTGCGTCCCACGTCTGAAACAATCATCGGACACATGTGGTCCAAATGGATTCAGTCCTACCGCGACCTGCCAGTCTTGATGAATCAATGGAACTCCGTGGTGCGCTGGGAGCTTCGCACCAAATTATTCTTGCGCACGCTGGAATTTTATTGGCAAGAAGGTCATACCGCGCACGCCACGCAGCAGGAAGCGATGGAAGAAACGCGGCAGATGCTCGATATCTACACGGATTTTGCCGTGAATGATGCGGCGATTCCGTTGATTCCGGGCGCCAAGTCTGACGCCGAAAAATTTGCCGGAGCGGTGACCACCTATTCGATCGAGGCAATGATGGGCGATGGGAAAGCGCTGCAGGCGGGCACATCGCACTTCCTGGGGCAAAACTTCGCGCAAGCATTTGACGTGAAGTACCTCGATCGCACCGGCGTGCAGCAACATTGCTGGACGACTTCATGGGGACTTTCGACTCGCTTTATCGGCGCGATCATCATGGTGCACGGAGACGATCAGGGCCTGGTGCTTCCGCCAAAACTCGCGCCGTATCAAGTCGTGATTGTACCCATTTTCAAAAATGACGAAGAAAAGTCGGCTGTCCTCGGCGCGGCAAAAGAATTGAAGACGCAACTGGTTAAAGCCAAAATTCGCGTGACTCTCGACGAGCGCGAAGGGCAAAGCCCGGGCTGGAAGTTTAATGATTGGGAGATGCGCGGAGTACCGGTGCGGGTCGAACTGGGCCCGAAAGATGTCGCAAAGCAGGCGGCGGTGTTGGCGCGGCGCGATCGGCCCGGACGAGAAGGCAAAATTTCGGTTTCGCTGCCAGATGTGCCCGCGACGATTGAAAAGCTGCTAATCGACATTCATCAGTCGATGCACGACAAGGCTTTGGCGTTCCGCCGTGCGAACACCCACGTAGTAGCAGATTACGAAGAATTCAAGACAGCAGTCGAAACGGGATTCGCGTTTGCCGGTTGGTGCGGAAGCGCCGATTGCGAAGGCAAAATCAAGGAAGAAACACGTGCGACCATGCGCTGTATTCCGGTCGATCCGGAAGCCGTGTTGGAGAATGGCGGGGCTCCAGCCACTGGTAAGTGCGTATATTGTGACCGGCCAGCCACAGAGCGAGCCATCTTCGCGCGCGCCTACTGAAGCGAAGGTCTTACTGGGCAGCTCACTTCTCAGTGTTCCGAATGTGCCGGCGCTTGTCCTCGCACGCCACTCCGGCTTGCGCTCATTTACCGCCTGCTAAGCTACCGGGCACGGCCTGTAGGGCAGGGTTAGCAGGTGGAAACACCTGTCCGGTAGAAGTATCGACAGCCCTTATCTGCGGTGCTAAGTTCGGCATGCAAGGCAAATTCACGCTAAAAACTGTAGGAGTGCGCATTGTCTCGGACGCAAAAACAAACGCGCCGGCAACGGGCCCAACGGGGCGCGGGCAAGCTGAAAGCCATCATTGTTACGGCAATTTTGTTTGTTGGGGTGGTCGCGGCTTGGAAGGTCGTGCCGCCGTATTCTGCGGAATATCAGCTGAACGACAAGATACAGGAAATCGCCCGGTTTTCAGTCGTCAATAGCGAATCCGAACAGCAGGTTCGAGACAAGGTCTTGAAGACCATTCAGGATTTGGACATTCCGGCCACTAACGAAAACATCAAAGTAATTGCCAACAAGTCCCGGGTATCAATCCTGATCGATTATACCGTCCCGGTGGACATCCTCATGTATCACTTGGACTTGCACTTTACGCCCTCAAGTGAAAACAAGTCGATTACCTAAGCGCGTCTACCGTGCCGGACATACTTTATAGGGGAAACTGCGTCTTTCCTATATTGGAACAGTACGAGACACTTAAGAAGAAGCTGTCACCGCAAGACGCTAAACGTCTTTCTGGCACTGCGAAGCGGTAACAAGTTCAGCCCGTTGGAGAAGCCTTGCGTATCCGCATACAAAAGGGATTCTGGACGTCGAAGTACGGCCTGACCGTGCTGGGTGCAGTGTTCGGCTGCATCGTGATTGCCGCGAGCGTTTTCGGATATTACTACGTGAAGTTCGGGCACATGATTGATGCGCGGCTTTCCGGCAACATCCTGCAAAACACTACCCAGATTTTTTCCGCGCCCGCGGAAGTTTCGCCTGGCCAGGTTCTCACTGCCGAAGAACTTGCGACGTATCTTCAACGGGTCGGCTACCGCCCTGATCCGGACAATTCGTCGCTCGGGCAATACATTGCCAAAGACAATGTTGTGGACATCCGGCCGTCCAGACTTTCCTATTTCGCGGGAACGAATGCGCTACAGGTTCAGTTTCGAGGAAAAACCGTGCGATCGGTGCGCACGCTCGGTGGCGGGCCGGAATTGGGTACCGCGGAAATTGAACCGGAATTGATCACCAATCTTTTCGATAGCGCCAGAGAAAAGCGGCGAGCGGTACGCTATGACGACCTGCCGCCAAATCTCGTCAACGCCATCTTGTCCGCGGAAGACAAACGCTTTTTCGAGCATCCGGGTTTTGACTTCATCCGCATTTTCGGCGCCGCATGGGCCGACCTGCGGCACAGCTCGCACCTGCAGGGCGCCAGCACCATCACCATGCAGGTGGCGCGGACGTTCTTTCTCAGCACCGATCGCAATTGGCGGCGGAAAATTTCCGAAGCCATGCTGAGCTTTGAACTTGAACAACGATTTTCCAAGCAAAAGATTTTCGAAATGTATGCGAATGAAGTTTACCTGGGGAATCGCGGCAGCTTTGGTGTACGCGGATTCGCGCAGGCCAGCGTGGT
>Ga0207665_10002346_pt1 | contig 12783 bp, 11 predicted proteins | sample LARL112metaG_FD_184351 | JGI IMG/M metagenome (GOLD analysis project Ga0207665, IMG submission 184351) | Corn, switchgrass and miscanthus rhizosphere microbial communities from Kellogg Biological Station, Michigan, USA - LAR L11-2 metaG... | ecosystem: Host-associated > Plants > Roots >...
CCCGCACGGTGATCCCCCAGGCCTTGCGGACCTGCTCGATCACCTCCGGGTTCAGCGGCTCGCCGGCCGCCACGCATTCGCGCAGCACGCTAACGTCCGCGGCGCCGAGGTCGGCCTGGATGAGCATCCGCCAGACCGTCGGCGGCGCGCAGAACGAGGTCACCCCGCAGTCGCCGAGCGCTGTCAGCAGGCCGGCGGCGTTGAACCTGGACTGGTTGAGGATGAGGATCGTGGCCTGCGCGTTCCACGGGGCGAACAGGTTGGACCAGGCGTGCTTCGCCCAGCCGGGGGAGGAGATGTTCAGGTGCACGTCGCCGGGCTCGATGCCGATCCAGTACATCGTGGATAGGTGGCCCGCCGGGTAGCTGACGTGCGTGTGCCCGACGAGCTTGGGCTGCGAGGTCGTCCCCGAGGTGAAGTAGAGCAGCAGCGGGTCGGCCGCCTTCGTGACCCCGTCGGGCGCGAACTGCGCCGCCGCCTCGCGCGCGCCAGCGTAGGAGTGCCAGCCAGGCGCGTCCCCGCCGACGATCACCCGGGTCCAGCCGCCGGGGACATCCGCGAACTTCGGCACCTGCGCCGCCTCGGCCACCACGTGCCTGACGTCGCCCCGGGAGACCCGGTCGATCAGGTCGGCGGGCTGCAGCAGCGTCGAAGCCGGGATGATCACCGCGCCGAGCTTGATCGCCGCGAGCATGACCTCCCACAGCGGCACCACGTTGCCGAGCATGAGCAGCACCCGGTCGCCGCGGCGGACGCCGAGGCCGCGCAGCCAGTTCGCCACCTGATCGGAGCGGGCCGCCATCGCCGCGTAGCTCACCGTCTCGTCGGAGCCGTCATCGCCGACGACGTGCAGCGCGATCCGGTCGCCGTGCTCGGCGGCGATCACGTCGAACCAGTCGAGCGCCCAGTTGAACTCCTCAAGGCTGGGCCAGTCGAAGGCTTCGCGGGCGGCGGCGTAGTCCTCGCGGTGATCCAGCAGGAGGTCGCGCGCGGCGCGGAAGGCGGCGGTAGCGGCGGCATTGCTCACCGGTCGATTATCACCCAGGAAAAGGACATAGTCTGCTGAGAAGCTATCTCAACGACGCCCACAACTAGGGATGCCAGACTGCGATCATGGAGAGCTGGGACGACCGGTACGGAGTACCGCGCGGCCACGGGGCGGCGCGGCATGTCTCGCGGGCCGTCGCGGAGCGGCAGCGCGGCCGGCGCAGGCTGAACACCGCGACCGCCACCGTCGGCGTCGCCAGCCTGCTCGCGGCGGGCGCGGTGGCCGCCGTGCTGCCTGGTTCGACGAGCAAGGCATCGACGTACTCGAGCGGTTCCGCCTCTGGCACGGGCACCAGCACGGGCACCGGGTCGGCGAGCTCCGGCTCAGGCTCGAATACGTCGAGCGGCTCCAACTCCTCCAGCGGCTCCAGTTCGTCGAACTCGTCTGGCTCGAACTCGTCGAACTCGTCGAACAACTCGAGCAACCTGCAGGCGCCGGTCAATCAGCCGGTGCAGTCAAACGGCGGGGGCCAGATTACCTCCGGCGGTTCGAACTTCTAGTGGCGTGCCTATGACTCAGTCCCCCCTCGGCACTGGTCCGCGGGAAGAACCGACGGCGTTCACGGCGTGGCGCGCGCTCGGCATGCTGATCCAGCTCGTGGTCACCGACCCGGGACAGCTGGACGCCGCCAGGGACCTGCTCACCGAGGACCTCACCGAGCTCGACCTGACGTGCAGCAGGTTCCGTGACGACTCCGAGCTCGTCGCCCTCGGGGACGCGGCGCGTGAGGCGACGGCCCCGCTCACCGTGACGGTCAGCCCGCTGCTCGCGCAGGCCATCGCGGTCGCGCTCAGCGCGGCCAGCCTGACCGACGGCGACGTGGACCCGACGGTGGGCGGGGTGCTGTGCGCGCTCGGCTACGACCGTGACTTCGGCCAGGTCGCCGCGACCGGCCCGGCGCTGCCCGGCGGCGTCGGGTACCGGGTGATCCCCGGCTGGCGCTCGATCAAGCTCGATCCGGTAACCCGGCGGCTGACCGTGCCGCCAGGCATCCAGCTCGACCTCGGCGCGACGGTGAAGGGCTGGGCGGCGGACCAGTCCGCGGCGCGGATCGCGGAAAAGCTCGGCTGTGGGGTGCTGGTCAGCCTCGGCGGGGACACGTCGGTGGCCGGCGAGCCGCCCGATGGCGGCTGGCGGATCCGCGTGCAGGACGTGACCGGCATGCCGGACCAGCCGCCGCCAGGACCGAGCACGGTCGTGGCGATCAGGGACGGGGGGCTGGCCACCTCGTCAACGACGGCGCGCCGCTGGCAGCGCGGCGGCGACGTGCTGCACCACATCCTGGACCCGCGCACGGGCCTGCCCGCGGCGCCAGTCTGGCGTACGGTCTCGGTGGCCGCGGCCAGCTGCGCCGACGCGAACACGGCCGCGACCGCGGCGGTCATCAGGGGCCGTCAGGCACCGGCCTGGCTGGCCAGCCTCAACCTGCCCGCCCGGCTCGTCGAGCAGGACGGCACCGTGCTTACCGTCGCGGGCTGGCCGGCCGACCAGGAGTGACTACTCCGGGTCGTCGTCGAGGAGCCAGTCCAGCGCAGCGGCGGCCGTCCAGGACTGGTTGAGGCTGCCCAGCGGGGCGCCGGTCATCGGGTGATAGTACTCGGCGTACGTCTCGTCGCCGAGCTGTCCGAGCGAGGTCTCCCGCAGTCGCGCGGCGAGGTCGTGCTCGCCGGAGCGGTGCAGCGCCCAGGTGAGCAGCCAGGTGAAGACCGGCCACACCGGGCCGCGCCAGTAGCACTCCGGGTTGAACGCGGGGGAGCACGGCGACGTGGACGGCGGCAGCGGCCACTTCAGGCTCGGATGGCCCGCCCAGCGCGGCCCCGTGAGCAGCGTGATGAGGCGCTGCCGCAGGTAGCGCGGCATGCCTCCGGCGATCAGCGGGGCGAAGCCGGCGATCGTCTCTGTCCGCAGCCATGAGCCGGTCCTGAGATCGACATCGGCGGCCAGGCCCGACGCCTCGTCGACGTGGCAGAAAACAGCCGCCCGGGCCTGGGCGGCGTAGTCCTTGAGCTCGGCTGCGTCGTCGGTTTTTCGCAGCCGCACGGCGAGGGCGGCCAGCATGTCGGAGGCGGCCGCGTAGATGGCGGTGAACAGCACGTCGCCGACCTGGAAGCTGCCGGATTCGCGGAGCAGGCCCGCGTCGTACCCGGCCTCCTTGGCCTCCTCCACCAGCCACAGGTACCTGTCGTACTCACCGTCGGTCGGCCGCTGCCCGGCGCTCGACACATGCGCCTTGTCACGGCGGGTGTAGGCGGGCAGGTCAGGGCCGACCAGAACGTTGTCATAGGGAACGTCCCACCGGGGCGAGTTGTCCGTGCCGCTCTCCCAGCCGTGGAACAGCGTGATCAGCCCGGTGGACTTGTCGGCCCTGTCGCGGGCCAGGAACCGGTGCCAGGCGAGGAGCTTCGGGTACAGGTGCGCCGCCCAGCCGAGGGTGAGCGCATGCTCCTGCCCGCCCTTGGCCGCGGCGACCGCGAGGATCCTGTCGACGGCGATGGCGTGCACGGGCGGGTCGATGATGCCGCTCGTCGCGGGCGCCGCTGGGGCATCTTCATTGAACCGCGCGCACTGCCACTGCGCAGGTCCCGGCCAGTACCCGTCGGCGGCGGGGTCGAAGACGATGTGCGGCACCATGCCGTTACGCCACTGCCCGGCGAAAAGCGAATCGAGTTCCAGCCGGGCGCGCGGCAGGTCGACGGTGGCCAGGCCTATCGCGTTGAACGCGGCGTCCCAGCTCCACTGATGGGGGTAGAGGGTTGGCGAGGCCTTGGTGATGAGGCCGGTGCTGTTATCTCGCAATATGTAGGCCGCTCGGGCGGCAAGACTCAATGACCCAGACATCGTTATGTTACAACCAGGTTTCCAAACATGACGATCATGTTAACTACGGGGGCAATAGGCATCTTCCGAAAACGTTCGTGCCTAACACGCGCGTTACCAAACTGGAAGTTACCCTCACTAGATGACCGGTGCTGCACAAGAGATGCCCCCGGAGGCAACACCATTGATGAAGCTAGGGGATAGCGCACGTTGCGGGTCGGTCAGCCGGCTCAGAGCCGGCTCATACCCAGTATCGATACTTTCCTGTATTTCGTGACCCATGCTTGAGAACGTGAGCGGAATCAACTCCTCTACCGCGCTGTGGTACGCGAGCCGCGCGACCGGCGTGGTCGCGCTGCTGCTGCTGACCGCAGTGCTGCTTCTCGGCCTGCTGGTGACCAGGCAGGGCCGGCTGCCGGGCCTGCCGCGGTTCGCGGTCACCGGCCTGCACAGGAACCTGTCGCTGATCGCGGTCGTGTTCGTCGCGCTGCACGTGCTGACCGCCGTCGCCGACAGCTACGTGAACATCCCGCTCACCGCCGCGATCGTCCCGCTGGCCTCGCCGTACGAGCGGCTGTGGCTGGGACTCGGCGCGGTAAGCCTCGACATCATGATCGCGGTCATCGTGACCAGCCTGCTGCGCCGGCACCTGAGCCGCCGGCTGTGGCGCGGGGTGCACCTGCTGGCGTACGTGAGCTGGCCGGTCGCCTGGCTGCACAGCATTTTCTCGAGCACCGACATGCGGCACGGCGAGCTGTTCCTGCTCGCGGTGGCCTGCGCCCTGCTGGTCGTCATCGCGATCGGCTGGCGGCTGGCCGCGGCGGCCCGCGACCTGCCGCGCGCCGAACGAGTCGGGCATCTGATGGCCACGATGCATCGCCCGATGTCCGCGATGCACCACCGGGCGGAGATGCAGCACCGGGCGCCGGAGAGGACAACCCGCCCATGACCGCGGCCACCCAGGGCTTGCCCGCCGAGGACACCGCCACCAGCCTGCCGCGGCTGCTGCCACGCGACGGCCAGCGGCCGGAGAACTGGCACGCGCACACCGCGCGGCACGGCCGGCTGCCCTACCGCGACCGCCGCGGCGACCTGATCGATGACCTGACCGCGGCCGGGCTCACCGGACGCGGCGGCGCCGCGTTCCCCGCGGGCCGCAAGCTGTCGGCCGTGCTCGACGCGGCGGGCAAGCGGCGCAGGGCCCCGGTCGTCATCACGAACGGAGCGGAGAGCGAGCCAGCCAGCGAGAAGGACGCCACGCTGCTGTGGCTCGCCCCGCACCTGGTGCTCGACGGCCTCCAGCTCGCCGCCGAGGCGGTCGGTGCGGACCAGGCCATCCTGTACACGCACGTTGACCGGCGCAACGACGTGGGCAGGCGGCTGCGGCAAGCCATCGCGGAACGCGTCGCCGTCGGTGCCGACCGGGTAGCGGTACAGCTGGCGGAGGCCCCGCCGCGCTTCCTGTCCGGCCAGGAGACGGCGGTGGTCAGCCACCTGGCGGGCGGGCCGGCGATCCCCACCTTCATACCGCCGCGGATCACCGAACGAGGGCTGCTCGGCGCACCGACGCTCGTACAGAACGCCGAGACGCTGGCCCACATGGCGCTCATCGCGCGGCATGGCCCGCGGTGGTTCCGGCAGGTAGGCACCGCGGCCGAGCCCGGCTCGATGCTGTGCACCATCCGCCGCGCTGACGGAGCGCCGCGCGTCGTCGAGGTCCCCCTCGGCATGCCGCTGAAGGCCCTGCTCAGTGACGTGCGGGCCGATCAGGCGGTGCTGATCGGCGGGTACCACGGCAGCTGGCTGCCGGCCACTGAGGCGGTGCGACTGACGCTGGACAACCAGTCGCTCGCCGCGGCGGGTGCCCGGGTCGGTGCCGGGATCCTGCTGACCCCGCCGCCGGATCGGTGCGTGCTGATCGAGACGGCAGCGGTCGTTCGGTATCTGGCTCTTGAATCCGCCGGCCAGTGCGGACCGTGCCTGAACGGGCTGCCGCGGATGGCCGCCGCCCTCACCGAGATCGCCGTCGGCCGCCAGCGCGGCCAGACGCAGGCGGACGTGGAGCGGTGGGCCGGGCTGGTCACCGGGCGCGGCGCCTGCCACCACCCGGACGGCACGGCACGGTTCGTGCGCAGCGCGCTGATCACGTTTGCCGCTGAGGTCAGCCGGCACCAGCGGGGCCAGTGCACCGGGACGAGCAAGCGGCCGTTCCTGCCGATCCCGCACGGCTCGGCACGCACGGAAGAGGACTGGATGTGAGCGAGAAACTGCTGGTCAACCCCATCGAGTGCGAGGGGCACGGGGCGTGCGCCGAGCTGTTGCCCGAGATGATCCACCTGGACGAGTGGGGTTACCCGATCGTGGACGGGCGCCCGGTCCCCGCGGGCCTGGAACGCGACGCCCGGGCGGCCGTGAGCGCCTGCCCGACACTCGCGCTGCGCCTGCTGCGCTCGTAACACGCTTCCTCTGACCGGGCCGTCCCTTCGGGGACGGCCCTTTTCGCGTCTGGTGCTTGACGCTGCCAACTGAGTGTGTCTATCTTATGAGAGTAGCTTTCATTTAAGAGTGACATCCGGAAGGTGGTGACTCTCATGAAGGACTCGACCCGCCGCTGGTGGGCGATGGCCGCGATCTCGGTGAGCGTGCTGGTGGTGAGCCTGGACCTGACCGTGCTCAGCCTGGCGCTGCCGACCATCGCCGGGACCATGCACGCGTCAACGGCGGACCTGCAGTGGATCACCGACGCCTACTCCCTGGTTATCGCTGCCTTGATCCTCCCGGCCGGGCTGCTCGGCGACCGGTACGGGCGGAAGAAGGTGCTGCTGACGGCCCTCGTGGTGTTCGCCGCCGGCTCGGTGTTGTGCGCCTACTCGGCCAGCGTGGGCGAGCTGATCGCCGCGCGGGCGGTGCTCGGCATCGGCGCAGCCGCCGTCTTCCCGATGGCGATCTCGGTCCTCCCGGTCATGTTCGGCGAGCAGGAACGGCAGAAGGCGATCTCCGTGATGGCCGGAGCGCTCTTCCTCAGCTACCCGATCGGGCCGATCGTGGGAGGCTTCCTGCTCGACCATTTCTGGTGGGGCTCTGTCTTCCTGATCAACGTGCCGGTTGTGGCGATCGCGCTCGTCGCCGTGACGCTCCTGCTGCCCGAGTCGCGGGCCTCGAAGCGGCCACGCTTGGACTTCCCCGGCATCGTGATCTCGAGCGCGGGGCTGACTGCCCTCACGTTCGGGTTCATCAGGGCAGGCCAGGACGGCTGGACCGACACTCTGGCGCTGGCGACGATCGTCGCGGGGCTGGCCGTCCTCGCCGGCTTCGTCTGGTGGGAGCGGTTCGCGGCCCGGCGGAGCGGCAGCCAGCCGCTCGTCGACCTCTCGCTGTTCGGGATTGCCAGCTTCCGGTGGGGCACGATCCTGATGACGTTCGTGTCGTTCGCGATGTTCGGCCTGTTTTTCACCGCTCCGCAGTACTTCCAGGACGTCCGCGGCGCGACACCGCTCGGCAGCGGGCTTCGGCTGCTGCCGCTGATCGGCGGGATGCTCGTCGGCATGATCGCGGGCAGCAGGCTCACCGAAGCGGTCAAGCTGCCCGACGGCACCCGCGGCGATCCGCGAGTGAGCGCCAAGCTCGCCGTCGCGGCCGGCTTCCTGGTGATGGCGGCCGGGCTGGTGATAGGCGCCTGCACCGGGCTCGGTTCCTCGGCCGGCTACGCGGCGGCGTGGATCACGATGACGGGGCTCGGCCTCGGGCTCGCGATGCCCGCCGCGATGAACGCCGCGGTCGGGCCGCTGACGGCGGAGCGCAGCGCCTCGGGCGGCGCCTTGATGTCCGCGGTCCGCCAGGTAGGTGCCACCATCGGCGTCGCGGTGCTCGGCACGCTGATCAGCAATGGCTACACCAGCCAGCTGCACCTGGACGGACTGCCCTCGGCAGCCGCGTCGGCGGTCCGGTCGAGCGTCGCGGGCGGCGTCGCGGTGGCGCAGCAGCTCGGCTCGCCCGCGCTGCTCGACATGGTGCGGTCCGCGTTCATCCACGGCATGGACATCATGCTCTGGACCTGCGGCGGGATCGCCGTCGTCAGCGCCCTGCTGGCGCTCGCCTTCCTGCCACGCCGCTTCGCCCCCGCGGAGCCTGCTGACTCGGCCAGGCCGGCCGAGGCACAATTGAGAACGTGACCGACGTAGACCTTCCGCAGCAGACGAGCCTGCGGGAACGGAAGAAGGCCAGGACGCGTGCTGCCATCAGGGAGCACGCGCTCCGGCTTTTCCGCGAACAGGGCTACGACGCCACCACGGTCGAGCAGATCGCCGCCGCCGCCGAGGTCTCTCCGTCCACGTTCTTCCGCTACTTCCCGACGAAGGAAGACGTCGTCCTCCAGGACGGCTTCGATGACCGGATGTTCGAGGCCTTCGACCGCCAGCCGCCGTCACTGACCCCGATTGCCGCCATCCGGGTCGCCATGCGCGAGACGATCGCGACGTTCACCCCCGCCGAGTGGGCCGAGTTCCAGGAGATGGCCGCCATCGGCATGTCCGTCCCCGAGGTCAGGGCCCGCATGATGGACGAGATGTCCCGGATGATCGAGACGGCGGCGGAAGCGGTGGCCAAGCGGACCGGCCGTTCGCCCGCCGACCTCGCCGTCCGCGTGTACGCGGGCGCGGTCATCGGCGCGATCATGGCGGTCATGGGCCCGGAGGCCTATTCAGAGGGCGCGGTCGACGCCGAGGCCTTCGGCCGCATCGACGGAGCCCTGGCCGTATTGGAGCCAAGCCTCCCCGAGCTGTAATTCAGCGTCCTCGTAGGCCGAGTCGAGCAGTTGCCGCAGCACCGTGGTGTAGCGGTCCAGCGCGGCCCGCCCGGTGCGGCTGAGCGCGATCGAGGTCCTTGCCGTGACGCCGGCGCCGTTCTTCTGCGTGCTCACGTATCCGGCGTCTTCGAGCTTGCGCAGGTGGGTGATCAGGTTGCCTGGTGTCAGCCCGATGAGGTCCTGCAGCCTGGTGAAGGACAGGTTGTCGCCATCAGGCAGGGCCGCCAGCGTCACCATGATGCGCAGCCGGGCCGGTGCGTGGATCACCGGGTCGAGGCCGTCCTCGCTCACTGTCGGCGCAGCCAGGGGTCGATGGCCGCCATCAGCAGGTAGGCCAGGCCCGCGGCCAGCGCGTCGACCGCCCAGACTCCCACCGGGCCAGCGAAGCCGCCGACGGCCGCCACGACGACCAGCCACAGACCGAGTGCCGCGAAGGGCCAGTCCAGCTGGACAGTGCCCCTGGTGAGGTAGAACAACCCCGCCACCATGATGGGCGCGGACGCCTCGAAGACGCTGACCACGGGCCGGCTGGCGCCGGCCTGGACCAAGGCGGCCTCCAGCGCGAACATCGCGGCGAATCCGAGCAGGACCGACACGAAGGAGATGCGCCGCCGCACCGCGGACAAGCCGCCGATGCCGGTGCCGGTCCGCGACTCCTCCACGCCGGCCAGGATCGACGCGGTGCTGAGCAGCGCCGCCACCGCGAACGCTACGGAATTTGTCCCGTGGAATGGCTGCTGTCCCCGGACCGCCAGCCAGATCAGGCCGTAGCCGACGATGAACCCCAGGCCCCAGATGGTGAACGTGGCCCGGTGACTGACCCGCAGGTCGCGTCTGGCCTTGTCGTCGGCTTCTCGCATGATGACCGCCGCCTCCGCCGCCCCCATCGGGGTCCCGTTGGTCGTGTCATCCATGCCCGTGCCGCCGGTCGTGCCGGTCTGCTCGTTCATGTCAGGCTCCTTTACTTTGCATTGCAAAGAACTTTGTAACGCAAAGCTAACTCACTTTGAAGTGCAAAGTCAAGCCTTGCCCGACGCGCTTTCCAGTACTCGTGGAATGTTGAAGCTTCATGTATCGTTGCCGTTGTTGGCTGCCCGGGGCAACCGGGTATGACAGCCCAGGCCAACCGCGAGGAGCGCATCATGCCAGCCGTCACCGTCGAGAATCTCCTGGTCCTGCCCCGCATCACCGAGCCAGGCCCGGAGGGCGAGCGCCCGGTGGTCAAGGTCACCACGGCCCCGTCCGGCTTCGAGGGCGAAGGGTTCCCGGTGCGGCGCGCCTTCGCCGGAGTCGACCTCAAGCAGCTCGACCCGTTCGTGCACATGGACCAGATGGGCGAGGTCAATTACGCCCCCGGTGAGCCGAAGGGCACGCCGTGGCACCCGCACCGCGGCTTCGAGACCGTCACCTACATCATCGACGGCGTCTTCAGGCACCAGGACTCCAACGGCGGCGGCGGCCTGATCACCAACGGCGACACGCAGTGGATGACCGCCGGCGGCGGCATCCTGCACATCGAAGAGCCGCCGGAGGACCTGGTGATGAGCGGCGGCCTCTTCCACGGCTTCCAGCTCTGGGTCAACCTGCCCGCCAGGCTGAAGATGACCCAGCCGCGCTACCAGGACATCAGGGCCGGCCAGGTCGCGCTGCTGACCTCTGCCGACGGCGGCGCGCTGCTCCGGGTCATCGCGGGCGAGATCGACGGGCACGCGGGCCCCGGCATCACGCACACCCCGATCGCGCTCGTGCACGCCACCGTCTCGCCCGGCGCCCAGGTGCGGATCCCGTGGCGCGGGGACTTCAACGCGCTCGGTTACGTGCTGGCGGGCTCGGGCTCGGTCGGCGCGGACCGCCGCCCGGTACGGACCGGACAGCTCGCCGTGTTCGGCGCTGGCGAGTCGGTCACCTTCGCCGCGGACACCAAGATGGACGGCCCGAGCCCGTCGCTGGACATCCTGCTGCTCGGCGGCGAGCCGATCAGGGAGCCGGTCGCGGCCTACGGCCCGTTCGTCATGAACACCCGCGCCGAGCTCGTCCAGGCCTTCGAGGACTACCAGGCCGGCCGCCTCGGCTCCATCCCGGCCGCCGCGATCGTCCCCGAAGCCCCCCACCCCGGCCACGACGTCCTCTAACCGCCCGCGCCCCTAACCCGCCCGCGGCCGCCACCCGCGCCTACCTCGCCTCTGCCACGCCAACATGGCCGCGACAACCAACTTCCCATCAGTTTCCGCCCCTTAATCCGGACAATTCGGGCGCAGAAAGGGCCGAAAGTGATGGGAAGATGCGACCTGACGGGGAAGCGCAGCCGCGCGTGGGGGCCACCACACCCAAACTACAGTCGGCGCCACCCCTGGCTGATTCGGCTGCCTCACCAGCCTCCTACGGCGCTCGAGCCTCTGTCGCAGGTTCCCGTGTGGCCGCGAAGCAACTTCGCATCACTTTCGGTCGCTGAATTCGGGACAAACCGGACAGCAGAACGACCGAAAGTGATGCAAAGACCAAAACTGATGCAAAGTGCGCAGGCTCGTGGGGTTCACTACTCCTGGCCTGCTCAGTACCTCCCTGCTGCCACACCAGCCCCTTTCGGCGCTCGCCCCCCGTTGCGGATCCTTCACGGCCTTCAGGCGCGGAACGTCGCGTCCCGAAGGCGGTCGATGGGCCATCGACGACACTCTTTGGTGGACGATGGCCCATCGACCACGTTCGCACCCGCTAGGGGTTAGAGCCGCTGCCACCAGTGGCGCTTGGGCTTCTTGGTCGGGGTCGAGGTCGGGGTCGAGGTCGGGGTCGAGGTCGGGGTCGAGGTCGGCGGCGGGTCGCTCAGGTGGGTCAGCAGGGCCTGGCCACTGGGCGAGCCTAGGCCCGTGGTCGCATCCCAGCCGGGGCCCGCGCTGTAGGCACCGTTGTCGCCCTCGGTGATGTCGTTGAAGCCCTGAGCGGCGGCGCCCTCCGTTAGGCCTCCGTAGATCTGCGGCTGGAGCAGGCCGAACGTCTTGCCCGTCGCCTGCGCGAGCCTGGCGATCAGGCCGGCCCAGAGCGGCGCCACCGCGCTCGTCCCGCCGATGGGCTGCTGATTGCCGTCGACGACGACCAGGTAGCCGGTCACCGGGTCGGCGTTGCCCGCCACGTCGGGAACTCCGCGGCCGGTGCTGGTGCTGCCCGCGATCGTGGGCACGCCCACGTTCGCTTGCCAGGACGGGAGGGGGAACACATCGCTGACGCCGCCGCCGCCGGCGCCCTCGTTGTTCGTGAGCTCGTTCCAGACCACCTCAGAGGTGATCGTGTTCGTGCTCAGGTCGCCGATCAGCTGGGTGCCGCCGCAGGCGAGCACGTGCGGACTCGACGCGGGGAAGTCGACGTGCACACCACTGGTGGTATTCGGGTCGTCGCTGCTGCCGTTGTCGCCGGCCGCGACCGTGACCGTCACGCCGAGCGCCGCCGCGTCCGCGAACACGCCGTCCATCGAGGTGCGGCTCTGCTCGGACCACTGGTCTTCTGACTGGCCCCAGCTGATCGAGACCACGGTCGGGGGCGGCGTGGTGTGCACCGCCTGGGCGATCGCGTTGATGAAGCCCTGGTCGGTATTGTCCGCGAAGTAGACGAGCTGGGCCGCCTTCGGCGCGACCGCGCCGGCCACCTGGATGTCCAGCTCGACCTCGCCGTCCGCGGGCTGCCCTGGGGAGTTGGACGCGCCGTCGACGCTGACCGCGGTCACCGACGGCGTGTCGAGGCCGAGGCCGCTGAAGTACATGTCCAGGTCGCTCTGGGTATAGCCGCCGCCGAGCTCGATGATCGCGATGGTCTGCCCGGTCCCGTCGGTGCCCGCAGGGAAGTCGTACAGGCTGGCGACCTGCACAGCGGTGAGCGGCACCGGCGTCGGGGCCGCCGGGGCCGCCTCTGGCGTGACAGTTTCCGGGGTGACCGTCTCTGGAGTCACCGTTTCCGGCGTGACAGTTTCCGGGGTCACCGTTTCCGGCGTGACAGTTTCCGGGGTGACGGTCCTGCTGGCGGCGGCCGCGGTCAGCCGGCGGAACTGCGGGCGGGCCACCGGCCGGTCGTCGAGGCCCAGCACGGCGGTCACGATCCCGGCCAGGTTGGCGGGCACAGACAGGTC
>Ga0207665_10002348_pt1 | contig 12775 bp, 12 predicted proteins | sample LARL112metaG_FD_184351 | JGI IMG/M metagenome (GOLD analysis project Ga0207665, IMG submission 184351) | Corn, switchgrass and miscanthus rhizosphere microbial communities from Kellogg Biological Station, Michigan, USA - LAR L11-2 metaG... | ecosystem: Host-associated > Plants > Roots >...
GCGGGCGGTCCGGACGTAGTCCTCGTTCTGCACCTCAAGAAGGTTGGCGCGCAGTACGCGCCCATAGAAGCCGATGTACAGGATGGACAGCGTTATCCACGGGAGCACGAGCCCCTTGAACCACAGCGTCGGGCTCTGGGTGAAGGGTGTGTACCCCAGCGGCGGCACCCAGCTGAACAGGAATGTGCCGTGCAGGGTGCCCTGAGAGATCATGTTGACGATCTGGCCCACCCAGAAGACCGGCGCGGAGACGCCGACCAGGGCGACCACCATGATCAACGGGTCGAAGACCGTGCCCCGGAGCAGGGCAGCGGCGATTCCGACCCCGATCGCCATCACCACCCAGAGCACCGCGGCGCCGAAGACGAGCGACAGGGTCGCCGGGGTGGCCGCGAAGACCTCCTGGACCACCCGCACGCCCTGGTTGGAGTAGGACACCAGGTCCCGGGTGATGAAGATCTTCTTCATCATGATGCCGTACTCGATCGGGAACGGCCGGCCGAGCCCGAGCTGTGCCCGGATCTCCGCCAGGGTCTGCGGGTTCGGGCTGCGGCCCGCGAGGGCGCGGGCCGGGTCGACGCCGGGGGTCTTGAAGAAGAGGATGAACACGACGACGGTGATCACGAACATGACCAGCACGGTCCACAGCAGGCGCCGGATGATGAACGTCAGCATGACCGGCGGCTCTCGCCTCGCCCGGCTCTCACTTAGCCCTCCACCCGCAGCTTGGCCCGTGGGTCAAGGGCGTCCCGGACGCCGTCCCCGAGCACGTTCAGTGACAGCACCGTCAGCAGGATCATGAGCCCCGGGGCGATCGTCACCCACGGCCGGGTGTACACCAGGGCCGTGCCGTCCTGGATGATCGTTCCCCAGCTGACGTTCGGCGGCTGGACGCCGACGCCGAGAAAGGAAAGCGCTGACTCGGTCAGGATCGTCGTGGCGATCATCAGCGGCATCAGCACGATCACCGTGGACACCACGTTGGGCAGGATCTCCGAGAAGATCAGCCTCAGGTTGCCCGCCCCCTGCGCGGTCGCCGCCTCCACGAACTCCTTGTTGACCACCGCGAGCACCTGGCCACGCATCGGGCGGTACACGTACGGGATGTAGATGAACGCGATGATGATCGTGGGCAGCCACAGGCTGGTCGGGTCGATGTGCACCGGCCCGAACTGGAACCCATTGGAATGGGTGAGCAACTCGGTCCCGATGCATATCGCCAGCAAGAACACCGGGAAGGCCCAGATCACGTCCATAGTGCGGGATGCTATGGAGTCGGTGACGCCGCCGAAGAAGCCGGCGATCAGGGCGATCACGGTGGCGGCCAGCGAGCAGAGCACCGCGGCCCCGATCCCGATCAGCAGCGAACTCCGCCCGCCGTAGAGGAGGAGGGCGGCGACATCGCGCCCTGTGCTGTCCGCGCCGAGGAAGTAGTGGCTCGGATCCCAGGTGGGCCCGATCGGGGTCTCGCCCAGCTTCAGGATGCCGCCGCCCTGCTGCATCACCGGTACCACCTTGCCGTTCGCGACCGTGTGCCCGTTCAGGTTCGGCACGAACGGGTTCACGTGCGCCACGTGGTCCGCGTACAGCGGCGCGGCCAGGCACATCACCACGATGACCAGGAACAGCAGCAGCGCCGCCATCGCGATGCGGTTGCGCCACAGGCGCCGGGCGGCCAGGGCCCACGGGTTGCGGCCGGCGATCGCCGGCCGCAACTCCGTGTCAACCTGGACCTGCTCCAGGAGAGTGGCCATCAACTACCCTTCGCGGGCCCTGCCTGCACCTACGAGAGCCAGAGCCTGTCGATGAGGATGTACCACTGCGGGCTCCAGGAGTAACCGTGGACGTTGTGCGACAGGACGTCGATCTGCTTGGGGTTGAACAGGTCGACCCAGGCCGCCGCGTCGGTGTCCGCATGGTCGACCTGCGTCCACAGCGCCGCCGCCCCACTCGGGTTGGTCGCCGCCATCGTCTCGGCTTGGTTGATCTTCGACTGGATGGACTGATCGCAGAACGCGGCGATGTTCGGGCTGGCGTCGCTGTTGGGGTGGATGCTCCCGCAGCCGAGCAGCACGTTCAGGAAGTCCGACGGCGCCGGGTAGTCCTGGTACCAGGACGAGTAGGCGACATTCCACTTGCCGGAGTTGGACGAGTTCTGCACGAACGGGTACTGGACGCTGGACGCCAGCAGCTGGGGCGTGGCCTTGTAGCCAATCGCGTTCAGGTCCGCCACCATCTGCTCGACGAACGCCTTGTCGACCTGGTCATTGAGCCCGTTTACGACCACCTTCATCCCGGCCGTGCCCGACTGCTGCACCAGTTGCTTGGCCTTGGCCAGGTCGGGACCGGTCCACTTCGCGTGGCTGGATCCCGCGGTGTACGGGCAGTACGGCGTGTAGGAGGGGAAGCCAGGCGGCAGGACCTGGCAGGTCGGCACCGCGAGCGACGGGCCGCCATAGATCTTGACGTACGCCGTCCGGTTGGCCGCGTAGTTGATCGCCTGCCGGGCCTGCGGGTTGTTGAACGGCGGGCGGCGGGTGTTCAGCGCGAAGTAGTAGTCGGCGGTGAGCGTGTTCACGTGTACCTGGCCGGCGTACTTCGAGCTGTTCAGCGTGCTGAGCTGGTCGGACGGAATCGAGTCGCCGTCGAACACCTCGTTGGCCTGGCCGTTCAGCACCTCGGTCACCTCGTCGGAGACCTGCAGCCCGTACTTCTCGATGATCTCGTTCGGGTACCCGGCCGGCTGGGCTTCAGCGCTCCAGACGTGGAAGTACGGGTTGCGGACCAGCACGGCCTGGGAGTTCGGGTTGTACGACTTCCACATGTACGGCCCGGTGCCCGGCGGGACGTTGTTGCCGGTCAGCTTGGGCGAGGTGCCGGCCGGCACCGCAAAGGCGAACGGCAGCGAGAGCTGGTCCATGAACTCCGGATCCGGCGCGGTCAGGTTGATCGTCAGGGTGTAGGCGGAGTCGTTGGCGACCACGCCCTTGCTCAGGTCGCAGCCCTTGGTGCTGCACTTGCTCGCGCCGACGATGCCGGAATAGAAGCTGGTCGGGCCGGGCACGGTGAACTGCCGCTCGAACGTCGTGACGAAGTCGCTCGGCTTGAGCGTCTGGCCGTTGGAGAACTTGATCCCCCTGCGGATATGGAAGAGGTAGGTCTTGCCGCCATTGGTCGGCACAGGGACGGAGGTTGCCAGGTCGGGCACGATCTTGTTCCCCGCGGCGCCGCCTGCCTTGGCGAAGCCCACCAGGCCGTCGTGCGTGTCGATCAGTAGCTGCCACTGCTCCAGCGTGTAGTTCTGCGCCGGGTCGGCGACGCCGAAGGCAGAGTTGGCGAGGATCGTGAACGTGCCGCCCTTGTGGCCGGTTGCCTGAGTGCTCGGGGTGGAGGACTGGGTCGACCCGCCGCATGCCGCGGCGGTGACAGCGAGGGCGGCGATTGCCGCTCCAAGGCCCATCTTGCGCAGCGGGCGTGCCCTGCAGCGCGCCGCGATGGTCTCTACGGGGGGAAGTTTCATCGGGACGCCTCCTTTGCGGGCAGCCTATATTCGCGCGGACATTTGATATCAGATGCGGCCAGATAACGCTTTGGGATCAAATGAAATCGTGAGCATAGCGGGGTCGTCACTGTATGTACACAGGTCAGCCGGTCCATAGCGAGCTGAGGTCGGCGTCGATGCGAGCGCGGATCTGGCCGGTAGCGGGCAGTAGCGGTACGGGCGGCGCGGCCTCGATGGTCTCGCACGCCGCCAGCGCGCCCTTGCCGAGGAACCGGGTCAGCTGCCCGTAGCCGTGCCGGTCGTCGCTGGCCAGCCGGTGGTGGTGCAGCCGCATCGGCGCGTACAGGTAGAGGCTGTCGCGGGCTCGGGTTACTGCGACGTAGAACAGCCGCTGTTCCTCGGCGAGCCCGCCCGGGGAACTCAGCGCCATGTCGCTCGGCACGGCGCCGTCGACCAGGTGCGGCAGGTGCACCACCGGCCACTCCAGGCCCTTGGCCGAGTGCATGGTCGAGATGACCAGGAAGTCCTCGTCGCGGCGGGGCGGCCCGGCGAAGTCGGAGGCCGATACCGGCGGGTCGAGCGCAAGCTCGACGAGCGCGTCGTGCAGCGACGCCCGGCTGGCGGCCGCGTCGGCGAGCCGCTCCAGGTCGGCGATGCGGATGTCGGCGTCGGGGTAACGGGCGCGCAGCGGGTCTTGCAGTGCGGCCAGGATCCTGGTTGCCCGCTGCGGCGTGTCGTCCGCGACGGCGCTGGCCAGGCCGGTGATCGTGGCGGTCAGGCTGTCCCGCGCCCGCCGCGGCGCGGCGCCGGCGGCGGCGGGCCACCGCTCGAACGGGCCAGGCTGCGCCGGGTCCAGGATGTCGAGGACCCGCCGCGCGCTGACCGCCCCGACGCCCTCGTGCAGCCGCAGCACCCGGAACCAGGCGATGTCGTCGGCAGGGTTGGCGACGATACGGGCGGCGGAGAGGAAGTCCTTGACGTGGGCCGCTTCGGTGAAGCGCAGCCCGCCGTACTTCACGAACGGGATGCTACGTGCGGTCAGTTCAATCTCCAGCACGTCGCTGTGGTGCGCCGCGCGGACCAGCACTGCCTGGTCGCGCAGGTCCAGGCCGGCCTCGCAGGCAGCCAGGACCTGGGCGCAGATCTCGCGCGCCTGGGTCGCCTCGTCATAACAGCGCACCAGCGTCGGGGCGGCCCCGGCCTCGCGGATGGCGGTGAGCGCCAGTTCCAGCCCGGAGGACTGCGGGCGCACCTCGTTGGCCAGCCGGAGCACCGCCTGCCGGGACCGGTAGTTGCGGCCAAGCCGCACCACGGTCAGGCCGGGGAAGGTGGCCGCCAGTTCGCGCAGGTGCTGCGGGTCGGCGCCACGGAAGCCGTAGATGGCCTGAGCGTCGTCGCCGACGCAGGTCAGGCTGCCCCCTTCGGGCATCAGCAGCCGGACGATGTCGGCCTGGACGGTGTTGACGTCCTGGTACTCGTCGACGAGGACCGCATCGAACATGCCGCGCAGGACCGGCCCCGCGGCCGGGTCGGCCAGCGCGGCCCGCCACAACAGCAGCAGGTCGTCGAAGTCGACGAGCCCGTGGCTGCGCTTGTGCGCGACGTAGCCGCCGAACAACTCGCCGAGCTGGGCGGTGTAGTCGGTGCACCAGGGGAAATCGGCACGGACCACCTCGGTGACGGGCTTCTGCGCGTTCACGCACCGGGTGTAGATGTCCGCGCACACTCCGGCCCGCGGCGCCCGCCGAACGGTCGGCGTCAGGCCATGGTCGGCTCGGCGAGCGTCGAGCAGGTCCGCCACATCCGAGGGGTCGATGACCGTGAACTGCGGCGGCAGCGAGAACGACTCGGCGTGCCGGCGGATGATCCGGTGCGCGATCGCGTGGAAGGTTCCGCCGGTGATCCGGCCGCTGGCCGCGCGGGCGCACCCGGCGGCGCGGGACAGCATGTCGTCGGCGGCGCGCCGGGTGAAGGTCAGCAGCAGGATCCGGGACGGCTCCACGCCCTGCTCGCACAGCCAGGCCGCCCGGGCCACTAGCGTGCGGGTCTTCCCGGTACCGGCCCCGGCGAGGACGAGCAGCGGTCCGCCGGGATGCACCACCGCCTGGCGCTGCTCGTCGTTCAGCCCGTCAAGCACATCCGCCGACTCGAACATACAGACGAATGTAACCACGCCGGCCGCTGCTGTGGGGCCGCCACGCTTAGCCGTGTGCTGCCCCTGAGTAAGTCGGGCGCAGGGCTGGTGCCGCCAGCCTGGGCCTGAGGCAGGGCCGATCGGTAGAGTCTTGCGCGTGGACGGCATCCATGACCTGGGCGGCATGCAGGGCTTCGGCGCGGTTGACCATGCTCCGGCGGAACCGGTCTTCCACGAGCCGTGGGAGGGGCGGGCCCGGACGCTGATGGAGGTCGTGCTCGGCGCGGTGCAGCCCAACGGGGGCGAGTTCCGGCACGCGATCGAGCGGATGGTGCCGGGGCACTACCTGACGTCGAGCTACTACGAGCACTGGCTGACCGCGGCCGCCACGCTGGCCGTCGAGCACGGGCTTTTCACCCGCGAGGACCTCGAGGCGCGGGCGGGCGGAGCGTTCCCGCTCAGCGGCCCTGTGCTCGCGCCGCCGGTCACCGACCCAGGGGCCGATCGGGGCGAGCCCCGGTTCGGCGTCGGTGACCAGGTGCGGGTGCGCGAGTGGCACCCGCCGGGCCATACCCGCTGCCCCCGCTACATCCGCGGCAAGACCGGCGTGGTGGTACGGCTTGACGGCAGCTATTCGGTGCCCGACGTGGAGGCGCACGGCAGCGCACGGCGGCACGAGCCGACCTACTCGGTGCGGTTCGACGCCGGGGAACTGTGGTCCGACGCGCAGCACGGCGTGTGCGTGCACGTGGACCTGTGGGAAAGCTACCTGGAGCCGGCATGAGCGAGGGCGCGCATCACCCGGCGACGTCGCCGGTGGAAGACCGGGTCGCGGCGCTGGAGGCGCTGCTGACCGAGCGGGGACTGGTCCCCGACGGGTTCATCGAGCAGACCATCCACCGCTACGAAACCGAGATCGGCCCGATGAACGGGGCCAAGGTGGTGGCCAGGGCCTGGGCCGACCCGGACTACAAGCAGCGGCTGCTGGCCGACGGCACGGCCGCGATCGCCGAACTCGGCTTCGGCGGCGCGGAGGGCCACCACATGGTGGTGGTGGAGAACACGCCCACCGTGCACAACGTGATCGTGTGCACGCTGTGCTCCTGTTATCCGTGGCCCACGCTGGGCCTGCCGCCCGCGTGGTACAAGGACCCTCCGTACCGGGCCAGGATGGTCCGCGAGCCGCGGGCGCTGCTTGCCGAGATGGGCTGCGAGCTGCCCGAAGACACCGAGATCCGGGTATGGGACTCCTCCGCCGAGGTGCGTTACCTGGTGCTGCCGCAGCGCCCGGCGCAGACCGAGGCGATGAGCGAGACGGACCTGGCCGGCCTGGTCACCAGGGATTCGATGATCGGCGTGGCCCGCCTGTGAGCAGGCCATGAACATCTCGGATCTGGGCGTGCCCCGACGGAACGGGGAACTGGTCTTCGACGCGCCCTGGCAGGGCAGGGTGTTCGCCCTGGCGGACGCGGTCGTGGAGCAGGCGTTCGGCGGCGACAGGGAACCATTCCGGCAGGAACTGATCAAGGCGATCGCCGCCGAGCCGGACCGGCCCTACTGGGAGAGCTGGACCGCCGCGCTCGAGGCCCTGGTGCCGGCCCTGCCGCAGCGGCCCGCGACGTCACCCCGCCGCTTACGCGGCGCCGGCGCTCGCCTTGCTGGCGGGCGCGGCGGAGGTGGCACCGGGCCGGCTGGACCTGGCGCAGCTTTCCCGGCTGCTGTACCTGTCCGCGGGGGTGGTGCGCATCTCGCCGCGGCCGTTCGGGAACTGGCTGTTCCGCGCGGCGGGGTCGGCCGGCGGCCGGTTCCCGCTTGAGCTGTACGTCGCGGTCCCGCAGGGCGGGCCACTCCCGGCCGGAGTGCACTGGTATGACCCGCTGGACCACGCGCTGGTGACGGTCGGGCCGCCGCCGCGCCCTACCTCCGGTTCCCCGACGTGCCGGTGGCGGCGCTGGTCGGGGCGGACCGGGTGCACGAGGTGCCGGTCGCGGTGGTGAGCCTGGGGGAGGAGGCGCCCGCGGTCGAGGCGGCCGGCCCGGCGGCGGAGGGCAACACCGACCGCGCGCCACTTGAATTTCCCCTCGTTACGGCGGCCCAGCAGGCCGGGGAGCGGGACAGCCTCGGGCTGCCACTCGACCGCGGCGCTCAGGCCGACGTCCCGCTCCTTGACTCGCCGCCGGTCGAGGAGGTGATCGCCAAGCGCGGGTCGGCGCGGCGGATGCATAGCGGCCAGGGCCTGCCGGAAGCCCTGCTGCGCACCTGCCTGGGCGTGGCCGTCCGCGGCACCGGCCTGCCGCACCGGGTCGTGGTGCACGACGTCGCGGGCCTGGCACCGGGGTGTACCGCTGGCCGGACCTGGCCGCCCCCGCGCGGCCCGGCCAGCTACGGGCCGAACTGCGCCAGGTGTGCCTCGGCCAGAGCCTGCCGCACGACGCCGCGTTCGTGGTCATCGCGGCGGCGCGGCTGGACGGGCTGGACGACCGGGAGTACCGCGCCGCGCAACTGGCGGCCGGGCTGGCCGAAGGGCGGCTGCACCTGGCCGCTTACGCGCTGGGCGCCGGCGCGTCCGGGATGACGTTCGTGGACAGCGAGGTACCTGGCTTGCTCGGCGAGCCGCTGGACCCCCTGCTGTTCACCTGTGTCGGCGTGCCGGAGTACACCTCAGCACGGGCCGGCCGGCCCGGCGATCCGGCCGAAGTGCGCATGGTCATGCCGCGTGCCAGGGGACCACAGCCGCGCGGGCAACGGCCGCGGCGCCCCGCGCCCATCCACCCGCTGCCCCGCTCCGCCCGGCCTGGCTGAGCGGCTTCGGCAAGGTCTGATCGGACCGGACGGCTAACGTAGCGGCGCGGCCAGTTCGTCGCGGTGCCGGGCGACCCAGTCGAACTCACGGCGCACGGAGTCGGCGGCGCCGCTGTCGCGCAGCCGGATCATGGCCGGATCGCCGCCGCCGGCCTTGGCCAGGATGCCGCGCCAGCAGCGGTCCTGCCACCACAGGACGGTGTCGACCAGTCGGCCGGTGTCGCGCAGCCCGTAGGCATCGCAGATCAGCCGCATCCGCTGCCCGGCTGCGGTGGCGTCGGCGATGCCCGGGCCCAGGCCGACGTACTGCCAGCACACATGCGCCACGTCGTGAATGCGGGCGCCGGGGGCGGCGATGTCCCAGTCGATGAACGCGACCGGCCGCAGGCCGGCACCGGCATCCCGGTACACGGTGTTCTGCGGTGCCAGGTCGTTGTGGCACACCACCTCACACCCCGCGGCCAGCGGCGTGCCCGCGGTGAGGTCGTGGAACTCCCGGACGAGTTCCGCCACCCGCGCCAGGCTGGCCGCCCCGGTCACGCTCGGCGGCTGGGCCTGCTGCCAGGCGACGTGGCCGTCCAGGTAGCTGAGCACCTCGCGGCCCTGCTCGTCGGTGCCGAGGAAGCGTGGCGCGCCGTCCCATCCGCGCCGCTCGAACAGGCCAAGCAGCGCGTGGACGAACGCCGGGTCCGGCGGCGGCGCGCGCCGCACCGTGTTCCCGGCGCGCGTCACGGCCGTGACGGCGCCGCCCGGCAGCGGTTCCTCGGCCATGTGCCAAGCATGACATCGGGCCCAGGCGGCATGATCGGGGTCATGCCCGCGACACTGTCCTTTGCGGAGAAACCCACGATCACCGGGAAGCGGGTGCTGTTGCGCCCGGTCGCGCCGGCCGACGCCGCCGGGCTGGCCGCCATCGATGACGAGGCGCTGCGGCTCACCGGCACCCAGGGCAAGGCCAGCCGGAAAAAACTCCGGCGCTGGTACGCAAGCCGGGCCAGCCACACCGACCGCCTTGACCTGTCCATCGTCGACCGGGCGAGCGGCCGGTGGGCAGGTGAGGTCGTGCTGAACAACCTCGATAGCGCCAACCGGTCCTGTGGGTTCCGCATCCTGCTCGGCACCGCCGAGTTCCGCGGCCGCGGCCTGGGCACCGAGGCGAGCAGGCTCGCGCTCGCGTATGCCTTCGAGCAGGTCGGCGTCCACCGGGTGGAACTGCAGGTCTACGCGTTCAACCCCGCCGCCAAGCACGTCTACGACAAGCTTGGCTTCCGCTACGAGGGCACCAGGCGGCAGGCGCTGTGCTGGGACGGACAATGGATCGACTCACATGTCATGGCGATGCTGGCCAGCGAATGGCAGGCCGGGCGTGGTACCCGCGGGGTTTGAGCCGGGCCTGGCGCGGAAGCTAGCCATCCGCAGATCCCGGGAGGGCCCGTGCCAAGACGACCGCCGCGGGCCCTCCCGGCTTACGTTCCGCGGGACAGGCGGGCCAGCGACAGCACGAAGATCGAGGAGAGCACCCAGCCCAGCAGCGTGGCGGCATTGAGCCACCACTGCATGAAGGCGCCGTAGCGCAGGCTCGGATCGGGGTACCAGGTCGATCGCTGCTCGAGCGAGACGAGCGGGACCACGGTGTCGATGGCGTAGAGAACCGGATTGAAGCAGCGCACCGCGCCGCCTCCGCAGGCGTCGGAGCGTGCCGCCGGGGGGAGGCCGGGGCCGGCCGGCCCGGTGCCCGGCGCGGGACCGTGCGTGCTGAATACCAGGCCGGCCGCCGTGGTGGCGCGCATGGTCGCCTGGGTGGCCGGGGCCTCCAGCGAGGCGATGACGAGGATGAGCAGGATGGCCAGCAGCCACAGCACGCGGCGGGGCCGGTAGCCGTAGCCGACCGTGGCGCTGTAGGCCCGGTCCAGGGCGCGGCGCAGCCGCACCCCCGGCCCGGCGATGACGCGCCGGGCGTGCCGCCGCTGGGCGATCAGGATCACCTCGGCCCCGGCGGTGTAGCCGTGCTCCCGAAACACCCTGGCGGCCTGCTCGTACGGACCGGCGTCGTAGATCGCCTGGCGGCTCAGCCAGGCGGCACGCGCCGCATGGTCCCACGGCCACCGGGCGGCGCCCTGGGGCTGCTCGAACCGGTCGTAGATGAAACCTACGATGACGTACCGCGACGGCCATGTCCCCGGGTCATCGGCCAGGAACGACGTCCGGGTGTTGGTGAAGTCCACCCGGGGCGAGATCGACTTCCACCCCAGGTCCATGCCGCTGCGGATGGTGGCGGAGATGGCCTCGATGGCATCGGGTTCCTCGCCGGGCCCGTGCGGTCCAGGCTGGTGGAAGGTCCCCGCCGTGCAGATCAGCCGGCCCTCGATGGCGGCGCGGTTGAGCACTACCTCCCCGGTGGACTCGAATCCGTCGACCAGGCGTACCGAGCCCTTCACGTTCGCCTGCACCAGGTCCATCGTGTAGCCGCCCGGGTTGTGCAGTTTCGCACCCGCCGCGTCGAGGAAGCTGCCGATGGTGGCCGCCCGGAACCCCAGATCCCCACCGGTGGCCCGCAGGTTCTGCAGTTCCGCCTCACCGTCGACGGTGACGCCCTGGGCGGCCAGCAGTGATCTGCCCTCCGGGGCGCTGAGCACGGCGCCCCGCAGGCGGAGGTTGCCGTGAATGCGCGCACCGCTGAGCCGCAGCGTGCCCTGCACGGGCACCCCCTCGCCCACGGTGAACGTGGACAGCAGGTCGGTGTTGGTCAGGTCGAGCGCGGTGCGGCCCGGAGCCAGCAGCGAGCAGCCCGGCCCCACAGAAACGCTGCCAAGCTGGCTCATGGACAGGTCGATGCCGCCGGTCACCTGGCAGGTTCCGTCGAAGGTCAGCTCGGCGCCGACCGTCAGGCGGGGTGCGCTCAGCGCCGTGCCGCCAGCCCGCGACCTGGAGTAGGCGCTGCCGACCGGCGCGCCCGCGCGTGCCTCCAGCGAGGCGTTGCGGACCAGGAACTGGCCGCCGATGCGCGCCTGGCCCATGTCGATGCGGCCGCGGATGAGCGGGCGCCGGCCTCCGGGGGCGTCGATCAGGAACAGGCTGGCCTCGATCACCGCCTCGCCCAGGTCGAGTGCCAGCCCGGTTCCTGGCGACTCGATGCTGGCGCCGGTGAGGTCCAGGGAGCCGCCGATCCGCGCGCCGATGAGCCGCACCTCGCCGTGCGCGGTGAACCCGTGCAGCAGCCTGACGTTGCCGAGGACGTGCAGCCGGTCCGCCTGGATGGACCGGTCGCCACCGTGGATCACGGTGTCCACGCACAGCAGCCGGCCGCCGATCTCCGACTCGCAGAGCCAGATCGCCGACAGCTTGGATGTGCTGGCGCTGGTGCTGAGCGCGCCGGTGACATGGCTGCGGGACAAATCAAGGTCGCGCCGGATGCGTACCCCGTTGGCCAGCAGGCCCGGCACCTTGTCGCATCCGGTCAGCGCCAGCTCGGCAAGCTGGGCGCCTTCCACCATCACCGGTGAGGCGAACGAGCAGCCCTCGAACCGCAGCGGGAACGGCACGTCGAGGCCGGCCAGGTCCAGGCGGCCGGTGACCTCGGCGCCGCTCAGCCGCACGCCCCGCGGATCGATCTGGTCCCGCAGCTCGCGGCAGCAGCGGCGGAGCAGATCCGCCGGAACGCGGCGCCGTGCGCTGCCGTTGCCGCACACCAGGACCTGCCCGGCGGTGGCCGCCGCCAGGAGTTCCGCCTCACCGACCTGGTCCATCCTGCGCGCGAGGCTATCAGTGGCCGACGCGGCCGCTCAGCTTGTCCCGCCGGCCGCGATCAGGGCGACCGAGGCGGCGGCAAGACTCAGCCCGGTTATCCTCAGCGCGGTCAGCCGCTCGCCGGAAACGACCCGGGCGAGCACGATCGTGACGGCCGGGTAGAGCGAGGTGATCACCGCGGTGACGGCCAGCAGGCCGTGATGGGTGGACAGGAAGAACATCGTGGTGCCCGTCGCTCCGATCACCCCGGTTATCACGCTGAGCCGCCGTGCCCCCGCGGGTGGCAGCCCGAGGTCGCGGGTTGCCGCAGCGACGCAGACGACCGTCACCAGCGCTGCTAGCTGGGAGATGACGATCGGCCACAGGTCGTTGACCGAACCGGCCTGGTTGAGGCCGATGAAGAACATCCCGAACCCGGCGCCGGCGGCCAGCCCCAGCCCCACGCCCACCGCATGGCCCTGTCGGCCTGGGGCGGCAAGCCGCCCCCTGGAACCCCGAGTGCTAGTCCGGGGGGGCTACCCCCCGGAACCCCCCGCTGGCTCAAGGCCCCGTTCCTTCGTCACGGGGCCTTGGCCCTGCTGGCGCGGGAG
>Ga0207665_10002349_pt1 | contig 12773 bp, 14 predicted proteins | sample LARL112metaG_FD_184351 | JGI IMG/M metagenome (GOLD analysis project Ga0207665, IMG submission 184351) | Corn, switchgrass and miscanthus rhizosphere microbial communities from Kellogg Biological Station, Michigan, USA - LAR L11-2 metaG... | ecosystem: Host-associated > Plants > Roots >...
AGGCCAGGTCGTCGACGCGGCCCTGCTCGCCCGCGGCGATCATCTTCGCCGTCGCGGCAAGCATTTTGGAGAAGTCGCCGATGCCCGGGCCCTGCAGCGCCGCGTCGGCGGCGCTCGTCGCCGCGGCGAGGTCTCCCCCACAGGCGTCGAGAAACGCGTGCATGGCCGAAAGCGACCCGGCGTCATCCGCAGGTGCCTGCCGCAGGACCGCACGGGCATCTTCGGTGCGGCCTTGCAGATAGAAATTCTTCGCAAGGCCGAGGGCCAGATGCAGCCGGGCGTCACGCGGCGGATCATCCTCGACGAGAAGCGTTTCCGCTTCGTCGAGTTCCCCCGCCATGGTGTGCGCGTCGGCCCGGGCAATCGATGCACGCCAACCGGCCCCGACTGCCGCCGCGGCTTGCGCGAACCGCAACGCCAGCCCGGTATCGCCGCTCCAGAGCGCCGCCTCGCCGGCGCGCAGCATGTCCTGCGCCGTGGAAACGACGTCGGACTCGAGCTGCAGAGTGCCGCGACGCAGGACATGCCTGGCATCGCCTTCTGGTTCGAGTCGTGAGGCGATGGCCCCGCGCAGCCGCCGCAGCCGGACGTGGCCGGCCCTCAGGCGTCGAACCTCCCCATAGAGCGGATGCGCCAGCCGCACAACGGGTTCGTCGGCGTCGTCGACGATGATCAAGGCGCGTTTCTCAGCTTGCTCCACCGATTCGCGCCCGACGATGTCCACGAGCATCCGTAAAGTCAACGGCTCGGCCACCGATAGCATGTCGACCGTGTCGGCGACCGCGTCTGAGAGATCACCCATCACGTGCTCGATCAGCTCACACACCGACGACGGGACCACGGCGCCCGGCAGCCACGTCCACGTCCCGTCCGTACGGCGGAGACGTCCGGCGCACACCTCCTGCTCGACGATGCGCTGCAGGAAGCTCACATTGCCGCGCGTCAGGCTCCACAGCCGGCGCTCGCTGGCTGGATCCACCGATCCGTCGAGTACCGATTCGAGCAGGGTCAAACAATCGGCGTGGCCCAGCGGTTGCAGGTCAAGTCGAACCGTCCTGCCGCGCCACAGCGCCGAGACGGCACCGGAAACGGCCGCGCCGTTGCAGACCGTCAGGACCAGGCGCGCCAGTCGGCGGTCGACGAGCTGCTGCAACATGAACGCCGATGTGTCGTCGAGCAGATGAGCGTCGTCGACCACGACTACGCATAACCGCGGGCCCGCGCCTTTGATGAGCTCGTTGACCACCCTGCCCGCCGCCTGCACCGGCTCGCAGGTGTCAACTGGCAGCCAGTTGACGAACGCACCGAGCGGAATCGCCCGGGCAGCGGACGATCCCGCCGCCCAACGCACGATCGCGCCGTCGCACCGCGACGCAGCCTCGTGGGCGAGCCGGCTCTTGCCGACTCCCAGATTCCCGAACACCAGCACGCCCGCCGATGCGCTGGACTTCCCGATCGCAGCATCGCACTACTGCATGCACCGCGACAGCACCCGACCGAACTGCAGAAGGCGTTGCATCTGGGCCAGGCCGCCGTTGTCGACGGACTTCAAGTAGCGGAACGACTCACAGTAGATGTCGGTTTCGGTGGCCGACTTCTGCCGCGACCGCGTGACGAGCTGGGTGTACACCCGCAGCCGCACCTCGGACAGCCGGCGTGTGTCGTCGCCGATCACCTCGTACTCGGCGGTGAGCACGTGGTCGGTGATGGTCGACAGCAGGATGGTTCGGACGGACGCGTTCAAAATGCGTCGTTCGCGGTCTCCATCCGCAAGCTCGTCGTCGGCGCGCCACATGATCAGACGTTGTCCGTCGGTGAGCACGACCTCCTGCCACTGGGGGTACCACCCGCCCGGAGGGCAGGGGGACGGCTCGACCCACGACTCCTCCGTCGATCCACGCGACATGATGAAGGACTTGATCGCCGAAAGGTCGATGACCGAACGTATTTGGTCTAGTGCCAGATCGGGGTCACGCAGGTACACCTTGGCCGCCTCCTCGACACTGGAGTACGGCGCCCAGTCCTGCGGTATACCCATTTACGGCCCCTTCGCTACTCCTCCGAACCACCCCGAACCGCGCCTCGCACCGCTTGCGAGGCGGCCCGGATCTGTGGGGTCACCAGCATCACCTGACCCAGCACCCCATTGACGAAACCCGGTGAGTCGTCGGTGGACAACCGCTTGGCCAGCTCGACGGCTTCGTCGACGGCGACCGGTTCGGGGACGTCATCGGCGTGCAGCAGTTCCCACACCGCCACCCGCAGGATCGCCCTGTCGACGGCGGGCAGCCTGTCCAGCGTCCAGCCCTGCAGGTGGGCCGAGATGAGGTCGTCGATGTGCGCGGCGGTCTCGGTCACTCCGCGTGCCACGGTAACCGTGTACGGGTTGAGCGGAGAGAGGTCGGATTCCTTCTCCGCCAAGGCATTTCGCGCTTCGGCGACTTCGGCGGGCGTTAGCCCCCGCGCCTCGGCCTCGAACAGCAGGTCGACGGCGCGTTTGCGGGCCTGATGACGGCCGCGACCGCCTCGGCGATCAGGCATTACGCCCGGCCTTCATGCCGGTCAGGCATTCACGCGACCTAAGTAGCTACCGTCGCGGGAGTCGACCTTCAGCTTGTCGCCGGTGTTGATGAACAGCGGCACGTTGATCGTGGCGCCGGTCTCCAGCGTCGCCGGCTTGGTGCCTGCGCTGGACCGATCACCCTGCAGGCCGGGCTCGGTATGGGTGACCGCGAGTTCCACGGTCACCGGCAGCTCCAGATACAGCGGCGCGCCGTCGTGGAATGCCACCTGCACAGGCATGCTCTCGAGCAGGTAGTTGGCGGCGTCGCCGACCAGCGAGTCGGGCAGGTGGTGCTGCTCGTAGTCCTCGCTGTCCATGAACACGAAGTCCGACCCGTCGCGGTACAGGTACGTGGTGTCGCGCCGGTCGACGGTCGCGGTCTCGACCTTCACACCGGCGTTGTACGTCTTGTCGACGACCTTGCCGGACAGCACGTTCTTCAGCTTGGTCCGCACGAAGGCCGGTCCCTTGCCGGGCTTTACATGCTGGAACTCGATGATCTGCCACAGCTGGCCGTCGATTTGCAGGACGAGCCCATTCTTGAAGTCGGCGGTCGTTGCCACTTTCGGTCGTTCTCCTCAGAGGATCGCCAGTTCTTTCGGGAACCGGGTGAGTAAGTCTGTCGTCTGATGTTGCCGACCCGGCGGCTCCGAGGCCGTGTCGCGGACGACCAGCGTGTCCTCGATTCGGACGCCGCCGTGGTCGGGCAGATAGACACCTGGCTCGACGGTGACCGCAGAGCCAGCAAGCAGTGTACCGGCGGACGACGCGCTGATTCCCGGCGCTTCGTGGATCTGCAGCCCGACACCGTGGCCGAGCCCGTGGCTGAAGTTGTCGGCGTAGCCGGCCTCCGCGATGACCTGCCGCGACGCGCCGTCGACATCCTTGAGCGTGACGCCAGGCGCGAGCGCGTTACGGCCCGCTTGTTGTGCCGCGGCAACCAGCTGATAGATGTCGAGCTGCCACTGCGCGACCGGCGCCAGCACAAAGGTGCGGGTCATGTCGGAGTGGTAGCCGCACACCAGCGCACCGAAGTCGATCTTGACGAAGTCGCCCGCCGCAAGCACGGCGTCGGTCGGCCGGTGGTGCGGGATCGCCGAGTTGGCCCCGGCGGCCACGATCGTCTCGAATGACACGCCGTCGGCGCCATGGTCGAGCATCAGCGACTCGAGTTCGCGCCCCACCTCTTTTTCCGTCCGGCCAGCCCGCAGTCCCCCGCGCTCGACGAGGTCGGTCAGCGCGGCATCAGCCGCCTCGCACGCCAGCCGCAGCAGCGCGATCTCGCCTGCATCCTTGACCTCGCGCAGCGCCTCCACCGTTCCAGCGGCGCGAACCAATTCGGTCGAGTCGCCAGCCGCCTTGCGCAGAGCGGCAAACCCGTCGACGGTCACCACATGACTTTCAAACCCCATCCGCCGCGCGCCGTCCTCGGCTGCACGCGCAGCCAGATGCGGCCCGCACGCCCGCTCGATGACGATCTCGGCGTCGGGGGCCTGCTGCGCGGCCTGGGTGCGATAGCGGCCGTCGGTAGCCAACACCGGCGTTTCGTTGTCGGCGCGGACGAGCAGTGCCGCATTCGAACCCGTAAAGCCGGACAGATAACGCACGTTGACCAGGTCGGATACCAGCATCGCGTCGAGGTCGGCATCCGCCAGCCGTTGGCGCAGCCGGTCCCGGCGCTGAGATATTGTCACAGTCGATGACGCTACTCGCTAAGGTGTGGCCTCATGAGTAAGTGGTTACTGCGCGGACTGGTGTTCGCGGCCCTGATGGTGATCGTTCGGTTACTGCAGGGGGCGATGATCAACGCGTGGGAAACCAAGGCGGGATTGATCAGCATCACGCTGGTCGTTCTCTTCGCGATCGCGGTGTTCATCTGGGGTCTCATCGACGGCCGGGCCGACGCACGAGCCAACCCTGACCCCGATCGCCGCGAAGACTTGGCGATGACGTGGCTGCTGGCCGGCCTGTTCGCAGGCGTCGTGAGCGGCGCGGTCGCGTGGTTCATCTCGCTCTTCTACAAGAGCCTCTACGTCGAGGCGCTGCTCAACGAGCTCACCACGTTCGCGGCGTTCACCGCGCTCGTGGTGTTCCTATTCGCGATCGCAGGCGTCGCGCTGGGTCACTGGCTGGTCGACCGCAAGGGTCCCGAGGTGCCGCACCACGGAACGTCGGTCACCGATGACGACCGGGCGAACACCGATGTGTTCGCCGCAGTGCGCCATGACGGTGGCGCCGACACCACCGAGACGGCACCCACCCAGGCGCGTCGCGAGGAAAAGTCCTAACCGATCCGACGGTCCATCACCGGCGGCCCTGAACACTGCATCACCGCAGTCTTATCGCCATTCTTTCAGCCAGCTCCCGCACCGCGATGCCGAACGTTTCGAGCACCCGAACGCGTCCGTCGCCACTGGAGTCGATCTCAAAGATCGCGTGATCGGTGTAGACCCGGCTGACGCAGCGCAGTCCGGTCAGCGGATACGTGCATTGCGCAACCAGCTTCGCGGTGCCGTCCTTTGTGAACAGGTTCATCATCACGAACACATCTTTCGCACCAATGGCGAGATCCATGGCTCCGCCGACCGCTGGAATGGCATCGGGCGCGCCGGTGTGCCAGTTCGCGAGATCGCCGCGCTCACTCACCTGGAAAGCACCGAGGACGCAGACGTCCAGATGGCCGCCGCGCATCATCGCGAAGGAATCGGCATGGTGGAAGTACGACGCGCCGGGCGTCTCGGTGACGGGAATCTTGCCCGCATTCATCAGATCCGCGTCGATCGCCTCGCCGACCGCTTCGCCACCCATGCCGAGCATGCCGTTCTCGGTGTGCAACACCACATCTGCCTCAGGCGTCAAGTACTCGGCGACGGTCGTGGGTTGTCCAATCCCGAGGTTGACATACGAGCCGCGTGGAATGTCGCGTGCGATGATGGCCGCGAGTTCGCGGCGGTCCAGCGGGTCACGATCGACATGTTCGACCGCGCTCCGACTCGGGACGTGCACCGTCATGACGCCACCTGCGAGGTGTGTTGGTCGTTGGATACGGCGGACAGATCCAGGATGCGGTCGACGAAGATGCCCGGTGTAACCACGGTTTCGGGGTCGATCGCACCCACCTCGACGACGCGGGAGACCTCGGCGACGGTGAGCGTCGCGGCGGTGGCCATCACCGGGCCGAAGTTGCGGGCAGTCTTGCGGTACAACAGGTTTCCCGCTCTGTCGCCGATGTGAGCGCCGATGAGAGCGACGTCGCCCCTGATCGGGTACTCCAGCACGTAGTCGCGGCCGTCGATCGTGCGGGTCTCCTTACCCTCGGCCAGAGGCGTGCCGACGCCGGTCGGGCAGAAGAAGGCGCCGATGCCCGCGCCGGCCGCCCTGATCCGTTCGGCCAGGTTTCCCTGTGGCACCACCTCGAGTTGGACCTTGCCCGCCCGGTACAGCCCGTCGAACACATACGAATCCGACTGCCGCGGAAACGAGCAGATGACCTTGGTTACCCGACCGGCGGCGAGCAGGGCCGCCAGGCCGGTGTCGCCGTTACCCGCATTGTTGCTGACAATGGTCAGGTCGGTGGCACCCTGTTCGATCAACGCGTCGATCAGTGTTGTCGGCATGCCCGCCATGCCGAATCCACCCACGAGAATTCTTGCCCTGTCGGCGATTCCGGCGACAGCCTCGCGCGCCGTATGGCAGATCGCGGTACGACTCACGACCGATCCTCCTTCTCCTCGGCAAAGTCGGGCAGCACCTCGGCCGCGATCCGGAACGCCGTATTGGCATCCGGCACACCGCAGTAGATCGCGGTCTGCATCAGGAGTTCTTTGATCTCATCGTTGGTCAGCCCGTTACGACGCGCGGCGCGCAGATGCATCTTCAGCTCGTCGTGATGGCCCCGGGCCACCAGGGCGGTGAGCGTGATCAACGACCGGCTGCGGCGGTCCAGGCCCTTCCGCGTCCAGATTGTGCCCCAAGCATATTCGGTGATGAGCCGCTGAAATTCCGCAGTGAAGTCGGTGGTCGCCGCTATGGCCCGGTCGACATGCTCGTCGCCGAGGACTTCGCGTCGCACGGCCACGCCCGCGTCGTACACCTCGTCGCCGGTCGCCGCTCGCACCGGCGGCGGGCCGATATGTTCGATGATCAATTCGGCGACCTCGGCGGGTGCCTCGGCGGGCGCGAGGTGTCCGACACCGTCAAGTTGGACGAAGCGGCCGTCCTTGACGCCAGAGGCTATGCGCCGCAGACACTCCGGCGGGGTGGGAAGGTCGTCGCCACCGGCGATCGCAAGGACGGGGACGCCGATCTCATGCAACCGGTCGGTGATGTCGAAGCCCGCCAGGGCGTCACACACATCAGCGTAGGACTTGGGATCGGTGTCGCGCAGCGCATGCAGCAGCGCCGTGCTGACATGCGGTTGGCGTTCGAGAAAGCCTTCCGAGAACCAGCGTTGCGCAGCGCCCGCCAGGGCGGCATCCATGCCGTCTGCCCGGACGGAAGCGGCACGTTCGCGCCAGCCGTCCGGGGTTCCGATCGTTGCACCGGTGCACAGCAGGGTCGCCGATGCGATGCGGTGCGGCGCGTTCAGCAGCAACTGCAGCCCCACGCAGCCGCCAACCGAATCGCCTGCGTAATGGAATGTCTCGGTAGTGAATTCGTCCGCCAGCGCCAGCACACCGGCCGCCAGCTCGGCCATCGTGAACGACTCCGCAGGACCATTCGTGCCGTGACCCGGCAGGTCCCAGGCGATGACGCGGACGTGGCGGCGAAGTCGCACCGCCGCGTCGCTCCACAGTGTGGCGGCGGTGGTGCCCAGGGACGGTCCGAGCAGGACTACAGCGGCGTTATCCGGGCCGCCGAAATCGGTGCCGATGATGCGCGGATTACTCACGGCGTGTCCTTCAGGTAGTGGCGGGCGCGCTGCAAAACGGAGTCGACCAGCTGCTCAACAACCCCGGTATAGCCGGAAATCGCTGCACGCCCGGTTAATTCGGTCATCGTCTGCTGCTCAGACAGCAGCCCACCGGCGGCCGCCAGATTGGCGGCCGCGCGTGCCGCATCCACCCGCAGCCCGGTCAGTAGCTCGGATGTGTGAGCGGCGGCGACGAGGGCGTGTCGGGCCAGGGTTCGTAGCGTCGCCCATTCCGCATGCCAGGCGCCGTCGGCGCGCTCATCGACGCTGGCGGCCGCCGCGATGTGCAGGGTCGCGCCCAGCGGGCCTGCGGTCAGCGCGGCACGCCGGATGAGCACCGAGCGGATGGGGTTGTTCTTGTGTGGCATCGTCGACGATCCTCCGCCCTCCCCTTCGACCAGCTCCCCGATCTCTGGCCTGCTGCCGGTGGCCACGTCCGAAGCGATATGCCCCCACGCGTCGCAACAGGTCACCAGCGCGTCGCCGATGCGGGTGACGGTCGACCGCGTCGTGTGCCACGGCGGCGCGGGCGCCAGCCGCAGCGCCGCGGCCAGCGCGTCACTGAGCGCGATCGCGCCGTCGACCGACCCGGTCAACTCGGTGGCTGCGGCCAGCGTGCCCGCCGCGCCGCCGATCTGCGCGGGCAGCGAGGCCCGTAGCCCCGCCACCGGCTCGGCGGCTTCGATAACGCCGGACAGCCAGTGCGCGACCTTCACGCCGACGGTGCTGGGCAGCGCGGCCTGAGTCAGTGTGCGCGCGACCATCGGTGTGTCCCTGTGGGTTTCGGCCAGTCCTGACAGCGTGCGCATCTGGCTTGCGAGTTCATTGCCGATGCGCGCCAGCACATCGCGCACGCACAGCATCAGCGCGGTGTCGATGACGTCCTGGCTCGTCAGACCGCGATGCAACCAGCGCGCCGTCGGCTCCGGTGTGCGGTGCCGAAGCAGCGCGACCACGCCGGTGACAGGGTTGCCGTCGGCGTCGGCACCGTGGGCGATCGCCTCGGCGTCGCCGTCTGCCAGCTGATCGGTGAGGTTGACCCGCGCCTCCGCCGGCGCGATCCCGGTCGCGACGAGCCCATCCAGCCATGCCTGCTCGACTGCGAGCATCGCCATCAAGAACGCGCCATCGCTCATCAACTCACCGGCGCGCTGATCCCCTGGCCAGAACAGGTCGGTCACGGCCGATGTCCCGGGTAGCGCAGGAAAACTGTTTCGTCCGCACCCTGGAGTTTGATGTCGAAGCGCAAGCCATGCCCGTCACGGTCCGCCACCATGGTGTGGCGGCGTTCGGCGGGCAGCGAATTCAGCAACGGGTCACCCGATAGCTGTTCGCCAGGCAGATACGCGCGGGTGAACAATCTGTTGAGCAGGCCGCGGGCGAAGACGGCGACCATGATGAAAGGAGCCGAATCCGGTTGCGTCGCACCGGGAAGCACCGTCGAGAAGATGTAGCGCCCTTCATCGTCGGTACTTGCGCGACCCCAACCGGTGAAGGTCCAGCCGTCGCGGCGAAGCGAACCGGTCGCCTTCGGGGTGACACCGTCCGCGTCCGCCTGCCAGATCTCCAACAGGGCGTCGGGAACCGGCTTTCCGTGACCATCGGTGACCACACCGTGTAGCTGAATCGCGCCAGGTGAGCCGGGCGGCACTAGTTCGTTGCCCCGGTCGAACGGCAGGGCGTAGCCGAAGAACGGCCCGATGGTCTGGCCAGGAGTTGCGGTCAGCATTGTGCTCATCGGTGTTCGCCCCCACTGTCAGGGTTCTCGATGGGTGTGCGGGCCGAACCGGTCAGCACGATGTCCCAACGGTAACCCGTGGCCCACTCGTGGGTGGTGAGGTCGTGGTCATAACTGGCGACCAACCGATCGCGGGCTTCTGATCTCTGATCGATTGAAGGATCGGGTCCAGTCCAGACAGGGGATCGCCCGGGAAGTACATCTGGGTGACCGTCCGCTGGGTGAATTCCGTTCCGAACAGCGAGAAGTGGATGTGCGCAGGCCGCCACGCATTGTGGTGGTTCTTCCACGGATAGGGCCCTGGTTTGATCGTCGTGAAGTGGTAGTAACCGTCGTCGTCCGTCAGGCAACGGCCCACTCCGGTGAAGTTCGGATCGATCGGCGCCGGATGCTGATCCCGCTTGTGGATATAGCGCCCGCTCGCGTTGGCCTGCCAGATTTCGATGAGTTGCCGGCGCACCGCCCGTCCGTCGCCGTCGACGATTCGACCGGTCACGACCGTCCGTTCGCCGATAGGCGCACCGTTGTGCTGGATCGTCAGGTCGGATTCGAGCGGATGCACGTCGCGTTCGCCGAAGCACGGTGTCCACAACTCGACGCCCTCAGGGTCAACGTGGTGAAGGTCTTTCGTGGGATGTCGCAACAGGCTGCTCCGGTAGGGCGCGTAGTCCAGCCTCGGCTGTGTCTCCTCCACTCCCGAACGCTGGTACGCCGACTCGATCGCGCCGATCTCCACCCTCAACTCGGCCTGGCTCGCCAAGACACTGTCCGAGTTCCTGCCTTTCATTGCTGTCACGGTGTGCACATTTTCGGCCACTTCGGGATGTCGTGAAAGAAGGAGTTCCGCTCAGCGGAAGGATGTGAGGAGTGGCCGGCAATACCTCGACGGTGCTCTGCAGGTCGCAGCCCGCGGCTCGGCCGCTTGCTTTGACGGTCGCCGCTACTGGACAGCGGCGAGGTACCGCAGTGCCAGTACATAGCCCTGCACGCCAAGGCCGACGATCACGCCGGTCGCGACGGCGCTGATGTAGGAGTGGTGGCGGAACTCCTCGCGGGTGTGCACATTGCTGATGTGCACCTCGATCAACGGCGCCCGCAGCTCGGCACAGGCGTCGCGTAGCGCGACCGACGTGTGAGCGAGCGCACCCGCGTTGAGCACCACGGGGTCACCTGCATCAGCCGCCGTGTGCACCCAGCCCAGCAGCTCGGCTTCACTGTCACTCTGTCGCACAACGGCTTTCAGGTTGAGCTCGTCGGCTTCGCGTTCGATCAGCTTTACCAAATCGTCGTGCGTGGTGCTGCCGTATACCTCCGGCTCGAGGCGGCCCAGCCGACCGAGGTTGGGACCGTTGAGCACGAGCACCGTCGTGGGACTCATTGCACCACCGCCCCAATCTCTGAGTACGCCGCCGCCAGTAGCGACGGATCCGGGCCCTCCAAACGTCCGGGCTTACCAAGCCCCTCGAGCACGATAAAGCGCAACACACCCGCACGGGTCTTCTTGTCACCGGCCATGTACTCCATCAATTGCGGCAGCGCGTCGGCGTCATACGTGACCGGCAACCCCAGCGAGTGCAGGACTGCCCGATGCCGTTCGGCCGTATCGTCGTCGAGGCGCCCGGCCAGCCGGCCGAGTTCGGCGGCGAACACCAGACCCACAGACACCGCCGCGCCGTGTCGCCACTGATAGCGCTCCCGTCGCTCGATCGCGTGCGCCAGAGTGTGGCCATAGTTGAGGATCTCGCGCAGCTGCGATTCCTTCTCGTCGGCCGCGACGACCTCCGCTTTGACGGCGACCGCGCGCCGGATCAGCTCGGGCAGGACGGCGCCCGCGGGATCGAGCGCGGCCTCGGGGTCGGCCTCGATCAGGTCGAGGATCACCGGGTCGGCGATGAAGCCTGACTTCACGATCTCGGCCATACCGGCCACGATCTCGTTGCGCGGCAAGGTTTCCAATGTCGCGATGTCGACCAGCACGGCCACCGGCTGATGGAACGCCCCCACCAGGTTCTTGCCTGCGTCGGTGTTGATGCCGGTTTTCCCGCCGACCGCCGCGTCGACCATGCCGAGCAGTGTGGTGGGCACATGCACGATGTCGACTCCGCGCAGCCAGGTCGCCGCGGCAAAGCCGGCCACATCGGTGGCCGCTCCCCCGCCGAGGCTGACGATCGCGTCCTTGCGGCCGACGCCGATGCGCCCCAACACCTCCCAGATGAACCCGACGACGGGCAGCTCCTTACCCGCCTCGGCGTCGGGGATTTCGATCCGATGCGCGTCGATTCCCTTGTCCGACAAGCGGTCGCGAATCACCTCGGCGGTCTTCGCCAGCACCGGCTGGTGCAGGATCGCGACCTTGTGCCTGCCCTCGAGGATGCGTTGCAGATCGCCGAGCAGCCCGGTACCGATGATCACCGGGTAGGGCGGGTCGACCAGGACGTCGACAGTAACGGGCTCAGTCATGGGTCCGTTCCGCGTTACGTGCGGCCAGGGCGGCCGGCGTGGGTGGAGCCTCGGTGCTGGGCGGCGGTGTCAGCTTCGACGGGGCGCGGCGCCACGACGGGCGTCGACGGCGTCGGCGCGGGTCCGGCGCGTCGGGATTCTCGAGGCGCGCCACGATGTGCCGAACCACCGCCCCGGGGTTGCGGCGATTGGTGTTCACCCGAATGGTGGCGACCCGCCGGTACAGCGGAACCCGCTGCGCCATCAGCTCGCGGTATCTCTGGGCGGGGTCGCCGCCGGCCAGTAGCGGTCGCACGGTGCCGCCGGTGGTGCGCCGGATGCCTTCGGCCGCGCTGATCTCCAGGAAGATCACGGTATGGCCGGCCAGCGCTTCGCGCACACCTTCCGAAGTGATCGCGCCGCCGCCGAGGGACACGATGCCATCGTGCTCGGACAGCGCGGTGCGCACCACGGCCTCCTCTATACGGCGGAACTCCTGCTCGCCATCCACGAACAGTTCGGCAATGCTGCGGCCGGTGGTCTCGACGATCTTGGCGTCGCTGTCCAGCAGCGGCACCTGCAGCGCCTTGGCCAAGCGGCGTCCGATCGTGGACTTACCGGAGCCTGGCATACCTATCAACACCGCTTTGGGAGCCATCAGCCTGACGCCCGTGGTGACTCGGCGGATGGCTCGCGCGCCGCGACGGCGCGCAGGTAGGTGTCAATGTTGGCCCGCGTCTCGGCGAGCGAATCCCCGCCGAATTTCTCCAGCGCGGCGCGCGCCAGCACCAGCGCGACCATGGTCTCCACGACCACACCCGCGGCGGGCACCGCACATACATCGGAGCGCTGGTGGATCGCGACGGCTTCGTCGCCGGTGGCCATGTCGACGGTGGCCAGCGCCCGCGGCACCGTCGAGATCGGCTTCATCGCGGCGCGCACTCGCAACGGCTGGCCGTTGGTCATGCCGCCTTCCAGCCCGCCGGCCCGGTTCGTCGAGCGCGTCACGCCGTCGGGGCCCGGATACATCTCGTCGTGGGCGACGCTGCCGCGCCGGCGAGCGGTTTCAAAGCCGTCGCCCATCTCGACGCCCTTGATCGCCTGAATGCCCATCACCGCAC
>Ga0207665_10002350_pt1 | contig 12766 bp, 10 predicted proteins | sample LARL112metaG_FD_184351 | JGI IMG/M metagenome (GOLD analysis project Ga0207665, IMG submission 184351) | Corn, switchgrass and miscanthus rhizosphere microbial communities from Kellogg Biological Station, Michigan, USA - LAR L11-2 metaG... | ecosystem: Host-associated > Plants > Roots >...
TGATGCGATTCGGCTTGGTGCTTTCCTAGCCCACCGACATTGCGTTGAGGATCGGATAGCCGAAGTAGTTGTTGTAGATCACGTTCTTGACCCGCTTCGCGGTGAGGTACCGGAAGGTCGGGATGTAGAGCGGGAACGCCGGAGCGTACTTCGTCATCAACGTCGCGTCGAGCTTGGCGTAGGCCTGGGCCCGAGCCGGACCGGACTTGTTCGACGCAGCGTCCATCTGCTTGTTGAACGACGAGTTGTTGAAGTAGAAGTAGTTGACGTTGCCGGTTGCCGCGATCGAGCGACCATCGAAGTTCACGTTGATGAAGTCGAACGGATCGAAGTAATCGGCACACCAGCCCGAGTGGGCGATGTTGTAGCTGGTGCCCTTCGTCTCGATCGGACCGTAGTAGTCGTTCGGGTCCGACGGCTGCAGATTCGCCTTCATCCCGATGTGCTGGATCTGCGACTGCATGAACTCAGCCTCGTTCGTGCGGAAGTGGCTCGCAGCGTTGTAGTAGATGTTGATGGCCGGCTGGTTGTTCAGCGCGGCTCCACCAACGGCCTTCGCCTTGGCGAAGTTCGGGAAGTTCCCGTACGCGTTGAGCTTCTTGTAGCCGGCGAGGCCCGGGATCAGGATCTGGTCGGACGACTTACCGGCATACGGGCCGAGCTGCTGGATGATCGGCGTGCGGCCGATCGCGTAGTTCAGCGCCTTGCGCACCTGCGTGTTGTTCGTCGGTGCCTTGGCGTTGTTGAACGCCTCCCAGATGATGCAGGAGTTGTTCCCGACATGGAACTGGCTCTTGTTCGGGCCGCCGTACTTCTTCGAGACGGTCGAGACGTCCGACGCCGGCACGCCGGCCATGTCGAAGTCGAGCTGGTTCTTCTCGATCTGGAGAAGCGCAGCCTCACCATCCGAGTTCGGGAAGCTCTGGATCACGATCTGGTTCGGGTTGGCCAGGCGCTGACCGTGGTAGAACTTGTTCCGCTTCAGCACCGTCGTCCGTCCGAGCTGGTTGCTCGCGATGTAGTACGGACCCGCCGACGCGTACTTGGTGATTCCACCGGAGCTCTTGGTGTACGGCATGTTCGGCTTGACAGCGCCGAACCACTGCATACCCAGAATCGAGGTGAACGTCGGGTTCGGCTTCACCAGATGGAAGGTGAGCGTGAGCCCCTTCGCGCTGATGCCCGAGATGTGGGCGGCCTTGCCGTCGGTGAACGCCTGGGCGCCGACGACCATCTTGTTCAGCTGGTCGAAGGTGCCGTACTGCGCGTACATCTTCGGGCTCAGGATCCGCTCCCACGCCCGCGAATAGGACTTCGCGGTGACGGGGCCGCCGTCATTGAACTTGAGGCCCTTGCGAATGTGGAACGTGACCGTCTTGCCGTTCTTCGAGATCGTCGGGAACGACGTCGCGGCCTCCGGGAAGAGCTGTGTCCCGGCCTTGCCGGCCTTGTTCGGGAAGTTGACGAGCAGCAGCTGCGTCGAGTAGAGCACTTCCCAGTCGTTCGTGACGTAGGCGAGGCCCGGGTCGAGCGTGTCGAACGCACCAGCCGACTGGGCCACGTTGAGCGTGCCGCCGCGGAGCGACTTCGCGGAGCTGGACTTCTGCGTGGCAGAAGAGGCAACCCCGACGGTCGTCGCCGCGATGAGCAACGCAACTCCCGTGCACAACATCAGCAGGGAGAGCACGTGCTTCCTGCGCATTTGACTCCTTCCATCGCGGGTCCGCTCGCCCTCACGAACGGCCCGGTTGAGGTAAGTGAGAGACACCAGCGACTACTGAGACGATCTCGTGTCGAAAGAGTTAGATCGTGCCGCGCGGATCGAACGCGTCACGCAGGCCGTCGCCGAAGAGGTTGAACGCGATCGTCGTGAAGAGAATGGCGAGGCCCGGGAAGATCAGGATCCAGACGTCGGTCTGGTAGAACGCCGGCGCCTGCGCCAGCAGGTTGCCCCAGCTCGGCGTCGGCGGCTTGATGCCCAGTCCGAGGAACGAGAGGCCGGCCTCGGCGAGGATGTTCGTCGCAACGAGGATGGTCGAGTAGACGATGATCGGCGCGACGAGGTGCGGCAGGAGGTGCGACCGCATGATTCGCCAGTCGCTCGCACCGGTCATCCGCGCGGCCTCGATGAACTCCTTCTCGCGCAGCGAGAACGTGACTCCGCGCATGATCCTCGCCGGGTAGAACCAGCCGAACGCCGTGAGGATCAGCGACAGCTCGAAGACGCCGTTGGGCAGGAACCCGAGCGTGATCGAGTTGAGCTTGTCTCCGGCGACGATCTGCAGCGCGATGATGAAGAGGAGGTACGGGAACACCATCACGACGTTGATCAGCTGCGAAATGACGGTGTCGATCCAGCCGCGGAAATAGCCGGCGATAAGGCCCATCACGACGCCGATGAAAACCGAGCCGAGGGTGGCGAAGACGCCGACCTCGAGCGAGACCTGCGCGCCGTAGAGGATGCGCAGGAACATGTCGCGGCCGAGGTTGTCGGCGCCGCCCATGATGAGCAGCGTGTGCCCGTACTGGTTCACGAGGGAGGCGGGCGGATGCTCTCCCGCGAAGTACGGCAAGGCGGGGATGTGCTTCCAGGGCCCAACGGGCACGGGGCCCGGATATGTCACCCCGTAACCGAACTGGGCGTCCGGCCCATGGCCGAGCAGGTGGGAAGCGATCGGCGCGCCGATGAAGGCGGCGATGAAGAGGAAGATGATGAAGCCGACGCTGCCGAGCGCGAGCTTGTCGCGGCGGAAGCGGATCCAGACGAGCTCCCAGTAGCCGCGGGCCTTTACTGCTTCCGGCTCTTCCGGCGCGTCGAGCGGAACATCGATGGTAGTCGGGGTGTCGACGCGTACAGTCACAGCCGCGGGGGGGAAGGTACCTCAAAGGTGGCGGTGCTGCCACCCGTTCGTAGCATTTTGACGCTCGGCGCCGGCATTAGTTAGGGAGTTGTTGGCTGCTCGCCAAATGGGCAAACCAGTCGAGCGCTGCGGGGTTCGCGAGCGAGTCCCGGCTCGCGACGTCGTCCGCCGCCGCGCCCATCAGCAGCCGCTTCACCGGCACTTCGAGGATCTTCCCCGACAGCGTGCGGGGAATCTCCGGGGCGGCAACCACCTCGTCGGGAACATGGCGCGGCGAGCAGTCCTCGCGGATGCGGCGCCGGATCTCCAACTCGAGCCTCTCGTCGAGGGTAGAGCCGTCGCGCAGCACGACGAACAGCGTCATTCGGCTGCCGTCGCCGGCGGGGACGTCCACGACGAGCGCGTCGACGATCTCGTCGATCGCGAGCACGCTGCGGTACAGCTCGCTCGTCCCCATACGCACGCCACCGCGATTGATCGTCGCGTCAGACCGGCCGGTGATGATCGCCGTCCCTCGCGCGGTGATCTCGATCCAGTCTCCGTGCCGCCAGACGCCGGGGAAGGTCGAGAAGTAGCTCTCGCGGTAGCGCGACCCGTCCTCGTCGCCCCAGAGATAGAGAGGCATCGACGGCATCGGCTCGGTGATGACGAGCTCGCCGACCTCGCCGACCAGCGGCCGTCCGTCCTCGCTCCAGGCCTCGACGCTCGCTCCGAGCGCGCGCGCCTGCAGCTCGCCGCGGTAGACCGGCAGCGTCGGCACGCCGCCGACGAACGCGGTGCAGACGTCGGTGCCGCCGGAGGTGGAGAAGAGCCAGACGTCCTCTCCGAGGCGGTTGCGCACCCAGTCGAATCCTTCGGGAGCGAGCGGCGACCCCGTGGAGCCGACGCTGTCCAGGCGCGAGAGATCGCGGCCGGCCTGCGGCTCCACGCCCGCCTTCTGGCAAGCCGCGATGTAGCCGGCGCTCGTCCCGAAGGTGGTGATCCCGGCCGCGTCGGCGAGATCCCAGAGCGTCCCGAGGTCGGGGTGGGCCGGATTCCCGTCGAAGAGAACGATCGATGCCTCCGAGAGAAGGCCCCCCACGAGAAAGTTCCACATCATCCAGCCCGTGGTCGTGAACCAGAAGAGCCGGTCGCCGGCCCGCGCGTCGAGGTGGAGGCGAAGCTTCTTCAGGTGCTCGAGGAGGATGCCGCCCTGGCCGTGCACGATCGCCTTCGGCAAGCCGGTCGTGCCGGAGCTGTAGAGCACCCAGAGCGGATGGTCGAAGGGGAGCTGCTCGGGCTCGAGCTCGGCGGTCGGCAGCTCCCAGTCGCCGCCGGCCAGATAGGGGAGCACGAACGTCCGCTCGAGTGTGGGCAGCTCTCGCTGTAGCTGCGCGATCGCCTCCGCGCGGTCGAAGTCCCTGCCGCCGTAGCGGTAGCCGTCGACGGCGAGGAGCACCTTCGGCTCGATCTGGGCGAAACGGTCGACGACGCTGCGGACGCCGAACTCCGGCGCGCAGCTCGACCAGGTCGCGCCGATGCTCGCGCAGCCGAGGAAGGCCGCGACCGTCTCGGGGATGTTCGGGAGGTAGGCGGCGACGCGGTCGCCGGCCACGACGCCGGACTCGCGCAGCGCTGCCGCCACCGCCCCGGCGCGAGCTCTCAGCTCGCCCCACGTCCACTCGCCCAGCGGGCGGAGCTCCGAGGCGTGGCGGATCGCCACCTCGGAGTCGTCGCGGCCGCGGAAGACGTGCTCCGCGTAGCTCAGCTGTGCGCCGGGGAACCAGTCCGCGCCGGGCATCTCGCGCGTCGTGAGCACGCGCACGTACGGCTCGCTCGCCTGGACCTCGAAGAACTCCCAGATCGATCCCCAGAAGCCGTCCAGCTCGTCGACCGACCATTGCCACAGGTCGGGATAGCCCTCGAGCTTGAGGCCGCGCGTCTCGTTCAGCCACTCGCGGTAGCGCGTGATCGTGGCGGACGCGATGCGCTCGGGGCTCGGCGTCCAGACGATCGGCGGCTCCATGCGCGACCGATCGTAGTCGGGCCGTCGCTAAGGTCAGCCGGTGGCCGACGAGACGCTGACGATCAGGGACAACCGCACCGGAGACGAGGTCGAGATCCCGATCTCGGACGGGACGATCCGCGCCACCGACCTCCGTCAGTTGGGCCTGATGTCGTACGACCCGGCTTTCCTCAACACCGCGTCGACGCGGAGCGGGATCACGTACATCGACGGCGACGCGGGCATCCTCCGCTACCGCGGCTATCCGATCGAGCAGCTCGCGGAGCAGGCGAGCTTCCTCGAGACGGCGTGGCTCCTGTTCGAGGGCGAGCTGCCGACCCACGAGCAGCTCGAGGCCTGGCAGGAGGACGTGCGCGTCCACACGTACGTGCACACGAACGTGACCCAGTTCCTCGACGGCTTCCGGCACGACGCGCACCCGATGGGGATGCTGCTCGGCGCGGTCGCGGCGCTCTCGACGTTCTACCCCGACGCGAAGGAGATCGGGGACGCCGAGAGCCGCCGGCTGCAGCGGCTGAGGCTGATGGCGAAGTTCCCGACCATCGCCGCCTGGGTCTTCCGCCATAGCCGCGGGCTGCCCTACGTCTTCCCGCGGAACGACCTCGACTACATCGGCAACTTCGTGAACATGACGTTCGAGATCGGCGGGCGCCACGAGCCGAATCCGGTGCTGCAGAGGGCGCTCGAGATCCTCCTCGTCCTGCACGCCGACCACGAGCAGAACGCCTCGACGAATGCGGTGCGCGGGGTCGGCTCGACGCAGGTGGATCCGTTCTCGGCCGTGTCGGCCGGGATCGCCGCCCTGTACGGGCCGCTGCACGGGGGCGCGAACGAGGCGGTGCTGCGGATGCTCGACGAGATCGGCACCGTCGACCGCGTGCCCGACTTCATCGAGTCCGTGAAGGCGGGGCACGGGCGGCTGATGGGCTTCGGCCACCGCGTGTACAAGAGCTACGACCCGCGCGCAAAGCTGATCAAGCGTGTCGCCGACGACGTGTTCGCGGAGACGGGCCTCAATCCGAAGCTCGAGATCGCGCTCGAGCTGGAGCGGATCGCGCTCGAGGACGACTACTTCGTCTCGCGCAAGCTCTACCCGAACGTCGACTTCTACTCGGGCCTCATCTACCAGGCGATGGGCTATCCGACCGACTACTTCACGGTGCTGTTCGCTCTGGGGCGCCTGCCGGGCTGGCTCGCACAGTGGGAGGAGATGCTCTCCGACCCGGAGCAGAAGATCGCGCGCCCGCGGCAGATCTACACGGGCTACGACGAGCGCGAGTTCGTCCCGCTAGAACAGCGCGGCTAACTCCTCCCGTTGTCCCGGCGTCAACGGGTCGGCCAAAGCGGCGAGCGCCGGACGCAGGTGCTCCGGGCGGCGCGGGCCCACGACGACCGAGACACGACGGTCGCCGAGCAACCACGCGAACGCCAGCGTGGCCGGGTTTCCTCCGCGTTCGAGCTGCTCGAGTGCGTTGTACACACGGTCGTCCCGGAGGTGCTCATACGGGCCGGGGCGCATCGTCATCCGCGAGCCCTCCGGCGCCTCAGCGTCGCGGCGGTACTTTCCGGTCAGCCAGCCGCCCGCGAGAGGGCTGAACGCTTGGAACCAGACGTGCATCTCCGCGGAGAGGGGAAGCACGTCGCGCTCGACCTCACGGTCGAGCAGCGAGTACGAGTTCTGGACAGCGCCGACGTTCCCGAGGCCGAGTACCCGCCGGAGCTGCGCCGCGTCGACGTTGCTGAACCCGTAGGCGCCGATCTTGCCTCCCGCGACGAGCTCGTCGAACACGCCGACGACTTCGGCCACCGGCACGTCGGGGTCCCAGTCGTGGGCGAGGTAGAGGTCGACGCGCTCGACGCCGAGCCGCCTTAGGCTCGAGTCGATCTGCCGTCGCACGCGCGCCGGCGCCAGTCCGTGATCCTCGCCCTCGTTCATCGGGTTGAAGGTCTTCGTCGTTAGCCGCAGCCCGTGGTGGCGACGCGAGCGGATCCACTCCCCGATGTACGTCTCGCTACGGCCGCCGCCGTATGCATCCGCGGTGTCGAACCACGTGATGCCTTTGGCCCAGGCCGCGTCCATGAGCTCGAAGGCCTGCTCTTTGGTCTCGCCCCGGCCGAAGAAGGCGGGCGCGGAGCCGATGCCACCGAAGTTGCCACAGCCGAGGATTAGGCGAGGGTAGGCTCGGTCCATGGCCGCGACCGTACTGGACGTCCATGCTGCGCGCGCCCGCTTCTCGTCGCTGCGCGACGGCGGCTTCGTGTTCCTCGACGCGCCTGGCGGCTCGCAGGTGCCGGACGAGGTCGGCGACGCGATCGCCCGCACGCTGCGCGACGCCTCGGCGAACATCGGCGCGCTCTACGAGACGAGCCACCGGGTCGAGCGGATCCTCGCCACGGCCCGCGACGACGCCGCGCGCTTCCTGAACTGCTCTGCCGACGACGTGATCTTCGGCCAGAACATGACCGTGCTCGACTTTGCGCTGTCGCGAACCGCCGCGCGCGACTGGGGCGAGGGCGACCGCATCCTCGTCTCGCGGCTCGACCACGACGGCGGCGTGTCGCCCTGGGTGGAGCTCGCCGCCGATCGCGGCTTCGAGCTCGAATGGGTGGACGTCACGCCCGACCTGCGCCTCGACTACGACGATCTCGAGCAGAAGCTGGACGATCGTGTCCGCGTCGTCGCGTGCGTCGCCTCGTCGAACGCGGTCGGCACGATCGTGGACGTCGCGCGCGTGTCGGAGCTCGCCCACTCCGTCGGCGCGCTCTGCTGGGTCGACGCGGTGCAGTACGCCGCACACGTGCCGACGGACGTTCGAGCTCTCGGCTGCGACCTCTTCATCTGCTCGGCCTACAAGTTCTGCGGCCCGCACCTCGGGCTCGCATACGGCAGGCACGAGCTGCTCGAGTCGTGGCACCCGTACAAGGCGCGGCCGGCGTCGTCGCATCCGGTCGGGCGGAGGTTCGAGCCGGGCACCGCGCCGTACGAGCTCCTCGCCGGCTTCTCGGCGACGATCGGCTACCTCGAGTCGCTCGGCGGCATGCCCGCCATCGCGGAGTACGAGCGCGAGCTCGGGCAGCGCTTCCTCGACGGACTGCCCGACTCGGTCACCGTCTACGGGCTGCAGTCGATGGACGGGAGAGTGCCGACGTTCCTGCTCAACGTGGACGGCGTCCCCGCGGCCGACGTCGCAGCACGGATGGCCGAGCAGGGCTTCGGCGTCTGGGCGCACGACAACTGGTACTCGCTCGGGCTGCGCGAGAAGCTCCCGTATCCGGACAGCGCGGTCCGCGTCGGGCTCATCCACTACAACACCGCCGACGAGATCGACCGCTTCAACACCGCGCTCGCCGAGTTGTAGTATCACGAACATATGTTCGTCCTGCACGCGGATGCGGATTCGTTCTTCGCGTCGGTCGAGCAGCGGGACGACCCCAGGCTCCGCGGCCGGCCGGTCATCGTCGGCGGCGGCGTCGTGCTCGCGGCGAGCTACGAGGCGAAGGCCTACGGGATCCGCACTGCGATGGGCGGGCGGCAGGCGCGGCGCCTCTGCCCCGACGCCATCGTCGTGCCGCCGCGGCACACCGCATACGTTGAGGCAAGCCGCGCGATGTTCGCGGTCTTCGAGGACGCGTCGCCCGTCGTCGAGGGCCTGTCGATCGACGAGGCGTTCCTGGACGTGCGCGGAATGGAGCGGATCGCCGGCACGCCGGTCGAGATCGCCGTGCGGCTGCGTGCCGCGGTACGCGACCGGGTGGGGCTGCCCGTCACCGTCGGCATCGCCCGCACGAAGTTCCTCGCGAAGGTCGCAAGCGGCGTTGCGAAGCCCGACGGCCTGATAGCCGTACCCCCGGACCGCGAGCTCGAGTTCCTCCACCCCCTGCCGGTCGACTGCGTGTGGGGCGTCGGCCCGGCGACCGCGCGGCGGCTGCAGGCGTGGAACGTTCGGACGGTCGGCGAGCTTGCCGCCCTCTCGGAGTCCACGCTCGTCGCGATGCTCGGCCGGGCGACGGGCCGCCAGCTGCACGCGCTCGCACGCAACCGCGATTTCCGGCGCGTGGAGCCGGGAAAGCGGCGCGGCTCGATCGGCTCGCAGCGCGCGATCGGGCGCGGGCGACATTCGGCCGAGACGATCGACGCGACGCTTGTCGGGATCGTCGACCGGATCACTCGGCGGCTTCGGACGGCAGGGCGCGTCGGCCGGACGGTCGTGCTTCGCCTCCGTTTCGGCGACTTCGAGCGGGCAACGCGCTCGCATACCCTCACGTTCGCGACCGCGAGCACGCAGGTGATCCTCGTCACGGCGCGTGCACTCCTCGCGACCACGACGCCGCTGATCGAGCGCCGCGGGATCACGCTGGTCGGGTGCTCCGTCGCAATGCTCGAGGACGACCGGACTCGCCAGCTCCTGCTCGGACCTGACGAGGCGGTCGACGCCGCCGTCGACGCAATCCGCGACCGTTACGGCAGCGCGGCGATCACGCGCGCCGTCCTGCTCGGCCGCGACCCCGGCTTCTCTATGCCGATGCTGCCGGACTGACGATCCGGGCGTACACGTCGAGGTCGATGTTCCCGCCGCTGACGATGCAGACGCAGCGGTCGTCGCGCCTCAGCGCGGCCGCCAGCGCGAGAGCGCCGGCGCCTTCGGCGACGACGTGGGCGCGGGCGGCGAGCAGGCGCACGGCCTCCTCGACCTCCGTGAGCGGGAGCGCAACCGCCTCGTCGACGAGCTCGCGCGCACGCTCCCACACCCCGGGCAGCAGCGCGCGGCCGCCGGCGCCGTCCACCCACGACGCCTGGAACTCGATCTCCCGCGGCTCTCCGGCCGCGAACGCCGCGGCCAACGGGGCCCCGGTCTCCGGCTCGGCGGTCACGACGCGTACCTGCGGCCGCAGCGCCTTGACGACGCTCGCGATCCCCGACGTCAATCCACCACCGCCCCACGGGATGACGACCGAGTCGAACTCCGGTGCGTCCTCCACGATCTCGAGACCGATCGTGCCGTTCCCCGCCATCACCGCTTCGTCGCCCGACGGGTGGATGAAGAGCCCGTCCACGCCGTCGCGACCGTGGTCGACCATGGCCTGCCACCACTCCTCGTGCGTGACCGGCACAAGCTCCGCCCCGAGCGCCTCGATCCGGTCGAGCTTCGTGCGCGGTGCACTGTCGGGGACGATCACGCGCGCCGGCACACCGGCCTCGCGCGCAGCCCAGGCGACGCCTTGCGCCATGTTCCCGGCGCTCGCCGTGACGACGCCCGACTCCAGTTCCGCGGGCGATGCCGCCCGGACCGCGGACAGTGCGCCGCGGAGCTTGAAGCAGCCGATCGGCTGGAGGCACTCCAGCTTTAGCCGGATTCGTTCGTCGGTGCCCAGCGGGACGACCGGCGTGCGGAGGACGTCGTCGCCGATCCGCTCGCGCGCCCGGCGGATCTCGTCGAGCGGGATCAGGTCAGTCGCTTTCCTTGGCGAGCTCGGTCAGGTCGGTGCGGACCGTCCAGAGCTCCGGGAACATCTTGTGCTTGATCAGCCCGGCGAGCAGCTCGACCGGCGTGCCCTGAGTACCCACGACGTCCTCGCCGATCACGCGCCCGACCATCTTCACGTGGCGGAAGCGCCAGATGCCGACCTGCTCGTCCCAGTCGATGAGGGCCTCGGCGAGCTGGTACAGATCCTCGTGCTCTCGGCCCTGCGTGTAGACCTCGAGCAGCGACAGCCCCCGCTCGCGCCGCAGCGCGTCGAACGCCGCGTAGAGGCCCGGCGAGACCTGCCGGACTCCGCGGAAGCCGGGCGAGTCGAAGCCCGAGCCGTGGCCCAGCACGCGCCGCACCTCCTGGTACTCCCACGGCGACATGAGCTCTAGGTGCTCGAGGAACGAGACGACGTGGCGCACGGCGGCGTTCGCCCGCCGCAGCAGTCGCAGCGCGCCTGCGAGGTCACGCGCCTCGATCAGCCGCGTCGCCTCCTCCACCTCCATCCACGCATGCTTGAGCCAGAGCTCCGACGACTGGTGGACGGTCTGGAAGAGGAGCTCGTCGCGGTGCACCCACTCGTCCGGCGCCTTCTGGAGAGCGAGCAGCTCGTCGGTACGGAGGTAACGCTCGTAGTCGCTCGCGCCCTCGCCGGGCAGGATCGGCTTGAACTCCTCCTCGTCGCCGTGCGGGGCTTCCACGGCGCCGACCCTACTGGAAGATCTGCATCGGGAGGCCCGCGAGTGGGACGCCGCCGTCCTCGGTCACGAGCCACGTGTCCTGCATGTAGAGGCACTCCACACCGTCCGCTGCGATCGCGTGCGGATGCATGGAGAAGACCATGTTCGTCACAAGCTCGGTCTCGACGGCCTCACCGATCTTCGGGTGCTCGATCATCGTCATCCCGATCGAGTGGCCCGTGACGTGGCCGAGTTGGTAGCCGCGTTGCGTGAAGCCGGCCGAGACCGCACGGTGGACGTCGTGGGCGGTGGCGCCGGAGCGGAGCGCCGTCTGCGCGACCGCGTAGTACTCCTCGTAGGCCTCGAGCATCCGCTTCACCTCGTCGCCCGGCGTGCCGAGCGCGCGGGAGACCTCCACCCAGTGTCCGCCCGGCCCGGCGATCTCGAGGGACGGGATCGTGAACTCGCCGAAGACCGTGTCGTCGCGCGCGATCGCGAACTCGGCGCCGACGAGCACCATGTTCATCGTCAGCCGGCCGCAGCCGCGCTCCACGAACAGCTCCTCCGCCGGCGCGAGCACGTCGGCGGCGGTGCGGCCCGGCGCCCAGGCCCGGTGGAAGGCGTGGAAGCCGGCGACGTTGATCGCGACGCTGTCGCGCACCGACTCGAGCTCGGCGTCGGACTTCACCGCCCGGGCGAGGTCGAATGCCACGTCCCACGAGACGAGCTCGGCCGCGTCGGCGAGGGGCCCGTAGTCGCGGACGGTCAGCACGTAGTCGAGCCCGTAGACGCCGACCCGCTTGCCACGGAGCCGGTCGGCGAGCCACTCGCCCGGCCGATCGGCGAAGACCTGGTCGGCGATTTGGGAGTCGCCGTGCTCGCCGACGTAGCGCGCCTCTGCCGGGAAGACGATCGCCGGATCGCCCTCTCGCGGCACGAGCACGTAGGCGTAGCGATGGACGATCTGGAAGCCCGACAGGTACGTGACCGCCCCTTCGAAGCCCGTGTACTCGGAGCCGCAGACGAGTGCGGCGTCGAGCCCGTCCCGCTCGAGCGCCTGGCGCACCCGCTCGTGCCGTGCGATCAGCTCTGCGTCCACGATGCCTCCACTCCTTTCACGAGCGCCTGGATCGCCGCGTTGGCCGGCGTCGGGATGCCGTATTCCCGGCCGAAGCGGACGATGCCGCCGTTGAGATAGTCCACCTCCGTAGGCCGCCGCGCCTCGACGTCCTGAAGCATCGACGCCTTGTGGTCGTAGGCGACGTCCTTGCGCGCCGCGTGGTCGATCAGCTCCTCGGGGTCGGCGTCGAGCTCGATGCTCTGTGCGGCCGCGACGTCCTTGCCCTCGTCGACCAGGCCGGTGACGAGCGTGCGCAGGTCCGGCCGCTCGACAACTCGTCCATGGGTAAGGCCGGTGAGCGCGCCGACCGGGTTGGTCGACGCGTTGAAGATGACTTTCCGCCATTGCGGGCCGCGCGCGTCCTCGACTGCCTCGGCAGGCATTCCGGCGCGCGTGCAGGCGTCGGCGAGCCGCTCCACCTCGGCGAACGGCGTCCGTCCGTCGTACGGGCCGAAGGTCGTGTCGCCCTTCACGTCCCACTGCACGTGTCCGGGCTCGAGCAGCTTCCCTGCGGGGAAGGTCGTGCCGCGGATCACACGCTCGACGTGCTTCGCAATCGTCTCCTCGTTGCCGAGGCCGTTCTGGACGGTCGCGACGAAGCCGTCGGAGAAGGCGTGCGCGGTCGCGGCGAT
>Ga0207665_10002353_pt1 | contig 12764 bp, 15 predicted proteins | sample LARL112metaG_FD_184351 | JGI IMG/M metagenome (GOLD analysis project Ga0207665, IMG submission 184351) | Corn, switchgrass and miscanthus rhizosphere microbial communities from Kellogg Biological Station, Michigan, USA - LAR L11-2 metaG... | ecosystem: Host-associated > Plants > Roots >...
CGCGCCCGCTGGAAGCGCGGCCCGATCGCAAAGGCGGCATCATCTGGTTCGTCACCGACGCGCGCAGCGGCAAGGAGGGCGAGATCGAGAGCGACCCGAACGTCGGCCTCGTGTTCATCGATCACAAGGACAAGGCTTATCTCTCGATCACCGCCCGCGCTTGCGTCACACGGGATATCTCCAAGATCGAGCAGGTTTGGAGATTGACCGATGCGGCGTGGTGGCCCGGTGGACCCGCGGATCCCAATGTATGCCTGTTGCGGATCGAGCCGCAGACGGCTGAATTGTGGGATGGACCGGCGAGCACCGCGGTCACGGTGTTCGAATTCGCCAAAGCCTTCGTGACCGGGGCGCAGCCTGCACTCGGCGAGAACCGCAAGCTAACCGTCAGCATGTGAGCGGGCGGCTCAATGTGACCGTACGAGCCGTTCGTACTCCTTTCGCACGATCTCTGAGCCGTAGACGCGCTCCAGCCGGCGCACTGTAAAGTGGGCCCGCGCCACCTCCTGGAAGTGTTCGATGAATGCGTAGTTGACCGCAGCACCGCCCAGCCCGCCGAGGAGCGGAATCGCTTGTGCCGCGACCTTTTGCGTCACCACCAGCCCAAAGCGGGATGTGACCTGGGCGATAAACCGAACGAGAAGGGGGGCACCTTCTTCCATCGCGCCGCGCTCGAGAACAAATCGCGCCGCTTGTGACACGCTCTTTGCCAGCATGGCGCGCACGGCAAAATACCCGCTTTCAGAAACGTCGTCCGAGCCAGCACGTCCGCCCAGGGCAAAGACCTGCATGCACGATAGTGCCGCTTCCGGATCGGACAGATCCTCGCCTTCGCTGCGCGCAATCTCGGCGATCGATCGCAGCATAATCACCGTCGAGACGGGAAGTTCGATGGGAAGGCTCGCCAAACCGAGGGCGCCGCCCGCGGCACCGGACGCCGTGGCCAATACCTTATGAAACCGCTGTGACAGCGAAGGCCGCGCGCCCTGCATGGTCCGCAGCGCCACTTGTAGCGCGATCTCCAGGGCTTTGGACGTGGCCGCGCTGATGGCCTGCGCGGCAGAAGCGGGGAGCGCAGAGCCAATGAGTTCGATCGGCTTGCCGATCATATTGCCGAGACGGGCAGCCAGGCTCGGATGCTCGAGCGCCGCAACAGCGCTTCGCAGCGCCATCAAGTCGCGCTCGGTCATGGCCGCGGGCTCCATCACTTGCTGCGCTCCTTGCCGCATCAGGAACCTCCTTTCAATGGAACCAAGTGGGCTGGAATTTGGTTTCCACTCTACCGCAACAAAGGAGGACTTTATGCGGATTAAATTGCTGGTTGCCGCGGCTGGACTTGTGGCATTCGCCACTCCCTCGCTCGCAGCAGAGTACTTTATCGTCCAGGATACGACGTCGAAGCGCTGCACGATCGTCGAACAGAGGCCTACCACCCAGACGACGACGATTGTCGGGGGTACGACCTATACGACGCGAACGGAAGCCGAGGGCGCCATGAAGACCGTGAAGGTCTGCGAAAGCGGCGGCACGGTCGGAGGTCCGGTCCCACCGCCTCCTGGTGTGCGCTAACACGAACAGAAGATCGCGAACGGAAGAAGCCCCGGGAAGGCCCGGGGCTTCTTTTACGTAGCCGCTCAACAAGCGCGGCGCTTTTGAGTTCCATGGAATTGACAGTTCTCAGCCGTGTTTTTTGGGCTAGGTAGAACGGTATAACGTGCCGGCACTCGGCGCGGTTCGAATCGCATCGCGTTGCGCAACGCGAACGCAAGCGAGAGAGATGCGGGTGATCGGCGGACCAGATGGCCTATCCGTTCTTCACCATCGGGCATTCCACAAGGCCCGTGAGCGAGTTCGTCGACTTGCTCAAGGCAGCCCAAGTCGAACTTCTCGCCGACGTGCGCAGCGTTCCGCGCTCGCGCACGAATCCGCAATACAATTGCGATGTGCTTCCCGAAACGCTGACGCCGTTTGCAATCGCATACGAGCACATCGCGGCGCTCGGCGGTTTGCGCGCGAGAACGCGTGACGTTTCAGCAAACCTCAATGGGTTCTGGGAGAACCAAAGCTTTCACAATTATGCCGACTACGCGCTGGGCCCGCAGTTCCGGCACGGCCTCGATCGGCTGCGCGCGTTGGGACAAGAACGGCGCTGCGCGATCATGTGCGCCGAGGCGGTGTGGTGGCGATGCCACCGGCGCATTGTTGCGGATTATTTGATCGCCGAGGGGGAGACAGTGATTCACATTCTCAGCGCGGACCGTATCGAGCCGGCGCGCATGACGCAGGCAGCGCGACGACGGGCGGACGGCACGCTCGTCTACGGGGTGCAGGAGCAAAGCTGAGATGTTCGCGCAGGATCGCCCTGCTGTTTGGTCGGAGCGCCGGGATTTGAACCCGGGACCCCCAGTCCCCCAGACTGGTGCGCTAACCGGGCTGCGCTACGCTCCGCCAAACGCACCTCTACGCTGCCGTGGCGCGGGGCGCAAGGGCGGGCGCGCCACTGGGTCGCTGTGGCGCTGAAGCATGGCTATGCGGCGTCGGGGCGCGACATCCAGCGAATGAGCGGCATCGCCGGCAACACCCAGCCGAGACCGGCGACCACGTAATAGATCACCTCGATCGCGCCGTTGGCCTTCACCAGCGGCGATTGCGCGAGCGCCATCGCCAGCAGCGCCCATGCGACCACGAGGACGATCAGCATGATCGCACCGACGAGCTTGCGTAGACGTATGGGCATGGCCTCGCTCAATTGCGGCAGCGCCCGCACGACTATATGGTCCACACGGCCGCCGACAACCCAGTGTTCGCATGGCCAGCCTTGCTCCGCGTTCCGAGACCCGCCGCCGCGCGATCAGGCTGTGGCTGTTGGCGGTCGCAGCCTTGATGTTTTTAACGCTTACGGTGGGCGGGGCAACGCGGCTCACCGAGTCCGGCCTGTCGATCGTGGAATGGAAGCCGGTGACCGGGGTCGTGCCGCCGCTCGGCGCGAGCGCATGGCAGGCCGAGTTCGATAAGTACAAGGCCATCCCGCAATATCGGGAGCGCCATGCGGGGATGCGCCTCGACGAGTTCAAGACGATCTATTGGTGGGAATGGACGCACCGGCTGCTGGCACGTCTCGTGGGGGGCGTGTTCCTCGTTCCTTTCCTCTGGTTTCTCTGGCGCGGTTGGGTCGAGCCGCCGCTACGCGCGCGGCTGTGGACGATTTTCGCTCTCGGCGCGGCGCTCGGTGCGATCGGCTGGTGGATGGTCGCCTCGGGCCTCTCCGAGCGCGTGAGCGTGTCGCAGTATCGATTGGCGTTCCACTTGACGCTCGCCTGCCTGATCTTCGCCGCCATCGTGTGGACCGCGCAGGGCCTCGCGCCACGGGCGCCCATTGTCGTTCCCACGCGCATTCGGGCGGGTGCGTTGGCGGTACTCGTCCTCGTCGTCATTCAAATCTACCTCGGCGCGCTAGTCGCTGGCCTGCGCGCCGGGCTCATCTACAACACCTGGCCGCTGATCGACGGGAGCCTGGTGCCGGACGCCTCGCGCTTGTTCTTCAATGCCCCGCTCTGGCGCAACTTCTTCGAGAACACGCTCACGGTGCAGTTCGATCACCGCATGGTGGCCTATGCGTTGGAAGCCGCCGTGCTGCTTCACGCCTTGGACGTTGCGCGTACGCTGCGGGGAGGGCCCGCGCTGACGGCCGCGCTCGCGCTGGCGTCCGTCATCACAATTCAGGCGGCGCTCGGGATTGCGACGCTCCTCCACCAGGCGCCGCTTGCACTGGCGCTGCTGCACCAGGCGATGGCGATGGTGGTACTCACCATCGCCCTCCTGCACGCGCAACGCCTCGTGCGTCAACCCGCGCGTGTTCGCGTGACGGCGGGCGATCCGCCGCTGCGTCACGGGGAGCAAACAACGTGATCGAACTCACCGAGCAAGGCGGCGTAGCGGTGATGCGGCTGGGAGACGGCAAGGTGAACGCTATGAGCCTGGAGTTCTGCGAAGCGCTCACCGCGCGCTTCACAGAACTGTCGTCGGCGCGCGCGGTGGTGCTGACCGGAACCGAGCGCATATTTTCCGCCGGCGTCGATCTCCTGCGCCTGAGCGATGGCGGTGCGTCTTATGTCCGCAAATTCCTGCCGGCGCTTTGCACCATGTTCGCCGCGGTGTTCTCCCATGCGACGCCGGTCGTGGCTGCGATCAATGGCCACGCCATCGCCGGCGGTTGCGTGCTCGCCTGTGCCGCCGACAGGCGGCTGATGGCGCGCGAAGGCGGCCGCATCGGCGTGACGGAGCTTCTCGTGGGGGTTCCGTTCCCGCCCGTCGCCATGGAGATCATGCGTGATGCCACCGCGCCCCAGCTCTTTGCTGACGCGATCTTGAGCGGCGCGACCTTTACGCCGCTCGAGGCGCTCGCGCGCGGCTGGGTGCATGAGGTGGTCGAGCCGCCGGCGCTTCTCGCGAGCGCGATCGAAGCGGCCAATGCGCTGGCGGCGCTGCCGCCGAAAGCCTTCGCATTGAGCAAACGGCAGATCCGCCAGCCGGCATTGCAGCGTATGCACGTGGCGGATGTCGATGCCGCGGTCGAGCAGATCTGGGCCGAGCCGGAGACGCTCGCGCGCGTTCGCGACTATGTCGCGCGCACGTTGCGCAAGTAAGGGGACGCAAGATCCCGCGTCCGGTCGTCAGGCCGCAGCCAATCCTTGCTCGAGATCGCCGATAATGTCAGCCTTATCCTCGAGCCCGATCGAAAGGCGGACGACGTCGGGGCCGGCGCCGGCCTGGATTTTCTGCGCGTCGGTGAGCTGGCGGTGCGTGGTCGAGGCGGGATGAATGATCAGCGAGCGTGTGTCGCCGATATTGGCGAGATGCGAGAACAGCTTCACGTTGGAGACGAGCCTGACGCCGGCGTCGTAGCCGCCTTTGAGCCCGAATGTGAAGCAGGAGCCCGCGCCCTTCGGCACGTACTTCTTGGCCAGATTGTGGTAGCGGTCGCCCGCGAGTCCCGGATAGCTCACCCATGCGACCTCGCGCTGATCGGCGAGCCATTGCGCCACCACCAGGGCATTGTCGCAGTGCCGCTGCATGCGAAGCGGCAGCGTCTCGATGCCGGTGAGAATGAGAAACGCATTGAACGGAGAGAGCGCCGGTCCGAGATCGCGCAAGGCGAGCACGCGGCAAGCGATAGCGAAGGCAAAATTGCCGAAGGTTTCGTGCAGCACGATGCCATGATATTCCGGCCGCGGTTCGGACAGCATCGGATAGCGCTTCTCGCGCGACCAATTGAAGGTGCCGCCGTCGACGATGACGCCGCCGATCGAATTGCCGTGGCCGCCGAGAAATTTCGTCAGCGAGTGCACGACGATGTCGGCGCCATACTCGATCGGCCGGCACAGATATGGGGTGGCCAGGGTGTTGTCGACGATTAACGGAACTCCCGCATTCTTGGCGATCTTGCCGATCGCCTCGATGTCGGTGATGACGCCGCCGGGATTGGCGATCGACTCGATGAAAATCGCCTTGGTCTTCGGCGACACCGCGCGTTCGAACGTGGCGATGTCGTCGGGCTCGGCCCACACGACGTTCCAACCGAAATTCTTGAACGCGTGATTGAACTGGTTGATCGAGCCGCCATAAAGCTTCTTTGCGGCGACCAGTTCGTCGCCCGGAGTCATCAGGCAATGCAGGGCGACGACTTGTGCGGCATGGCCGGAGGCGACCGCCAATCCGGCGGTGCCGCCTTCGAGCGCGGCGACGCGCTCCTCCAATACCGCGTTAGTTGGATTGCCGATGCGCGTGTAAATGTTGCCGAAGGTCTGCAAGCCGAACAATGAGGCCGCGTGATCGACGTCTTCGAACACGAACGACGTCGTTTGGTAGATCGGCGTCGCGCGCGCGCCGGTGGTCGGATCGGGCTGGGCGCCGGCATGGATCGCGAGCGTGGCAAAGCCTGGGATGCGGTCGGTCATGGCCGGTCCTCGTCTCGCCGGGACCGGGCGGTCCGCGGATCCTGACGCTGGTTTATCGAAGCGCCTTTGGGCGTCAAGACTTGCGCCGGCTGCATCCATCCGCGCGGGGATAAGCCGCAGGAAGCTCGGACGCTAACGGCTGTTGTCGTCCGGCTTGTGCGCGCGCGTCGCCGAATCGGCGGCGCCGGCGAGCGTGACTCGGTCGAGCGCCATGCGCTGGATGCCGCGTCCGAACAGGCGAGCCTTCTTGGCGGTCAGGGTACGGGTGTTGACCCCCATCCAGGCGATCTCCGACGAGAGGCGGCCGTACTCGATCTTCGGGCAGCGGTTCATCACCACTTTGAGATCATTGTCCTCGGCAAGCTTCGCCGCCTCGTCGTTGCGGATACCGAGCTGCATCCAGATCACCTGCGGGCGTGGATTGAGCGCGAGCGCTTCCTCGACGATGGCGGGCGCATAGCGCGACGCTCGAAAGATGTCGACCATGTCGATGGGTTCTGGAACGTCGGCGAGCTTGGCGTAGACCTTACGGCCCAGCAAGTCTTGCCCTTCCAGGCCGGGGTTGATCGGGATCATGCCATAGCCGCGCTCGAGCAGATATTTGAACGCAAAGTAGCTCGGCCGGCTGGTATTGGCCGAGACCCCCACCATCGCGATCGTCTTCACGGTGTTGAGGATGCCGCGAATGTAACGGTCGTCGTAGCTGTTGTGGTCCATGCCTGCGCCGCCTTCGGTTCCGAAGATATGGACGTCCGCGCGGGCTGGAAAGGGTGCGCCTGCGGCGCTTTCGATCCGTTCATGAGCCCGCGTCAGCCCTCCTCCCAGGTCGGCTGGCGCTTCTCCACGAAAGCGGCAATGCCTTCTTCGGCGTCACGTGCCATCATGTTTTTGACCATGACTTCGGTCGCGTGCGCGTAGGCCTCCGCGATGCCCATTTCAAGCTGCTGATAGAACGCTTCCTTGCCGAATTTCACCGCCGCGGCCGAGTTGGCGGCAATCTTGCGGGCGAGCTTGAGCGCCTCCTCCCGCGCGGTACCCGGCTCGACCACCCGGTTGACGAGCCCGATGCGATGGGCGTCCTCCGCCGAGATCATGTCCCCGGTGAGCAGCATCTCCATGGCGTGCTTGCGCGCCACGTTGCGCGAGAGCGCAACCATGGGGGTCGAGCAAAACAAGCCGATATGCACGCCCGGCGTGCAGAACTTCGCGGCCGTGGAGGCCACCGCGAGGTCGCAGGTGGCGACGAGTTGGCATCCGGCCGCCGTGGCGGTCGCTTCGACCGCCGCGATCACCGGCTGCGGCAGCCGCAGGACCGAGAGCATCACGGTGCTGCAGCGCTCCATGATGTGCCGCGTGTAGCTGCGTCCGCCATCCGCGTCGGCACGGTGCGCGGTCAATTCCTTAAGGTCATGACCGGCGGAGAAAGCGGTCCCGTGGGCTGCGAGCACCACGGCGCGAATGCGCTTGTCCGCGGCAACGCTGTCGAGTTCACGAGACAGGCCGTCCAACATTGCCTCGGATAAGCTGTTGCGGGCCTGCGAGCGGTTGAGCGTGAGAACGGCTATGTTGCCGATCGTGTCCCGCAACAGCGGCGGTTCGCTTGTCGCCCCGGTAGGTTTGGCACGAGCGGGGGATTGACTTGTCATAGGCTTGCGAGCCCGGAAACCGTCCATCTACCCTCCCTACTTAGCGCGTCGGGCGGGCGGCGCAAGCGGCCGGGGAACAGGTCCTCAGCCGGCGCGTTTAGGCCGACGAGGCGTATTGCGGCATGGTGATGCAATGGCGAGGAAATCTGCTGCGAGCAAAAGGAGTGCCGCCCGCAAGACGCGCGGCCGCCGCCAGAGCGGCTCGTCGCGGAGAGCTCGGACGGGCCGGCGCTGGTCGCGTCATGTGACCGAACATAGCGACGCGCTCACCCTCGAGAAGGGCGTTTTCACCTCGCGCGATCCCAAGCGGATTGCAGCGTCCTTGAAGCGATCGGCCGAGAAAAGCAGGCGCCGCAAGTCCAACGCATTTCGCTCCGCGCTGTCCATGCTCACGTTCTACATCAACCGCGCCGGCAAGAGCCTGCCAGCCTCCCGCAAGAGGAACTTGATGCGGGCCAAGGACGAGTTGCGCAAGCAATTCGGCAAGGCATGAGTCCCACGCGTCGGCAAAGCCGCTGCTCCTCGAGCGTGGACATGGACACACCTTAGGCCGTGGGGGATCCCCGCGCAGACTTAAGCTCGCCTTTCGCGCAGACCTTTTCATTTGTCCGCAATCGTCTAGTTCTGTTGCGCCGGGAGGGCGGCGCATGCCGGTCGTGATGACAGTCGAGGAGCTCGAGCGCTTCCTTCGCCGCGAGTTTCCGCAAGGTTTTCATCCCGACAGCGGGCTCGGCATTGAAGCCGTGTGGGAGCGCGGCTGTCGGGTACGCCAGGCGTTCCGCCACAGTTCGATACGGCCGGGCGGCACGATCTCCGGTCCGACCATGATGGCGCTCGCCGATTTTGCCATGTATGTGGCGGTGCTCGCCGCCATCGGCCCAGTACCGCTGGCCGTGACCATCAACCTCAACATCAACTTCTTGCGCAAAGCCGCGCCGCGCGACCTCGTGGCCGAGGCGCGGCTGCTCAGGATCGGCAAGCGCCTCGCGACTGGGGACGTCACGATTTGCTCGGATGGCGAGAAGGAGCCGGTGGCGCATGTGACGTCCACCTATTCGATCCCGACGGTATTATAGAACCATAACCCCAAGTGATTGAATTAAGCGGAAATAATTGGATGCCGCGTTGACGGACGGGGTGTCCCGGTGTATGAGCCGCAACCACGACGCCTTCCTTGGCCAACAGTACGGACGCTGTGCCATGAAAACCTTTTCGGCCAAGCCGGCCGATATCGAGAAAAAATGGGTGCTCGTTGACGCCACGGGCCTTGTTGTCGGCAGGCTGGCAAGCGTTGTGGCAATGCGGCTGCGCGGCAAGCACAAGCCGACCTATACCCCGCATGTCGACGGCGGAGACAATGTCATCGTTGTCAACGCGGAAAAAATCCTGCTCACCGGCAAGAAGCGCGAGAAGAAGGTCTACCGCCATCACACCGGCTACATCGGCGGCATCAAAGAGCGCACCGCACGTTCGATCCTGGAGGGAAAGTTTCCTGAGCGGATCGTGGAGAAGGCGGTCGAGCGCATGCTGCCGCGCGGGCCGCTGGGCCGTGTCCAGCTCGGCAACCTGCGCGTCTACGCCGGCCCGGCGCATCCGCATGCGGCGCAGAACCCAGAGCCGCTCGATGTCGCCGCCATGAACCGCAAGAATACGAGGAGCGCGTGACCATGGCCGAAACCATGCAGTCGCTCGATCAACTGTCGGCGCTCAAGCCGGCTGCCGCGCCCGAGACGCCGAAATACGTGCAAAAGCTTGACAAACAGGGCCGCGCCTATGCCACCGGCAAACGCAAGGATGCGGTGGCGCGGGTTTGGGTCAAGCCGGGCGCCGGCAGGATCACCATCAACACGCGCGACGTTGAGGCGTATTTCGCGCGGCCGGTGCTGCGCATGCTGATCCAGCAGCCGCTGGTGGCGGCCAATCGCACCGGTCAATACGACGTAACGTGCACGGTTTCGGGCGGTGGATTGTCCGGCCAAGCAGGTGCCGTTCGCCACGGCCTTTCCAAGGCGCTGATGAATTACGAACCGGATCTGCGCGCCGCGTTGAAGCGCGGCGGCTTCATTACCCGCGATCCGCGCGTGGTCGAACGTAAGAAGTACGGCAAGGCCAAAGCGAGGCGTTCGTTCCAGTTCTCCAAACGCTGAGTTTTGTGTTGGTGGAGCGGTCCGGGTGACCTTGTCACGCCGGCAAAGAAAGGGCGCCCGCAGGCGCCCTTTTCAGTTGCATCGCTGTGCGATGCGAGGAGGACGCTACGCCGAATAGTACATTTCGAACTCGACCGGGTGGGGTGTGTGCTCGAAGCGGATGACCTCGGTCATCTTCAGGTCGAGATAGCTGTCGATGAAGTCGTCGTCGAATACCCCGCCGTTCTTGAGGAAGTCGCGGTCCTTGTCGAGATAACCGAGTGCCTCGCGCAGCGAGCCGCACACGGTGGGGATTTGCTTGAGCTCCGCCGGCGGCAGATCGTAGAGGTCCTTGTCGATCGGCGAGCCCGGGTTGAGCTTGTTCTTGATGCCGTCGAGGCCGGCCATCAGCATCGCGGCAAACCCGAGATAGGGATTGGCGAGCGGATCCGGGAAGCGGACCTCGATGCGGCGGCCCTTTGGCGAAGAGGCGAGGGGAATACGGCACGAGGCCGAGCGGTTGCGCACCGAATAAGCCAGCAACACCGGCGCCTCGAAGCCGGGGACCAGTCGCTTATAGGAGTTGGTGGTGGGATTGGTGAACGCGTTGATGGTACGTGCATGCTTGATGATGCCGGCGATGTAGTGCAGTGCCGTTTCCGATAGATCGGCATATTTGTTGCCGGCGAACGTCGGCTTGCCGTCCTTCCAGATCGACTGATGGCAGTGCATCCCCGAGCCGTTGTCGCCGTAGACCGGCTTGGGCATGAAGGTGACAGTCTTGCCGTAGATCTGCGCGACCTGCTGGATACAATACTTATAGATCTGCGTCTGGTCGGCCATCTTCACCATGGTCGCGAACTTCATGCCGAGTTCGTGCTGCGCGGAGCCGACCTCGTGGTGATGCTTTTCGACCTTGACGCCCATGCGGGCCATGGCGCCGAGCATTTCCGAGCGCATGTCCTGCGCCGTGTCTAGCGGCGGCACCGGGAAGTAGCCCTTCTTGAAACCGATGTGGTGGCCGAGGTTGCCGCCTTCGTAGTCAGTGTCCGAGTTGGTCGGGAATTCGACGGAGTCGAGTTTGAAACCGGTGTTGTAAGGCGTTGCCGAAAATTTCACGTCGTCGAAGATGAAAAACTCGGCCTCCGGCCCGAAAAACACGGTGTCGCCCACGCCCATAGACTTGACCAGGCCTTCGGCCTTCTTCGCGATCGAGCGCGGGTCGCGATTGTACGGCTCTCCGGTCAGCGGCTCGAGCGTGTCGCACACCAGCACCAGCGTCGTTTCCGCGTAGAACGGATCAATGCAGGCGCTCTCCGGGTCGGGCATGAGCTGCATGTCGGATTCGTGGATTGCCTTCCAGCCTGCAATCGACGAGCCGTCGAACATGATACCTTCGCTGAAAGTGTCTTCGTCGACGGTCGTGATATCGACCGTGACGTGCTGCCACTTGCCGCGTGGGTCCGTGAAACGCAGATCAGCGTACTTCACGTCGTTGTCCTTGATCAGTTTCATCACGTCTTTGGCGGTCGTCATGAACGAATACCCTTTCGTCTGCTGGTCGTAAGGGCCGGCGGGAACGTGCGCGCAGCCCCAGTTCAGATGGCGTCCAATCCGGATTCCCCGGTTCTGATCCGAATGGCTTCTTCGATATTGGAGACGAAGATCTTGCCGTCACCGATCCGGCCGGTTTGGGCGGCGCGGCGGATCGCCTCGATGGCTTTCTCGACCATGTCGTCGCCGAGCACAATCTCGATCTTCACCTTGGGAAGAAAATCGACGACGTATTCGGCTCCGCGATAAAGCTCGGTGTGTCCTTTCTGGCGTCCGAAGCCTTTGGCTTCCGTCACGGTAATGCCTTGCAGTCCCACCTCCTGCAGCGCCTCCTTTACCTCGTCGAGTTTGAAGGGCTTGATCACCGCCTCAATCTTCTTCATCGCGTTTCCTTCCCCTGGCGTGCCGGCGGTGACCGCCGGCGTGGCCGCGCCAACGGTTAGCAGGGTCCGTGCCAAGCGCGAACCGACCAAAAACCGGCTTCCGGCCAGCAATTTAGCCGACGTCGGGTGCAGCGATGCGCTTGCCGCCATCACCCTCGCGACTACAATTTGAGCAATTTGCCTATTTTGTGATCATTGGCGACTATCCCGCGCTGGGAACGAAGGAATTGCCGCGGAGTCGCGCGCGCTAGACGGGGATATTACTCTTCAACCAATGCTCGAACTGCTCACCACCGCGGAGATGGCAGAGGCGGACCGCCGCACCATTGCGGCGGGCGTTGCCGGGATCGACCTCATGGAAAATGCCGGGCGCGCCGTGGCCGAGGCGATCGCTGCCCGCCATCCTCCCGGCGTTCACGTCGCACTCGTTGTGGGACCGGGCAATAATGGAGGCGATGGTTTTGTTGCCGCGCGTATTCTTGCCGAGCGCGGATACCGCGCGCGAATTCTTCTGCTCGGCGACTCCAGTCGACTCAAAGGCGATGCCGCGATCGCCGCGCAGCGTTGGCGGGGTCCTTCCACAACCGCCGCGCCGGGAGCCTTGATGCCGGCCGACGTTGTGGTCGATGCGTTGTTCGGAGCTGGCCTGGATCGCCCGGTGGAAGGCGCCGCGCGGGCGATGATCGAGGCGATGAACGTTCAGTCCTGCGTCTATGCGATCGATCTGCCGAGCGGGATCAATGGCACCAGCGCCGCAGTGATGGGCCTCGCGGTTAAGGCCAAGCAAACGGTGACGTTCTTCCGTCGCAAGATCGGCCATGCGTTGTTGCCGGGCCGGCTCCATTGCGGAACCGTTCGCGTGGCCGACATCGGAATTCCGGCAACCGTACTCGATCACCTCCGGCCGCGCGCCTGGACCAACGCTCCGGAACGGTGGCGCGAGAGCCTTCCGTTGCCGCGCGTCGACGGCCACAAATATTCCCGCGGCCACGCGGTCATCTCCGTGGGCCGCCTGCACTTCGGCGGCTTCCCCGGCTGGGTGGCCTGGCTGTTCATCCACATCGCCTTCCTCACCGGCTACCGCAACCGCGTCGGCGC